>Ga0102851_10001195_pt1 | contig 14524 bp, 11 predicted proteins | sample Mud3Dept3metaG_FD_79558 | JGI IMG/M metagenome (GOLD analysis project Ga0102851, IMG submission 79558) | Freshwater wetland microbial communities from Ohio, USA, analyzing the effect of biotic and abiotic controls - Mud 3 Core 4 Depth 3... | ecosystem: Environmental > Aquatic > Freshwater >... | reverse complement strand
GCGAAGCGCCGCTTTGCAGCGGCGATGACCTCCGCGGACACGTCGAACTTCATCGCGTGGTTCGGACCCACGCCTTCTTCCTTCATGCAGGCCGGCAGGTCGTCGTCGGCCTTCGTGAAGCCCGCACCGTCGTTGAACTTCCACTCGTCGAGGAGGCATTGCCACCCCATGTCGGCGATCTGTTCGCGCGTCACGTCCTCGCCCACGAACATCGTGTAGTACTTCGCGATCTCTTCGATGGTGGGCTGCAGGAACTGGCAGAAGCCCGACGAATCGCACGCGGCGTTCGCGATCTGCGACTCCTGCGACGCTTGCGCAAACTGCTCCGGCGGCAGGCCCGGATTCACGATCAGGCCGGCGGTGTGATCGGCGCCCATCGCGCTCGTCGCGTAGGTGATGCCCGTGGCCTTCAGCGGTCGCGGATCCCACGCCGGGATCGCCTGCCCCTTCACGACCGGGATCCGCGCGTGCTTGCGCTTCTTGCCGATCGAAACCGCGCCGTTGCCGATCGCCTTGCCGAGTTCCGTTCCGGAGGCGATCTCGTGCAGGATGCGCTTGGCGCCGGCGGCGTCGCCGAACTCCATGCCGCCCGAGTCCATGAAGATCGCGATCGCGGCGCCGGTTTCGATGGTGTCGAGGCCCACCTCGTCGCAGAGGCGGTCGAGATCGGCGACGTCTTCCCAGCTCGCGATGCCGCAGTTGGCGCCGAGCATCGTCAGCGTCTCGAACTCGAGCGCGCTGGTCTTGTAGTTGCCGTCCTTGTCGTGGACGACGTTGGAGCACTGCACGATGCAGCCGCTCATGCAGTTGTGCATGCCACCGCCGCGCGTCGCGAAGCTCTCGACGATGCGCTCGCCGCGAAGCGTCTCCACGTCGGGCGATTGCCCCTCCGTGCGGTTCTTGTACGGGAAGGTGTTCAGCATGTTCGCGATGAAGACGACCGAGGCGGTGCCCGTCTTGAACATCTGCGGACCAGCCTGGTAGGCCTTGGTGTAGTCCTTCGCGTACGCGAAGAATTCTTTGCGCACGGCCGGCTGCCGGATCGAAAGCTTGCCGGCATCCACGGCCACGAACTTCAGACCCTTCGAACCCATGACTGCGCCGAGCCCCGCGCGCGGCGTGACGCGCCGGGCGGCCCTTCTCGTCGGTGCACGCGACCGAAGCGCCACTGAGCTGCATCTCGCCCGCCGGGCCGATCGTGATGAACGACGCCGTCTGGGGATATTTCTCGTAGAGCTTCTCGCAGGCGGCGTAGTTCCAGAGGCCCTTGTACGCATCGCCCGCGACGACGCGCACGCCGCTCTGGTCCACTTCGAGGCCGAAGCGCTGCTTCGGGTCGGCCGGCTTGCCCTTCACGACGATCACTCGGTAGCCGAGTTTCTGGAGATCCTGGCCCGGATTGCCGCCGGCGTTGGCTTCCTTGATGCCGCCGGTGAGGGGACTCTTGCCGCCGATCGAGATGCGACCGGAGGTCGGGGCCGACGTGCCGGACATCACGCCCGGCGCCATCACGAGCACGTTGCCCGCTCCGAGCGGCTCACACTTCGGATCACACTCTTCGATCAGGATGCGCGCCGAGAGCGCGCGACCGCCGAGCAGGCGCCACTTCGCCGGGAAGGGCTCCACGCTGGCGGTCTGCGTCGTCATGTCGACGCGGATCATCTTGTCGGCCAGTCCGTCTGCCATGGTTTCGAACCTCCTTCAGGGAAACGCGATGCTATCAGCGAAAGCCCGCCCGGGCTTCCGTGCTACCCGCCGGCGATCGCCGCCAGTACATGGACTTCGTCGCCTTCGGCGATCGCGGCGGCGAGCACGTCGCCACCGAGCTGATCGCCGTTGCGGAAGAGCTTCACGAAGCGATGCACCTTGCCGTTCGCATCGAGCACCAGCGGCCGGAACGCGGGATGGATCGCGCTCACGGCGTCGATGCAGTCGCGGACCGTGCGGCCCGCCACCTCGATGCGCTCCAGGCCCTGCGTGGATCCCCGATACGGGGGCGGAATCACGATCGTCGGCATGCGAAGCCTCTCGTGCACCGGACGCGCGCCGGAGTGCGCGCAGTCTAGCCTCCTGCTCCTGGAACTCCGGCTCCAAGAAGCCAGGCGCCTATACTCGCGTGCCCGATGTCGCTGCGGATCGCCGCCGTTCTGGTCCTCGCGCTCGCGCTCGCTCCGATTGCGCGTGCGCAGCACCCGTTCCTGCCGGGACCGCGACCGCTCCACGTGCGGCTCGCGGCGGCGGATCTCGTGGCGGTCGGGATGGTCGGACCGATCCGCGACGACCGCGTCGAGATCCGCGGCGCGACGGTGCTGCGCGGCGATGCCGCGGCGAGCTTCGAGATCAAGCGCTCGCCCGCCAAGCCACTGCCGTTCGCGACGGGAGTCCCCGCCGTGCTGCTGCTGCGCGGCGCGCGTTCACCCTACGTGCTGGTGGATGAGCCGCGCGAGATCGTGCTGCTGCGCGACGCCGCGGACGCCAGGCGCTGGACCGAGGCGCTGCAAGCGCTCGAGGCCGCCAGCGCCGAACCGAAGCGTCTGCTCCAGATCTATCTCGCCTGGCTCGACGCTGACGACGAGACGTTGCGCGACGCCGCGGGCGCCGCGCTCTCCGATTCCGGCGCAGCGTTCCTGCCACTGGGCCGCGATGACGCGTTGCTGCGCGCGCGCGCAGCCCTCGACCCGACACGAGCCGCGCCAACCCGCCGCGTCTCGGCGATGCTCGCGGTGACACAGGCCGACGGAGCCGCCGCGCTCGTCGAAGGCATTCCCGGTGAGGCCGCCGATCCGCAGGTGATCGCAACCGCGCTACGCGCCGCCATCCCGGTTGCGCGCGAGCAGCGCGCCGCCGCGCTGCTGCGCGCGCTCGCCGACGAAGAACGCGACGTGCGACGCGCGGCGCTGGACGCGGCGCCGGCGCTGTGGACCGACGCCGTCGCAGCGAAGGTCGCAGAGATCGCCGCAAGCGATCCAGATCCGCGAGCACGCGCCGACGCGCAGAACGCGAAGGCTCGCGGCGGGCAGTAGCCCGACGCTTGAGTTCGCCGCCGCGAAGCGAAGCGCGGGCGAGAAGAGGGGATTGCGGCTAGAGAATGGGACCTTCCCATGTCTCTTGCGCCAAGGAGGGATCCGATGGCGGACCAGAACGGCACGATCGCGACGATCCTGGCAATCGGCGCTGGCCTCTTCGCGGCGGTGGGTGTCGCACCGGCCGCGCACGCCCAGCAGCCGACGATCCTCTTCTACCAGAACTCGCAGGACCAGGCGCGCAGCATCGACGTCGACACGCTCGGCGATGGGCCCATCGTGTCGGGCTTCCTCGGGGCCATCGTCGGCACGGCCCGCAACATCCAGGCCGACGGCGACGACGGACTGCTCTGGTACGCGGACACCTCCGGGAACATCAGGTCGAAGGTGATTGCGACGAACGCCGCGGGGCCGACGATTTCGTCGGTCGTGTTCGCGGGCGCGAACTCGGGCGCGGATCGCCACTTCAGCCTCGATCCCTTCACCAACCTCCTCTACTACTCGGTGACCGACGGCAGCGTCCAGATCATCGACCTCGCCAGCTCGACCGAAGTCGGCACGATTCCCTCGACGGCCTTCGGCGGCGGAATCATCGGCGGCTTCCGCCACACGACGATCGATTCGGTGAATCGCATGCTCTACTACGCCTCGACCGACGACAGCCTCTACTCGTTCTCGCTCGACGACCCGAACCTGGCGGGACCGACCGTTTCGAGCGGCGTCATCGCCGGCGCCGCCGTCGGCGGGTTCCGTCACCTGATCTACGACCCCAACGCGGGCTTGATCTGGTACTCGGTGACGGACGGGAGCGTCGCAAGCGTCGATCCGCTTACCAGCGCGGCCGGACCGACGATCGCGAGCAACCTCTTCACCGACATCGTCGGCGCCGGGCGCATCATCACGCTGAGTGGCGAGGTTGTTCCAGAGCCGGCGGCGCTCGCCGCGCAGGGCATCGCCTGCACCGTCCTAGCGCTCGTCGCAAGGCGACGCCGATTCGTGTCTGCATGAGCTGGGGAAACCGCGACCAGCCACAGGCCGATGTCGCCTCGGAATCCCAACCGTCTCGCGATGCGGTGCGAAGCGAGAAATACCGAGGCGGCGGGGCCTTCCCCGACCTCCGTCGGGGCTTGCTCGTTTCCGAGTGCGGAGTGGCGCGAGCGGTGTGTGGCGCGTTGCCATTTTTGTTCTCGATCGGGTTGCCGAACTGCACATCCCGCGCACCGTTCGAAACCGATCGAGTTCCGCTCTGCCGTCGAGAGACGCGCCATCCTGCTTCGGGGCGTCAGATCGCGCAGCGACTACGGGAGTGCCTTGCGCGACTCGGGCCCGAACGACGACCGACAGCATGATCGGGTCATCGTCTCTCTCGATCTCCGGCGTTGTTTGGAAGCTCCCGGGTCCGGGAAGGCTTCCCCGCCTGTATCCGCTCCCACCGGCTGCTGTCGCACTCGGCGCTGCTGGGCGCTTCGTTCGCCGGCGAGAGAGGAACCTCGGATTCTCCTGCGCCCGACGTCGAGTACGGATTCACTCTACGCCCGTCGCGAATGGGAGATCAAGCCCGAAATTCAGCTGTTCTCGTCGCGAACGCGCACGCCGCGCCCGCGCGCAGCCACGCGCCAGAAACGTTCGTCGGGAACTGCGAACGGCGCCGCATCGTCATCTGTCGGTAACCACGCCGTCAGGAAGCGGTCGCCGTACTCGCCGTGATAGACGCAACCGGTGTCGAGTCCGCGCAGATTGCGCGCGACGTGCAGTCCCTGCGTCGCCCAGTGGCCGTAAACGACGCCGTAGTCGGGCTCCTGCGCGGCCCAGCGCCGATGCCAGGCGTCGTCGGGACTCGCAGGTTCGCGACTCGACCAGCGCCCGCGCGCGTCGACGCTGCGCGCGCGGGTTAGACGGCCCAGCAGGTCGGCGTCGGGGTCGTCCCCCGGCCGCGTGGCGAACAGTCGTTCCGCCTCGCGACGCGACTCGCGCAGCCGCGCCTCGACGCGACGCGCGCGTGTGGCGAGCTCCTCGAGCGACCAACCCGGCGCGACCGACGCGTGCACCATCGCGAAGTCCTGCGCGCCGAGGCGTCCCGTCTCGACGAGCGGCCAGCTGCGCACCCATTCGAGCCACTCTTCTGAGTCGGCTGCTTCGAGCACGTCCTGGAATGTGTCGCCGGGCGCGAGGTCGCGCTGGCCGTATCCGACGCGCAGCAGCGACAGATCATGGTTGCCGAGCACGACGCGCGCGCGACCTCCGTCGTGGAGCGCGCGCAACTGCTGCAGCGCGCGCAGACTGGCGGGACCGCGGTTCACCACGTCGCCCACCAGCCACAACTCGAAATCGCGACCGTAGGCGTGCTCGGCGCGCGCGACGAGATCGCCGAGTTCGTCGGCGCAGCCCTGCACGTCGCCCGCGAAGATCCGCTGCACGAATTGCAGCGTAGAGGATCGGCTCGACGAACGTGGCGGATCGCGGCTAGGATGGGCGCGCCGCCGCGGGGGGCGGTGCTGCGGAGGTGCCGATCGTGCCCGAAATGGCCTGGAATTTCGCCGATCTCTTCGAGCTGGTGGCGGACACCGCGCCCGAGCGGAACGCACTCGCGCACGGCGTCGCGGGGCCCACGCGCAGCTGGCGCGAGCTGGATCGCAACGCCAACGCGCTCGCGCTCCATCTCGCGCGCCGACACCAGCCCGGCGACAAGCTCGCGCTCTACTCCTACAACCGGCCCGAGTTCGTCGAGACGCTCGTCGCGGCGTTCAAGGCGCGGCTGGTGCCGGTGAACGTCAACTACCGCTATCGCGAGGAGGAGCTGGTCTACCTGCTCGACAACTCCGACGCGACGGTCGTCGTATACGAAGCCGGCTTCGCCGGAAGCGTCGCGAAGGTGCGCGACCGGCTGCCGAAGGTGCGCGAGTGGATCGAACTCGCGGACGGAAGCGCAAGCGCCGGTCGGCCCGGCGCGCGCAGCGAGCCACAGGCGAGCGAAGTTCATGGATTGGGCAACGCGTTCGCGACTTCCTACGAGGAGATCGTCGGCAGGGGCACCGACGAGCGGCTCGACATCGAACGCAAGCCGACCGACCTGCTCTTCATGTACACCGGCGGCACGACCGGCATGCCGAAGGGCGTGATGTGGGAGCACTCGGCGCTGTATCGCGCACTCGGCGGCGGCGGCAACGCGGTGATCGGCGAGAAGGCGAGCGAGAGCGTCGAAGAACAGCGCGACCGCATCGCCCAGGAGGCTCGCGGGCAGCGCCTGCTGCCGGCCTGCCCGCTGATGCACGGCACGGGGCTCTTCACCGCGATCAACGCGCTCGGCGGCGGCGGCGCAATCATCACGCTGACCGCGAAGAGCCTCGACGCCGAAGAGCTGTGGTCGACCGCGGAAGCGCGCGGCGCGACCGCAACGGCGATCGTCGGCGACGCGTTCGCCAAGCCGATGCTGAAGGCGCTGCAGGAGAACCCGGGCCGCTGGGACCTCTCGAAGTTCTTCCTGGTCGTGTCTTCCGGCGTGATCTTCACCCCGCAGACCAAGCAGGGTCTGCTCGAACATCTCCCCCACGCGATCATGTACGACTCGTTCGGCTCGAGCGAGGCGGTGGGCTTCGGCACCGAGCTCACGACGAAGGCGAGCACCGTCCAGCTCGCGAAGTTCAAGATCGGTCCCAACTGCAAAGTGTTCACGCCCGATGGGCGCGAGGTCGAGCCCGGCAGCGACGAGCCGGGCTACATCGCGCGCAGCGGTCCGATCCCGCTCGGCTACTACAAGGACGAGAAGAAGAGCGCCGAGACGTTCAAGACCTACCAGGGCCGGCGCTGGTCGATTCCCGGCGACTGGTGCACGGTGAACACCGACGGCACGCTGAACCTGCTCGGCCGCGGCTCGGTGTGCATCAACACCGCCGGCGAGAAGGTGTATCCCGAGGAAGTCGAGGAGGCGCTGAAAACGCATCCCGCCGTGGCGGATGCGCTGGTGGTCGGGCTGCCCGACGAGAAGTGGGGCGAGTCGGTCACCGGCGTAGTGACCCTCGAAGCGGGCAAGCAAGCCACCGAAGCGGAACTCCGCGCCCACGTGCGCGAGCGCCTCGCCGGCTACAAGACACCGAAGCGGATCGTCTTCACCGCGGCACCGATGCGGGCACCGAACGGCAAGGCGGACTACAAGACCGCCAAGCAGACGGCGATCGCGGCGCTCGGCTCCGCCTAGCGGGCGCGACGGGGCACCGGCACGGGTGGTTGCTGCCCCAGAGGGGCTTCCGATTCGGAAGTAGAGGCCCCCGCTAGAATGGCGCGCGGTCGGATCCGCGGCTCTCCCTCGAGGGCCGGCCGCAGGGAGATTGCGTGGAACGCCGCATCATCGTGTGCGACGGAGCCGAGCTGGCTCGGCTCTGGAGTCGCATCGGCGCCGGCGAGAACGAGGAACTCACCTGGGTTCCGCGTGACAACGAATCACGCGTGCGACCGCCCGGCTTTCGCGCGCTCCAGGGCGGGCTCACGGCCGAGGCGATCGGCAAGCTGAATCCGCGCGAAGGCGACGTCTTCGGCATCGTCAGTGAAGAGATCGGCTTCGTGCGCACCGCCGTCGGAGCGGTGGGCGAAACGATGCCGATCGCACCGGTGCTCGTGCTTTCCGACAAGCTCGACTCCGGCGATCTCCCGATCCACCCCTGCTTACGACTCGGCCGCTTGCGCTCGCTGATTCGCGATGACTTCGACGACGAGTTCGACCACCTCGAGAACCTGCACCGCGTGGTCGAGCTGCGCGGCCTGCTCGCGACGCGTGAGAAGGTCGGCATCCTTCTTCAGCCCGACCCGGACCCGGACGGCATCGCGTCGGGGATCGCACTGCGCGCGCTGCTCGGTCGCAAGAGTCCGACGGCGCCGCTGATCTCGTTTGGCGCGGTGAAGCGGCCCGAGAACCGCGCGATGATCGCGGCGCTCGGCATCGAGGTCCGGATCGTCACGCCGCCCGAGCTGGAAGAGTTCGACGGACTGGCGCTGGTGGACGTGCAACCCGCCGTGTTCGGCGAGAGTCCGCCGGCGCGCGTGCTGTCGGTCGACGCCGTGATCGACCATCATCCCGAACGCGGCGGCTACGACACCGTGATCGGCGACATCCGCACCTCCTACGGAGCGACCTCCACGATCTTGACCGAGTACGTGCGCGCGGCCAGCATCGAAGTGCGGCCGCGCCTTGCGACGGCGCTGCTTTACGGCATCAAGAGCGACACGCAGCTGCTCGGCCGCGAGACGAGTCGCTACGACATCCGCGCCTTCGCCTTCCTGCACGCGCTGCACAGCCCGGCCCTGCTGCGCCGCATCGAGCGCCCCGCCCTTCCGGTCGACGGCCTGCGGGCGCTCGGCCGCGCGCTCGCGTCGACACGCGTGCAAGACGGCATCCACATGCTGGTGTTGGGTCGCGTGCGGGAGGACGTGATCCCGCAGGTCGCCGACCTCGGCCTGCAAGCCGAGAATACCGAGTGGTCTGTCGCAGCGGGCATCGTCGGCTCGGATCTGGTGTTCTCGGTGCGCAACGTCGGCTACGTGCGCGCCGCCGGCGAAGTGGTGCGCGCGGTGGTCGAAGGCCTCGGCGTCGGCGGAGGACACCGGTCGATGGCGAAGGGCATCATCCCGCTGCGCGCGTTCCGCGAGCTCTACGGCAAGATCGATCGCCACTCGATCCACCGCGCGCTGCACGACGCCTTCGTGCGCGCGATCAACGAAACGCGCTGACGGACGCTTCGCGCCGTCAGCGCGCGCGGCGATGGAGCGGGCGACTGGCGTCGCCGTTCATCGCCGCAGATGAGGGCGCGCGCGTTCAGAGGGGATCGAGGCGCCAGGCTACGCCGGATGGGGACAACGCGTTCAAGAACTCGCGGGGGTCGAGGGCTTGCGCGGTGGTGAGTACGCCGGCTTGCTTCGCGCGGCCTTCCAGTAGCCATTGCGCTCCCAGCGCGCAGATCACGCCGGTGATGCCGTAGCTGTCGTAGCCGCTCACGGTGACCTGGTTGCCCCGGCGGCCGGCTGCGCGCACGCGCGCCAGCACCCACCACGGCTGGTCGCGGCGTTCGGCGCCGGGGCCGACGCTGGAGGCGTCGATGCGCGACTCCAGCAGGCGTTGCAGACGCGCCGTGAGTAGAGGCGCGAGTGCGCGCGTGAGGATCGGCGCCAGCGCTGCGACCGCGCCGGGCACCGCGAGGTAGGTTCGCACGCTGCGCACGCTCGGCGCGAACGTCGGGATCGAGAGCACCTCGCCGCCACCGTACGAGACTGCGACACGATCCTCGTCTTCGTCCGGGAATCTCACGTGCAGGCGGTGGGCGAGCTGTGCCTCTTCGCGACGGCGCCCGTTCACGACCGCGAGGGCGGGTTTCGTCAGCACGTCGAGCGCGGACTTCTTGGTGCCGCGGCTGCTCCCGAAGGCTTCGACGCGATTCACCACTTCGACGGTCTCGGCGCCGGGCGTCTCTTCGACCGCGATGCGCGCCGCGCAGTCGCCGACTGCGTACTCGAAGGCGTGCGCGAGGATCGCGGTGACGCCGTTGCGCTCGGCGTCCGCCGAGAGCAGGTCCATCATGCGCGCCATCCAGAGCTGTTCGCCGGTGGTGTCGAGATAGTGCGCGCCGGCCGTGATCGCGGCGCGCAGCACGGGTTCGCCGAGCCTGGCGAAGGGTCCCGCGCAGTTGACGACGCAGCCGACGCCGTCGAGCAGCGACGCGAGCGAGTCGGGGCGCGTCGCATCGGCGACGCGCAGCTCCGGGGCGCCGACCGCTTCGGCCATCCGTTCGAGTGTCGCGCGGTTGCGCCCGCCGAGGATCGGATCGAGCCCGCGCCGGCGCGCCTCGTCCACGACCAGCCGGCCGGTGTAACCGGTGGCGCCGTACACCAGCAGCTTGCGCTCCGTCGCGCTCATGAGCTGTCCCGCGTAGCGAGCCGTAGGCGAGCGATGAGCCTCATGAGATCGACAGCAGTTCGTGGGCCTCGAGCATGCGCCGTTGGATCGAGATCCCGACCGGGCACTGACCCGTGCAGGGCGCCGCGCAGCCGAGACACGCAGACGCGTTCTTGCCGAGCTTTGCGTAGCTCTGGATGCCGCGCTTCTCGAGCCCGTAGTCCTCGAAGTACATCCGGTAGCGGAGGACGTCGTTGACGGCGAGGCCTTCGGAGCAATGATCCAGGCAGGCGCCGCAGTGCGGCGGGCAGTAGCTGCCCGCGATCGCTTCGTCGTAGCGCTGGAGCAGCGCGTGATCCTGCGGTGCGAGGGCGCTGCCCGACGCGAAGATGTACTCATCGAGGTGTTGGGACTCGAAGAAGGAAACCACGAGGCACGCGACGTCGGGGTTCGTGAGCACCCACTTGAAGGCCGCCTGGCTGTAGGCCTGCGCGTTCTCGCGGAAGCCGGCGAGCCCGTTGTGCCGGGCGCCCTTCAGGGTCTTCATTGCGACGATGCCGATGTCCTGCTCGCGACGCGCGCGGTGGATCAGGTCGCCGAGGCTCGGCCAGATGCCGTGGTGATAGGCGAGCATCATCACGTCGAAGCGGCCGGATTCGATCGCGCGCGCCGCCACCTGCGCCAGGTTCGGCGTGTGCGACGAAAACCCGAGGAAACGCGCCTTGCCTTGCTGTTTGAGCTGGTCGAACGCCTCGTGCGCGTTCGGGTCCATCAGCCGATCGATCTCGTCGCAGGAGTGTACGTGCACGAGGTCGACGTAGTCGGTGCCGAGGCGTTGCAGGCTCGCCTCGATGACTTCCTTGTACTGCGCGACGGGAGCGCCGGGCGGCAGGTGACCCTGCGGCGTACAGAACTTGGTGGCGAGGAAGAGCTTGGTGCGATCGCGACCGCGCAGCGCACGGCCGATCGCCTGTTCGCTGCCCGAACCCGCGTAGTCCGGCGCGGTGTCGAGATAGGTGATGCCGCGCTCGATCGCCTCGCGCACGATCGCTTCGCCGTTCTCGCCGCGGATCTGGCCGGTACCGAGCGAGATGTCCGACACTTCGAAGCCGGTGCGGCCGAGCCGGCGGTACGCCTTCACCCGCGCGCCCTTCCATTCCTCGGGCCAGCTCGGGTTCGTCTTCACCACCTGGCCGCCGAAGATCTCGCCGGCCGGCCCGCGCCAGCCGCGACCTTCGTTGCCCCAGCCGAGAAACGCGCGGCCGAAGGCGACTGCAGTGCTCGCGGCGGTCGCGACGAGCGCGGCGCCGACGCCCGAAGCGGCGCCGGTGAGGAAGCGACGGCGGGAGCGGTCGGTCGCGGCCCGGCGCGCACCGCGCACCGCGAGGAACGCAAGCGCGGCCGCCGGAAAGCCGAGAAGCAGCGCGAGCACCAGACCCGCGGCCGAGAATCCTGCGTCCGGCAGGAAGAGTCGACCCAGGCGTTCGAGCAGGTCACCGGCCGGGAAGGCACTCGCGTCGAGGCCAATGAACGTCCGATAGAGGACCGGACCGGAAACCCAGAAGCCCACGCCCACCGCGACGGCGATGCTCACGAACCAGGCAAATCGAGATCGCGACATGGTGTTTCTCCCAGGGACTCGCCCAGTATACGCGTCTCGTCACCGCCTGGACCCACCCACCCCACGCGAACAGAAGTAGCGACATTACTCTCATTCACCTGCCCCGTGTTCGGCCCGCTGCCGTCCGACAGCGAGCGAGGATCATCGAGCGGCGCGGTGGGGCGTGCAGGCGGACCCGGCAGGCACTTCGGCTGTGTTAGGGTTGGGCGCGCTCCGGCGCATCGCACGCGAGGAGATCCACCGCATGCCCCCCACCGTCGTGCCGAGCATCGGCGCGCTCAAGAGCCTGGTCGGACAGAAGCTCGGTGTATCCGAGTGGGTCACCGTCACACAGCAGCAGATCAACTCGTTCGCCGACGCGACCGGCGACCACCAGTGGATCCACGTCGACGTCGAGCGCGCCAAGCGCGAATCGCCGTTCAAGCAACCGATTGCGCATGGCTACCTCACCATCTCACTGGCGCCCGTATTGCTGCCGCAGGTCGTGCGCGTGGAAGGCGTGCGGATGGCGGTGAACTACGGACTCGAGAGCATGCGGCTGCCGGCGCCTGTGCCGTCGGGTGCGCGCGTACGGATGTCGGCGGAGATGAAGGACGTGCGGGATATGCCGGGTGGTGGCGCACGCGTGACCTTCGGGATGGTGTTCGAAGTGGAAGGCGGCGCGAAGCCGGCCTGCATCGCCGACGCCATCTACGTCTATTACCCGTGACGGGGGGAGCGCGGCGATGGAGCTGGCGACCTGCGGTCGCAGCTCATCGGCGCGCTCTTTGCCGTGAGTGGCGTCGGTGCTGTCCTCAGCGGGCCTGAAGCGGGCGGTCGTGATCGAGGTGGCGCTCAATGGGGCGACGCCGAAGAGTGCGAACCAGCATGTGCCGTGCAGGCCGGACGAGATCACTCGCGACGCTCTCGCTTGCATCGACGCGGGCGCTTCGATCGTTCACAACCACAACGACGAGGGCTTGTGGACTTCGGACGGCGCGCATGCGGCGGCGCCATACGCCCAAGCGTGGCGCCCGATCTTGGCGCGCCATCCCGGTGTGCTTCTCTATCCGACGATGGCGAGCGGTGGACCGGGCATTGCGATCGAAGCGCGCTGGAAGCACATCGCGGAACTGGCTCGGGCGGGTCTGTGCCGCGTCGGCCTCGTCGATCCCGGCTCCGTGAGTCTCGGCTTTCTCGGCGCAGACGGGCTTCCGCTGTCACTCGACCTCGTCTACGTGAACACCCACCGCGACGCGCGACACATGTTCTTGCAGTGCGCAGAACTCGGACTCGCACCGAGCATCTCGATCTTCGACCCGAGCTTCCTGCGTGTCGCGCTCGCCTTCCTGGCGGCGGGGCGCATGCCGGCCGGTGCGCTGGTGAAACTCTACTTCGGCGGCACGCTCGCCTTCGGCCTGCCCCCGACCCTTGCGAGCCTCGAGGCCTACCTCGACATGCTGGAAGGATCCGGGCTGCCGTGGTCGGTGGCGGTGCTCGGTGGCGACGTCGTGGCGTGCGGCCTCGCGCAGCTCGCGCTCTTGCGTGGCGGACACCTGCGCGTCGGGCTCGAGGACTACGCGGGACCACGGACTCCGACCAACGTCGAACTGGTCGCGGAGGCGGCGGCACTCGCGACGCGCTGCGGGCGCAAGGTCGCGAGCATCGAGGAGACCCACCAGATCCTCGGCATCCCCGCTTCCTAATAGAACTCGACGCGCCCGGTCGCGCGGCTGCTCATGCCAGCGGATAGCGCCGGAATGCCAGCCAGCCGGCGAAACCCAGCACTCCGGCGACGGGACCACAGAGCAGGATGCCGAGCGGTTGGTCGGCGGTGTTGCCGAAGTGGGCGAAGAGCTGGGTCGCGAGCAGCGGCCCCACGCCGAACGAAACCTTCGTCATGAGTCCCTGCATGCCGAAGTACATCGCCTCGCGGCGCAAGCCGGTTCGTGCGAAGTCGGCGTCGATCACGTCGGAGATCAACACGCGGCCGAGCACCAGCAGTGCGCCAACCGGGACACCCAGCAGGACCATCAAGCCCAGGTAGGTCGCGGTGGGGCGCGGCGACACCGCGACGAGTGGGACCGCCGCGAAGACGAGCGCCATCGCGAGCAGCGCCGCGGAGTAGACGCGCTTCTTGCCGAAGCGCGCGGCCGCGCGGCCCACAAGCGGCAGCGAGACACCCGCCGAGACGTAGACCGCTGCGGTTCCGTACGACGCCTCGGCCTCGCTGGCGTGCAGGATCGCGCGACCGAGATACGGGACGGACGTCACCACGATGTTCACACCGATCAGGAACACCGCGAGTGGGATCACGAGCGGCAAGAAAGCTGGGTTGCGAAACGACTCGGTGACCGCGGCGCGGAACGGCAGGTGCGGCGGGTCGCCGTCGCTGTGGGGTCGCTCACGCACGAACGCGATCGAGAGGTAGAAGAAGCCGAACGCGAGCGCCGCGATCACCAGCGCCTGCGGTTCGAAGCCGTTCGCGAAGTGCACGCCCAACCAGGCCCGTCCGCCCTGGAAGTTCGCGACGATGGCGCCGAGCACGAGGTTGCCGCCGATCGTCGCGAGGATCGAGAACGCGGTCATCAGCGTCGAGATGCGGGTGCGCTCCTCGCTGCTGGTCGCGATCTCCGGGAGCAGCGCGAGATACGGCGCGACCACCGCCGTGAAGGCGCACCAGAAGATCGTGTTCACGAGGGCGAGGTAGAGGCCGGTCGCCGCGTGCTGCTCGGGACCGAATGGCGGGAAGAAGAGCGCGAGGAAGGCGCACACCAGGACCGGCGTGCCGAACAACACGAACGGGATGCGGCGGCCGAAACGCGTGTGCGCGCGATCCGACGCCCAGCCGACGATCGGTTCGGCGAAGCCGTCCACGAAGCGGCCGACGAAGAGCAGCGCGCCGACGCTCGCCGCAGGCAGCAGCGCGACCGCACCCGGCAGGTCGGCCGGGGGTGCGTAGAGATACGGGAGCCAGGAGAGAATCGGCGCCAACGCGTCGCTGCCGAGGCTTCCGGAGGC
>Ga0102851_10001194_pt1 | contig 14526 bp, 12 predicted proteins | sample Mud3Dept3metaG_FD_79558 | JGI IMG/M metagenome (GOLD analysis project Ga0102851, IMG submission 79558) | Freshwater wetland microbial communities from Ohio, USA, analyzing the effect of biotic and abiotic controls - Mud 3 Core 4 Depth 3... | ecosystem: Environmental > Aquatic > Freshwater >... | reverse complement strand
TTTCCATCACTTAGGGCTGGGGAGACCTTACATATATCATCGTTTATAATCGATAAGAAGAATCTGTTCTATTTATTCTTGCTTACTAATAAGAACCTCTCTGGTCGATGGGTTTGGAGAGCATTATGAGTTTAATCGTTGAAACCTTGAATTCGGTCCAATCCAATCCCGCAATAGAGCCAGTTTGGGAAGTGCGCAATATTTCAAAGGCTTTCCCAGGCGTCCAGGCATTAGACAATGTTTCAATGGCAGTGTTTTCTGGTGAAGTACATGCCTTGCTCGGAGAAAATGGCTCAGGGAAATCCACCCTTGCTAAGTGTATCGCGGGTGTTTATCAACCGGAGAGCGGGGAAATTATCTCACATGCCAATCCTGTGACCTTTCGTAATCCTATGGACGCACGCTTTGCTGGGGTGGCTACCATTTTTCAGGAGTTCTCGTTAGTGCCTACCCTGACGGTTGCAGAGAATATATTTTTGGGTCGGTTTCCCCGTCTTTCTACTGGGATTATCGATTGGGCAACGATACGTGAGGAAACGGATAAGGTCTTAGAACAACTTTCGCTAAAAATTGATCCTAACGCCGTTGTAAAAACTTTATCTGTAGCTGAACAACAGCTCGTAGAAATCGCTAAGGCAATTTCGATGGAATCGAGCTTATTGATAATGGATGAACCTACTGCAGCGCTAGGCCTTTTGGAAACTCAGAGTTTGATGGAGTTAATTCGGCGTTTGACCAAACAAGACAAGGCGATTATCTATATATCTCACCGGTTGGATGAGGTTTTCCAAATTGCTGACCGGGTAACCATCTTAAAAGATGGTAAACACATTGTCACATCTCCATTGTCCGAATTGAAGATGAGCGATGTAGTACGCTTGATGATCGGTTATGAGATTCAACAACATTACCCTAAAGAGACGAACGCCAAGGAAGCAGTTTGCTTGGAAGTAGAAAATCTGGTTACTGAAAATGGTGTTAATGATGTGAGCTTTACGGTCAATGTTGGGGAAGTTTTCGGATTAGGCGGTATGCTTGGATCAGGAAGAACTGAGATTGCGCGTGCTATATATGGATTAGATCACTTTGTTTCTGGAAAGATACTCCTATACGGTGAAAAAGTACACCTCCGTTCACCTGTGGAAGCCGTGGGAGTTGGAATTGGGTATTTACCTGAAAACCGTAAGGCGGATGGCTGTTTCTTCAACTTCGAAGCTCCGAAGAATATCACCATTTCACGCCTTAAAGAGTTGCTGCAAGGTCCGTTCTTAAGCCTTTCTCAAGAACGCAAAGTTGGAGAAGCTTATGTAAAACGGATGAATATCCATCCAACTGCCTTGGAGAAATCCGTGCAGTTCCTTTCTGGTGGCAATCAGCAGAAGGTGATCGTGGCCAGGTGGTTGTTCTCACAAGCTCGCTTACTGATTATGGACGAGCCTACCCAGGGTATCGACATTGGCGCTAAACTCGAAGTATACAATGTTATTAACGAATTGACTCGGAGCGGGATCAGTATTCTGCTAATCAGCTCGGACTTTCCGGAACTGCTTGCTATGTGCGATCGAATAGGAGTCGTACGGGATGGACGTATTCTCTATATCAATGAAGCACGTCAAATGACTGAATATCAATTAATTGGGATTGCCTCCGGTGTTGGTTTGAGTGGAGAGATAGAAGATATCGCTGTCATTTCATCATGAGGACATAATTATGGAAAGAGTCGCTAAATTCTTTCGTTCCACCGTTGCAGGTCCGATGGTCGCTTTTCTATTAGTTGCAACAATGGCTAGTCTGGCTACACCGCGTTTTCTACAACCACAAAACCTGGCGAACGTCTCTTTGCAAGTTGCTACCGTGGCTGTGGTGTCCATTGGAGCTACTTTGGTGATATTAACCGGTGGTATCGACCTTTCTCCCGGCTCGACTGTGGCTTTAATCACCTGCACATTAGCGATTCTGGTGAAGAAAATGGGTTATCCATTATGGGTGGGCATTGCATTATGTTTACTTTTAGGAGTTATCTTAGGTTTCATAAATGGTTTTTTTAGCACTTATGGGAAAATTCCATCCTTTATTGTCACCTTAGCAACAATGAGTATCTACCGTGGGCTGGCGTTCCTGATTACAGGTGGGACGCCGATCTTCACGGTTTCCCCACAATTGGGTCCATTATTCTATGGGAAATTTTTAGGAATCCCCCTGCCGTTCTATTATGTCGTAATCCTGTATACTGTCGGAGCTATCTTCTTACGCAATACCATCCCTGGACGTGGGATATATGCAGTAGGAGGAAATGAATCGGCTGCTCGTCTCACTGGAATTGCGGTAAACCGCACACGTTTGCTGGCTTTTGTGCTTGCTGGTTTGACTGCTTCGATTGGTGGGGTATTACTAACGGCATGGTTAAATTCTGGCTCACCCAACTATGGTCAGGAATTGGGATTGCAATCTATCGCTGCGGCAGTGATCGGTGGAGCAAGTTTAGCAGGTGGTATTGGAAGCATGATTGCAACTTTGTTTGGCGCATTGACGGTTGCAGTTGTGCAGAACGGACTAAACCTGCTGGCTGTGCCTGCTTCGTGGCAGGAAATCACCCTGGGCATTGTTATAGTCCTTGCCGTTGGTTTGGATATGTGGCGTGAAACCATTGGGCGCGGAGTTAGCCGGTTATTCCGTCAACCTTCTGCACGATAAGCAACAGGTTCTTGTTATTTCTAGTAAAGCATCTTCAGGAGGAGAGCTATGTATACATATGGTCGTAAATCTGGTTGCCGAATAAGTTTGGACTACACCTACCGGGGAATGCGCCTTGCATTTCTGGAGAATGAAGTAATCCAAGTAGGGATTCTGTTGGAAAAAGGCGCAGATGTTTTTGAATTTAAATACAAACCGCTCGATTTAGATGTGATGTGGCAAAGTCCACTCGAAATGCGCATGCCGTTTGTCTCGACCAGTGCACTGCCGGAGGGATACTTCCATGATTATTATTATGGAGGGTGGCAGGAAATCTTACCCTCCGCCGGTTGGGCTTCAGAGCCATATTTGGGCACCTACCAGGGGTTGCATGGTGAAGTCTCCCTATTGCCTTTTGAGGCAAGCGTGATAGAAGATACACCAGAGACTGTTTCGTTGAAGACCTGGGTGCGCACCTATCGTTCTCCGCTAAAATTAGAGAGAACAATGACACTGAAAGCTGGTCTGGGAGCTCTATTCATTCACGAGCGACTGGTTAATGAATCTCCCGGAGAGTTTGCAATCATTTGGGGTCACCATCCAGCGTTTGGAGAGCCATTCTTAGACGAGCATTGTGTGGTGCGCACACCGGCAAAGAAAGTTGAGGTGTTGGCATTCCATCCGAATGGTCTATGGCAGCCGGGTGGGGATTATGAATTTCCAATGGTGCCTAACAAGCGCACTGGGCAACTGCAAGATATCACCCGTGTGCAACCACCCTCCACCCATTCTGTCGATGTCGTTTTCTTTAAGGAATTAAGTGAAGGCTGGTATAGCATAACTAATGAGAATCTAGGAGTTGGATTTGGAATGGCCTGGGATAACGAGTTGTTCAAGTATTTATGGATGTGGCAGGTCTATAACGGCCACCATGATTATCCCTGGTATCAACGTACCTATAATTGCGCCTTGGAACCTTTCACCAGCTACCCGCCTGCTGGCGTGCAGAACGCTATCAAGAACGGTACAGCTTATATCATGAAACCAAACGAGGTCATCGAAACCGATTTGGTGGCAGTTGCATTTCAATCCAAGCAGCCTCCCATAGTAAATTCTGACGGAACCACTAAGTGATTCCCGTATCCTGGGATATAAGAATTAGCATTTCTTAGATTGATTGTTGTAAATATCTTGAATTGATTGTTGTAAATAAAAAAAGCCCTATCCGCTTCAACGGGGACAGGGCTTTTTAAGGTTCAGATTATGCAGCTTGTACCTGCTCGAGAGCCTGGATAATTTGGAGCATAATTTGCTTACGGTCTTTCAATTCTTGGCGAAAGCATCGATTGTCGGTATGAACAATCTCAGAGTGGATTTCATTTATCGCGCAATTTAATAGATCAAGAAGGGTTAGAATTTGTTCTGAAGTAAAAGTAATTGTAGACATAATCTCTCCTTTGTTTCTTACAATTAATATTAATGTTTTTGAAAATCCTCCACCATCTTTTCTAGCTGAAAAGGATTTAGTTGTGCAAATTTTCACAAAATCAAGCTCCGATTATACCATATTTACATCTGCAATCGTTTTATTTCCCTAAAGCTATAAGATATGCATTTTGCTTAATTGACTAAGCACTCTAAAGGTGCTAACATTATCAAATTCAGGCATTATTCCCAAGTATTTCTTGCGATTAGATATTCAATTGTGGACTAGGAAGTGAAAAATGCCATATATCAGCAAACTCATCGGCAGACCTGTTGCAGACATAGATGGTGATACCATTGGCAAATTAAATGATCTGCTGGCCAATTACCAGGGTGAAATTCCGCACCCTAAAATTGTTGCGCTTGAAGTCAAAAAAGGACATAGCATAATTACAGTGTCAATAGAAGATGTGACTGTATTAATCGCTCCGGCAGTTGCGTTAAATAAGAAGCACGCAGATCTTGAGAATTACGAGCCACGTCCCGACGACCTCTATCTGGTGCGAGATGTATTGGATAAGCAAATTATAGATACAAATGGTGTGCGTGTGGTTCGTGTCAATGACTTGGAATTAGCGCGTGTGGATGCTGAAATCTACGTTGCTAATGTAGACATTAGTGGAGCAGGTCTATTACGTCGATTAGGTCTTAATGCACGTGGCTATCGAATAGGAAAAACTGCAGGTCGGAGAGCTTTACCGGGGAGCATTTCTTGGGATGACATTGAGTTGATCTCTGGTGACCAGCCAATGCGGTTAAAAGTTCCTAGTGAAAAATTCACCGAGTTACACCCCGCAGATTTGGCTGAAATACTAAGCGACCTGTCCCGACAAGAAGGGCAAGAATTCCTTGGATCACTCGACCTGGAAACCCTGGCAGATACCTTGGAAGAGGTTGAACCTGATTTTCAGGCCAGCCTGGTTGCAGGCATGTCGAATGAATTGGTCGCTGATGTATTAGAAGAAATGGAACCGGATGAAGCGGCAGACTTACTTGGTGAGCTTCCAGAGGATCGCAGCCAGGAACTACTAGAACTGATGCAGGATGAAGAAGCGGAAGATGTCCGAAAACTTCTAACCTTTCCTGAAGATTCAGCAGGTGGGATCATGACGACTGAATTTGTTGATGTTGCTGCAACATTAACTGCAGAAGAAGTTTTGCAGGTTTTGCGAGAAAAGGGAAAGGATGTAGAAACCATTTACTATATTTATGTCACCGATCAGCAGAATCAGTTGAACGGAGTCTTTTCGTTGCGGGAGTTGGTGCTGGCTAATCCAAGTGCGCTGGTTTCCGAGTTTATGGAAAAACGAGTCATCACCGTCAACCTGGATGACACCCAGGATGACTGCGCCCAGGCTATCTCCAAGTATGATTTGATTGCGGTTCCAGTTATTGATGATGAGAGGAAACTGCATGGAATTGTCACCGCAGATGATGCTTTAGATAAAATTATTCCAACAGCCTGGAAAAAACGCTTACCTCATCTTTATCATTAAGTTTTATCTATGCGCGCTGGCAACTTGTTCTGGAAAAGGTTAAAGCCTTACCGTATCCGTCTAGCTCTATTGTTGGCAGTAGTTGGCCCGGGGATTATCACAGCCAATGTCGATAATGACGCAGGAGGGATTACAACCTATTCTGTAGCTGGCGCCCACTATGGATATGCTCTTTTATGGATGATGCCGTTGGTTGCTATCGCACTAATTATTGTGCAGGAGATGAGTGCAAGGTTGGGGGTAGTTACTGGTAAAGGTTTAGCTGATCTAATTCGTGAAAGCTTCGGGGTCCGTGCAACTGCTGTTTTGATTGCTTTACTTGTTTTCGCAAATCTCGCAAACACCGTAAGCGAGTTCGCTGGTGTAGCGGCTAGCATGGAGATTTTTGGAGTTAGTAAATATATTTCCGTTCCATTAGCAGCGATTCTGGTTTGGTTTTTAATCCTAAAGGCAGATTATCGAACTGTAGAGCGAGTGTTCTTAATCGCTAGCGCAATTTATTTGTCTTATATCGCTTCTGGAGTGCTGGCTCATCCACAATGGGATGATGTATGGCAGGGACTTACAACACCAACATTCCTACCTGAATCAGGGTTTATCATAATGTTTATCACTATCATTGGCACAACGATAGCGCCTTGGATGCAGTTTTATCAGCAATCTTCGATTGTTGATAAAGGTATCGCGGTTAAAAATTATCGATATGAGGTCGTTGATGTGATTGTAGGATCGCTCTTTGCAGTGGTCGTCGCCACTTTTATAATGATCGCTTGTGCCGGTACATTATATCGAGAGGGGATTACGGTGCAATCTGCCAAGGATGCTGCTTTGGCTTTAGGTCCCTTGGCAGGTAAGTATGCACAAGCGCTTTTTGCATTTGGTTTGTTAAATGCATCCTTGTTTTCTGCAGCGATTCTGCCCCTTTCAACAGCTTATCTAGTTTGCGAAGCCTTTGGATGGGAAGCCAGCCTTCATCGTGAGATCAATGAGGTTAAGATATTCTTTGCGATTTACACTACCCTAATCATCCTGGGGGCGGGAATTATCTTGACACCGATCAAATCGCTGATCCAAGCCATGTTAGCAAGTCAAACGCTGAATGGAATCCTTCTTCCTGTAATTCTGATTGTTATGCTCATCTTAATAAATAACTCTCGTTTAATGGGGGAACATAGAAACCACACCGGTTTAAATATCATCGCCTGGCTTACTGTAATCATTTTGATTTCACTTACATTGGCACTGGTTGTGTTCAGTGTTTTCCCTGTATAGGAACGACGCCTAATCCTGGTTCTTGCGGCAGGATAATTCTACCATCCTGATATTTAATGCCCTCGAACGGATCATTTTGAACGAGAAGAGGGCCGTCAAGATCTACATATTCACACAGTGGGGCCAGGTGCGCAGCAGCGGTTACAGCAAGAGATGATTCCACCATGCAGCCTATCATCACCTGCATATCTAGAGCGCGTGCAACATGGATGGCGTGTAACGCTTCTCGTATTCCACCTGATTTCATCAGTTTGATGACTATGCCATCAACAGCTCCTGCGTGAGCAACAACATCGCGCGCGGTCTGAATATTCTCGTCAACAAAAATGGGAACTCCAAAATTCTTTGACCGTAACCAACGAAGCCCTTCGATATCTCCCTTTGGTAATGGTTGTTCGATAAATTCGATTTTATACTCAGCAAGCCTGGGTATTATGTCTGCGGCTCTCTGACGATCCCATGCAGTGTTAGCATCTAATCGTATGCGGGCTGAAGTGGCTTCTCGGATAGCAGCTACAATGGCTTCGTCATCCTCGCTGCCCAACTTTATTTTATAGATTGGCCATTGCATCTGCCTGGCGCGATCTGCCATCAGTTCGGGTTGGTCGATTCCAATAGTATACGAAGTTTCAGGAATTTTATCTGGATTCAGCCCGAGCAAGCGATATAGAGGTTGGTTAAGTCGTTTTCCCCATAGATCATGCAGAGCGAGATCAATACCTGTGCGCGCGGCTTGAGAACCAGCGGGAAGCATGCAGAGAATATCCTCAAGGTGATCGGGATGCCAATCGGACACATCCAAATTTGACAGATAATCAGAGATACCGGAAATTGTCTCGTTATAGTAAGGCACTGCTGCAGCCTCGCCCAAGCCTTCATCTAACTGCAATATCATGTTTTGACGGGTATTACTAGTGCCATGTGCAATTCGGAAAGGGGTCTTCAGATGCAGTATGTAGGGCTTCCAAGATAGGATCATATTATTCTTGAGTTTCATTATTGTGGAAGGTCGGTTAAAGACTCCTGTTAGTTTATCATGGTCTACGATTGTATGAGTGAGTTGTCATGCTATAATCTTTGTTGTCGGTGCAAAATCTCTTTGATAAAAATAACTTCTCATCTTCCACGATATTCTTTGAAATTTTTTCTTCATCTGGGTCTAATCATATTAATATTGACCCTTTTTCCACGAAGCGTTAAAGGTCAAGAATTGCCTGGTCTTTGGAAATCACTTGCTACCGGAATCGATTACCGCGAGTTTTACTTGATGGATCCAAACCATCTCTACGTAGCTCGTATGGATCGCTTAAATCCACAGGTGACTCTTGAGAGCGCTATTGGTCAGGGTAAGCTAAGCGCAGGTGGTGAAACTGCAAGTGGAATGGCTAGCCGCTATGATCAGGCTATCAATTTCTGGGGAGAAAACTGGGGTGGTCGTAACCAGGTTGTAGTAGCAATTAATGGATACTTCTATAATACTGACACGGGGGTACCGCTTCGTGGTCAAATCCAATCTGGGTGGTATGCAAAACGGTTTGACGACCGCCAAAGTGGGAGTGGTTTTGTTTGGAAATTGGATCGGAGCGCCTTTGTTGGAGGCTGTGTGGTTCACCGGCCGAATAAACAGACTGTGAGTTTCTTGGATCAAGATGAGGACTTGGCATATGACGGTATCAATATCCCCAGGGGGGAGAACTCATTTATCATCTATACACCTCAATTTGATGCAACAACGCTAACGGATGATGAGGGTGTCGAAGTTGCGGTTGAATTGAGTCGCCCGATGATGGTCTTATCCCTTCCAGAAATGATTAATGGGATAATACGAGAGGTTCGTTCAGGTAAAGGGTCAACCCCGATCCCATTTGATCATGTTGTTCTTTCAGCAAATGGGCGGGCTGGTGAGATACTAAAGAAGAGTGCAGTCGTTGGGGAGCAGGTGGGCATCACCCAGGAGATAAAGCATTTTGAACCTGATTGCCAGACAGCCTCTATGCTTTCTTGGGATAAGTCTTACGCCAGTATTGGTGCAAGTTTTAATTTCTTACGCGATGGTCAGGTTCAGAAGATGGATGATTTGGGCGCATTATTTCATAATGCACGTACTGCGATTGCATATAATGACCGGTATATATACTTCGTTGTTGTGGATGATAGGGAGCAGTTTGGCAATCAAGGGATGAGCATTGTGGAATTGGCTTTTTTTGCAAAAGATTACCTTGGCGCGACCTGGGGGGTTGCAGAAGATGGAGGCGGCTCTTCAACGATGGTGATCAATGGTGTAGCGGTGAATAAGTCCGGTTCGGTGGATGCATCCGGGGAAGATATTGAAAGGGCTGTGGCGAATGGGATGATGATGGTGGTTGTCTTGCCAAAGGAACAATCAAATTTATATCATCCAGGGGATCAGGTCATCACCGTAAGCACACAACAATCCCCGTTGCGTTTAGGCCCAGGAACCAATTATGCAATTTTAGCAGGTGTGGAGCCTGGTTCTGTGGGTACCATCCAAGAACATCGCAATGGATTTAACGGTGTATATGCAAAGGGTTCCTATTGGTGGAGAGTGATATTTGGGGAATCAATCGGCTGGATAGCAGAGGAAAATTTGCTCCCACAGAACTCCCCGTGAGTAATCTTAAATTCAAATCTGAGGAGGTTACCATGAACTTTGAGTTAGATGAAGAGCAGCGTATGTGGCGAGAAACCGTCCATGATTTTGTGTCTCGTGAAGTGAAATCCAAGGCGCACGAGGTTGATGAGTTATCGCAATTTAATTGGGAAGCTACTCGAAAGATGGGAGCGCTTGGATTATTGGGTTTAAATATCGCTGAGGAATACGGGGGAGCAAATGTCGATGCAATTAGTGCAGCGATAGCTATTGAAGAATTGGGGTGGGGGTGTGGTAGCACCGCTCTTTCTATTGCCGCCCATAATGGCTTAGGGTGCGCCTCACTGAGCTTATTTGCTAGCGATTTTCTCAAGGAGAAATTTTTGCCTCATGTTGCCAGCGGTCAAGAGGGGCTGGCAGCGCTTGCTTTGACGGAACCCGGCGCTGGCTCCGATTTGCAGGGTGGAGTGCGGGTGCACGCTGAGCAAGAAGGGGATGAGTGGGTGATCACAGGAGAGAAAATGTGGGTCACTAATGGGAGTATTGCCAATTTCATCGTCACACTGGTCCGAACAGATCCTGCTGGCGGTTCTCACTCCCTGAGCATGATTCTGGTTCCCACCAATATAAACGGATTGCGCATTGCGCCACCTGAGAAAAAAATGGGTTTGAAAGGTTCACCGACAAGCGCAGTAGCTTATGAGGAGGTGCGCGTGCCAGCTAATTTTTTGGTTGGAAAGGTCGGGGCTGGATTGCATCAGGCGCTTACTGTCTTGGATAGCGGTAGGATAAGCATTGCAGCTCTCTCTGTTGGATTAGCTCAATCTGCTTTTGAAGCGGCTGTGAGCTATGCAAGGGAGAGGTACACCTTCGGGAAACCTATTGCCGAACACCAGGCGATTCAATGGATGTTGGCGGATGCGGCGACAGAGATCCAGGCGGCGCGCTGGATGGTTTACTACGCAGCATGGTTGAAGGAAAAAGGGCGACAATTTTCAAAAGAAGCCGCTATGGCCAAGTTATTCGCGACTGAGATGGCAGAGCGGATTTGCCGAAATGCTATTCAGATACATGGTGGTTATGGTTACAGTCGGGAATACCCAGTTGAGAGAATTTATCGTGATGCACGCTTGATGACAATTGGCGAAGGCACAAGCGAAATCCAGCGCATGGTAATCGCCCGTCAAATTCTCCATTAATTTGGAGAGGTGAACTCCGTTGCCGCTCCATGACCGGCTTCGGCGGATGGTGAATCTTGCAGCAGCTCAACGGCATGCGGTAGCACAGGTAAAACAACATTCAAATTCTCAATTGCACCCTTAGGGCTTCCAGGAAGATTGATGATTAGCGTCCGTTTACGGATGCCCGCGATGGCGCGTGATAACATGGCATGTGGTGTTACCTGTAAACTGGCAGCTCGCATAGCTTCTGCGATCCCAGGCGCAGACCGCTCGATGATAGCCTGGGTAGACTCAGGGGTGACATCACGCCGACCAAATCCAGTGCCACCGGTAGTTAGAATTACATCCAATTCCCCAGAATCAGCCCAGGCTGATAATGTCCTGGTCAATTCGTCGAGATCATCCGGAATAATTGCGTTCCGCTGAATTAACCATCCTTGATTGGTGATAATTGCCTCAAGCGCTGGACCGGAGGTATCCGGACGCTCGCCTCTCGCTGACCGATCTGAGATGGTGAGTATGCCAAAACGTAATTTCACTTCAATCCAAATCCTTCCCAAAGATATATAAATCCATTTCTTCCCAACCTAAAGCCTCATAGAAACGTATGGCTGGCTCGTTATCTTTTGTTACGAGAAGATAATAACGTAGGCAGCCTTTTTGCCGCAGACGAATCTCCAGTTCCTCAACTAGATTGTGCCCTATCCCTTGGTTGCGGAAATCCGGATGCACCGCAAGATGGTACATCATCCCTCGCCGCCCATCAAAGCCACCGATTACAGTGCCAACAATTTCTCCTTTGATTATCGCTACCAAAAATAAGTCGGGATCGCGTTGAACCTTTTTGTAGATCTCTTGGATGGTATCAGAGCGCCTGAGATGTATCCCAGATCCAGCTGACTCCCATATCCTGTACACTGAAGGATAATCATCAGGATGTTCATATTCACGGATGGAGAAGGCTTTTTCTAAATTAATCACAATCTATTGGAAAATGTGGAAATTGAGTTGTCCCCGCTACAATCCAAGATCTAGGCTTTCACTGGAATTGCCTCGTTAGCAGGTTGCGTTTCTTCTATCGGTTTTTCTTCTGAGGGTTCTAAAGCTGTTGCGAGGACATCATCGATAGTGTCAGCAAAGACAAAATTGATCTGGTTGCGAACTTCTTCAGGGATTTCTTCGAGGTCTGCTTCGTTTCGCCTGGGCAATATGACCGTTTTCAAACCCGTGCGATGTGCTGCAAGGACTTTTTCTTTTACGCCACCTATTGGCATCACCTGACCTCTAAGTGTGATTTCACCAGTCATCCCAACATCAGGACGTACAGGTCTTCCAGAGATTAAGGAAACCAGCGAAGTCGCCATTGCAACCCCAGCAGACGGGCCATCCTTTGGTTGCGCGCCGGCGGGGATATGTAAGTGGATATCAGAATTCTGAAAGAAGTCCTGATCTAAACCCAGCTTCTCTGCTCTGGAGCGGATGTATGAAAGCGCTGCTTGGGCTGATTCTTGCATAACATTCCCGATTGAGCCAGTGATCTGGAAGCCTTTACCACCAGACATGCGCGTAGATTCTATAAATAAGACATCCCCACCCACTGGTGTCCAGGCTAATCCGATCGCTACACCTGGGATGGAGGTGCGAGTAATAATCTCTTCATCACCATAGTAATGAGGATGCCCGAGTAAATCCTGAACTTTTTCTTGATCAATTTCAACTTTTTCAGATTTTCCTTCTGCTATCAATGTGACAACTTTACGGCACAACGATCCAATTTCGCGTTCCAGGTTACGCACTCCTGCTTCGCGTGTGTAAGAGCGAATGATCCGTTGTAAAGAGGATTCTGTGAATTGGACTTCTTCTGGACGAAGCCCATTTTCCCGTAACTGTCTTGGGATGAGATAACCTCTGGCAATGGCAATTTTCTCGTTTTCTGTATATCCAGAGATAAAAATTATCTCCATGCGATCGCGTAAGGGACCAGGGATGGTTTCCAATTGATTGGCTGTAGTGATAAACATCACCTGTGAAAGGTCGAAAGCAACTTCCACGTAATGATCTCGAAATTCGAAATTCTGCTCAGGGTCGAGCACTTCCAGTAACGCTGAGGCTGGATCACCATGAAAATCGAAGACCAGTTTGTCCACTTCGTCTAACATAAACACAGGATTACGCGATTCAATACGACGCAGTGCCTGGAGGATGCGACCGGGGAGAGCGCCGATATAGGTGCGGCGATGCCCGCGTATTTCTGCTTCGTCGCGCATTCCGCCCAGCGAAATGCGGACAAATTTGCGCCCCAAAGCTCGAGAGATTGAGCGTCCCAGAGAAGTCTTCCCTACGCCTGGAGGACCGACGAAACACAGGATAACACCCTCGCGTGTGCGGTGTATCTCATCTTCAGTTGTTTGCGACAACTCTTCGGCTCTTTCCTGGCGTAATTTCCTTACTGACAAGAATTCAAGAATGCGTTCCTTTACGTCTTCTAAACCATAGTGATCCTGGTCCAACACCTGCCTGGCATGAGGGATATCCATATTGTCCGTGGTGAGCACCGACCAGGGCAATGTCACTAACCAGTCCAGGTAAGTACGGATGACCCCGTATTCTGCTGCTGCAGTGGGTAAACGGCTGAGGCGATCCAGCTCGCGGCGTGCCTGTTTCTCGGCTTCCTCAGGCATCTCGGCTGTCTCAATTTTCTTGCGGAATTCATCTACTTCAACTGCCTGTTCATCGGCCTCTCCCAATTCACGTTGGATCGCTTTGAGTTGCTCTCGTAAGAAATACTCGCGTTGCACTTTCTCAATTTCTGAGCGTGCTTCATTCTGGATCTTTTGACCCATTTCTAAAAGCTCCGTCTCATGCGCCAGCAGACCCACCAATTTATGTAATTTTGCCGAGGCGGAGTCTAATTCCAACAGAGCTTGAGCCTCGTCCAGATCCATGCGTTGAAAATTGGCGATGGTATAAACCGTTTGCAGTGGATCTTCCAATGTCAATACAGAAGCGACTAACTCGCGCGGGATTGAAGGGATCATTTCAGCGATATGTTCGAATTGGTCACGGGCGTTACGCGCCATCGCTTCTAATTCGAGCCCCTCTTCAACCGTTTCGAGCGCTACTTCAATCTCGGCTTTTAGGTATGGCTCTAACTGAACATATTTCTTAAATCGACAGCGGGTTAATCCCTGAACGACCAAACGAATAGTACCATCCGGTGTACGAAACATTCGATGTACGATGGCCACTGTGCCAACGGTATACAGATCTTCCGGAGTTGGAACTTCTAAATCTGGATCTCTGGAGGCAACAACAGCGATCATCCGATCATCGCTAGCCATAACATCATCAACAAGACGGATCGATCGAGCTTGACCGATCGTCAATGGAACAGCCGTCTGGGGGTACACGACCAGACCCCGTAAAGGTAAGATTGCTAATACCCGTGGGATCTGCTCTTGTTCTTCTTTCAAAGGTGCGCTTTCTGGTGAAATAAATCCTTCATCGTCAACGATATGTGGGATGATGGGCATCGATAGCATTTCCTCCAGATTAGTTTGTTCTGTGAAGAGCCAATCAAACATCTCAAGGGCACTAGCTTTCCAACGTGTCGCAGACATTTTGTTGATCTATCTCTAATTCAAGATTTAGTCGATTGAAATTTGGCGTGGACGCGCTTTGGGCAAGGATACTCGCAGGAAGCCGTTATTATAAAAGGCTTCAATATTATCCATTTCGACCGGGTAAGGCATCTCCACTTCAATGCTAAACTCGCCAAAACGAATCTCCATTTGATGATAGGCGCGGC
>Ga0102851_10001192_pt1 | contig 14531 bp, 28 predicted proteins | sample Mud3Dept3metaG_FD_79558 | JGI IMG/M metagenome (GOLD analysis project Ga0102851, IMG submission 79558) | Freshwater wetland microbial communities from Ohio, USA, analyzing the effect of biotic and abiotic controls - Mud 3 Core 4 Depth 3... | ecosystem: Environmental > Aquatic > Freshwater >... | reverse complement strand
GGACAACGTGTCGATCACGGTGGCGCTGATTCAGCCCATTGCGATGGAAGAGGGGCTGAGGTTCGCCATCCGCGAAGGCGGGCGCACCGTGGGCGCCGGCGTCGTCGCCAAGGTTATCGAGTAATATCAATGGCCACTAATGTAAAAAGTCAGAAAATCCGCATCCGGCTGAAAGCATTCGACTACCGGTTGATCGATCAGTCGGCGCTCGAGATCGTCGATACCGCCAAGCGTACCGGCGCTGTCGTCAAAGGCCCGGTGCCGTTGCCGACGCGCAAAGAGCGTTTCGATATCCTGCGTTCGCCGCACGTCAACAAGACGTCGCGTGACCAGCTGGAAATCCGCACGCATTTGCGTCTGATGGACATCATTGATCCGACTGACAAGACGGTCGATGCGCTGATGAAACTCGATTTGCCGGCCGGTGTGGACGTGGAAATAAAGCTGTAAGGTGTTGTAAGCAATACAGATAGTAAGTATTCCCGCTGCATCTGTGGCGGAAAATTTAGAAATGCCGGTCAATTGTAACTGGCGCCTTTTTGCTAAGGTGAAAAAATGAGTTTAGGACTAGTGGGCCGCAAGGTCGGCATGACCCGCGTATTCACCGACGATGGCGATAGCATCCCGGTGACGGTGGTCGATGTGTCGAACAATCGCGTGACCCAGATCAAACAACCGGACACCGACGGATATACAGCCGTACAGGTGGCTTTCGGCAAGCGCCGGGCGCGGCGCGTCAACAAGGCGGCTGCCGGGCACTTCGCTAAAGCTGGCGTTGAAGCCGGCCATACCCTCAAGGAATTCCGCGTCACACCCGAGCAACTCGCCGAGCTCAAGCTCGGGGGGGCGATCGGCGCCGATATTTTCAAGGCGGGCCAGAAGGTTGACGTGTCGGGTGTCTCCCAGGGCAAGGGTTTCAGCGGCGTCATCAAGCGCCACCACTTCTCGTCGAACCGGGCGAGCCATGGTAACTCGGTATCGCACAACAAACCCGGATCGATCGGCATGGCGCAGGACCCCGGCCGGGTATTTCCCGGCAAGAAAATGGCGGGCCATTTGGGCGCGGTCAGCCGCACTGCCCAGAACCTGGTCATCGTGCGCGTTGACGTCGAGCGCCAGCTGTTGCTGATCCGCGGCGCGGTGCCCGGGTCAAAAGGCGGTGATGTTGCTGTATTCCCGGCGGTCAAGGTGACTAGATCCACCGCATCCGGCAAGGCAGCAGCAAAAGCTGCCGCCCCCAAATAAGGCAGGCGCACGATGGAACTCAAACTGATTGACGAACAAGGAAAGTCGACCTCTTCGGTATCGGCGTCCGACACCACGTTCGGCCGCGAATACAACGAGGCGCTGGTGCACCAGGTGGTAACGGCTTATCTCGCCAATGCCCGCAGCGGAACGCGCGCACAGAAAGACCGGGGCACCGTAAAGCATTCGACCAAGAAGCCGTGGCGCCAGAAAGGCACGGGCAGGGCGCGTGCGGGTATGACGTCGAGCCCGTTGTGGCGCGGCGGCGGCAGGATTTTCCCGAACATGCCGGACGAGAATTTCAGCCACAAGGTTAACAAGAAAATGTTCCGCGCTGGCGTAAGTTCTATCCTGTCGCAACTCGCGCGCGAGGATCGGCTGGCGGTAGTGGATAGCTTCAGCATCGATTCGCCCAAAACCAAACTGCTTGCGCAGAAACTCAAAGGGATGGGGCTGGAAAACGTGCTGATCATCACCGATGGCCTTGACGACAATCTGCTGTTATCGGCGCGCAATCTGCCCAATGTGGGCGTTGTCGATGTGCGCTTCGCGGACCCGATCAGCCTCATCCGTCACGCCAAGGTGCTGATGACGCGCGGTGCGGTGACCAAAATCGAGGAGATGCTGTCATGACCGCGGTTCCCAGCATGAAACAGCAGGAACGCCTGATGCAGGTGATCCTGGCGCCGGTGATTTCGGAAAAGAGCACGTTCGTGGCTGACAAACACGAGCAGGTGATTTTTCGCGTCGTGCCGGATGCAACCAAGCCTGAGATCAAGGCTGCAGTCGAGCTTATGTTCAAAGTGCAGGTGGAGTCGGTGAAGGTTGCCAACGTAAAAGGCAAGGAGAAGCGCTTCGGCCGCTTCATCGGTCGCCGCAATCACTGGAAGAAAGCCTATATCTGCCTGAAGCCCGGTCAGGAAATCAACTTTGCCGAAGGGGAGACCAAGTAATGTTAGTCAAAGTCAAACCGACGTCTCCCGGCCGCCGGTCCCTGGTCAAGGTTGTCAACCCGGACCTTCACAAGGGCAGGCCGATTGCGAAACTCGTCGAGAGCCAGTCGAAGAAGGCAGGCCGCAACAGCTACGGCCATATCACTACGCGCCATCAGGGCGGCGGACACAAGCAACATTATCGCGTCATCGATTTCAAGCGGAACAAGGACGGCATTGCCGCCAAGGTTGAGCGCCTTGAATACGATCCCAACCGCAGTGCAAATCTGGCGCTGTTGTGTTACGCAGACGGCGAGCGCCGTTACGTGATCGCGGCCAAGGGCATCTCGGTGGGGATGCAGCTGATGTCCGGCATCGATGCGCCTATCAAGGTCGGCAACACGCTTCCGCTTCGCAACATTCCGGTTGGCACCACGATTCACTGCATCGAGATGCAACCAGGCAAGGGCGCACAAATCTCACGCGCGGCAGGTACTTCGGTGCAGCTGCTGGCGCGCGAGGGTGACTATGCGCAACTGCGACTGCGTTCCGGCGAGATCCGCAAGGTGCACGTCAACTGTCGTGCCACAATCGGCGAAGTGGGCAATGAGGAACACTCATTGGAATCTATCGGCAAAGCGGGGCGCGTCAGATGGCGCGGCAAGCGTCCGACGGTGCGCGGCGTGGCGATGAATCCGATCGACCATCCGCACGGCGGCGGCGAGGGCAAAACTGCGGCGGGCCGGCATCCGGTGAGTCCGTGGGGCACGCTGACCAAGGGATATCGTACGCGCAAGAACAAGCGCACCAACAGCATGATCGTGCGTCGTCGTCATGCGAAAAGTATCGGCTAAGAGGTAGCACATGGCACGTTCTATTAAGAAGGGTCCGTTTGTAGACCACCACCTGATGAAAAAGGTGGAAACTGCGCGCAGCGCCAACGATAAGCGCCCGATCAAAACATGGTCTCGCCGTTCGACCATCCTGCCGGATTTCATTGGCCTTACCATTGCCGTCCACAACGGCAAGCAGCACATTCCGGTCTATATCACGGAAAACATGGTCGGCCACAAGCTTGGCGAGTTTTCGCATACCCGGGTTTTCAAGGGTCACTCGAGAGCCGGTTCGGCGGCGGCGGCAGACAAAAAAGCCAGCCCGACTCCGGCTGCGTCCAAATCGTAAGGAATAGAGCATGAACACCTCAGCAATACTGCGCGGCGTGCGGCTCTCGGTCCAAAAAGGCCGTCTGGTGGCCGATCTCGTTCGCGGGAAAACCGTAGAGAACGCGCTCAATATACTGAATTTCAACCAGAAAAAGGGCGCGACCATCATTCGCAAGGTCCTCGAGTCGGCGATTGCCAACGCCGAACATAATGATGGCGCCGATGTTGATGAGCTCAAGGTCACCAGTATTCAGGTCGAGAAGGGCCCGGTGCTCAAGCGCTTCATGGCACGCGCCAAAGGCCGCGGCGCGCCTATTTTAAAGCCGACCTGTCATATCTACGTAACGGTTGGCGACGGAAGGAAATAATTATGGGCCATAAAATACATCCGATAGGATTTCGCCTTGCGGTCAACCGGAACTGGGCATCGCGCTGGTACGCCAACAGCAAGAATTTCGCGACCATGCTCAACGAAGACATCAAGGTTCGCGACTATCTGAAGCAAAAGCTCGCGCATGCTGCCGTGAGCAGGGTGGTGATCGAGCGCCCGGCCAAGAACGCGAGAATCACTATTTTCAGTGCGCGTCCCGGCGTTGTGATCGGTAAAAAAGGCGAGGACATCGAGTCGCTCAAGTCCGAATTGCAAAAAATGCTCGGTGTGCCAGTGCACGTCAACATCGAGGAAGTGCGTAAACCCGAGATCGACGCGCAGTTGATTGCGGATTCGATTGCGCAGCAGTTGCAAAAGCGCATCATGTTCCGGCGCGCGATGAAGCGTGCCATGACCAACGCCATGCGTCTGGGTGCCCAGGGCATCAAGATTATGAGTGCAGGACGGCTTAACGGCGCCGAGATTGCCCGCACAGAGTGGTACCGGGAAGGCCGGGTGCCGCTGCATACCTTGCGAGCCGACATCGATTACGGTGTTTCCGAGGCCCAGACTACCTACGGAATCATCGGTATCAAGGTTTGGGTTTTCAAGGGTATGGTGTTGGCGAAGAACGAACAGCCGGTAATGGTGCCTGGCGCGACGGCGCCGGCCGCGGAGCCGGAAAAGCCGGCCAGAAAGCCGAGAAAGCCGGCAGCAAAGACAGGAGCTAAGCGTGCTACAGCCAGCCAGACGTAAATACCGCAAGGAACAAAAAGGCCGCAATAAGGGCATAGCGACCCGCGGCAACAAGGTAAGTTTCGGGGAATTCGGCCTGAAGGCGATTGGCCGCGGCCGGCTCACCGCGCGCCAGATTGAGGCAGCGCGGCGCGCCATGACGCGCCATATCAAGCGCGGCGGCCGGATCTGGATCCGCATTTTCCCGGACAAGCCGATTTCGCGAAAGCCGGCAGAAGTGCGTATGGGTAACGGCAAGGGTAATCCCGAGTACTGGGTTGCTGAAATCCAGCCGGGCAAGGTGTTATACGAAATGGACGGTGTAGACGAAGCAATGGCCAAAGAGGCATTCCGGCTGGCGGCATCCAAGTTGCCGATCCTGACCAGTTTCGTGCACCGCCAGGTTGGAGGCTAAAATATGAAAGCGATTGATTTGAGAGCAAAATCGGGCGACGAGTTGCAGCAGGAGCTGGCGTCGCTGCTGAAGGCGCAGTTTTCGCTGCGCATGCAGAAGGCGACGCAGCAGCTTACTAACAACAGTCAGTTCAAGAAGGTGCGCCGCGACATCGCGCGCGTGCGCACGGTAATGACCGAGAAAGCGGCAGAACAGGTTAAAGCATGAGCGAAGAAGCCAACAAACGTACGCTGACCGGACGTGTGGTCAGTGACAAGATGGAAAAAACCGTGACTGTGCTGATAGAGCGGCGCGTCAAGCATCCGCTGTACGGCAAAATCATGACGCAGTCCAAGAAGTACCACGCCCATGACGAGAAGAACGAGTTTCACGAAGGCGATCTGGTAATCATCGAGGAATGCCGGCCGCTTGCCAAAACCAAGGCGTGGCGTGTGATCAAGCTGGTGGAAAAAGCGCGCGCGGTCTGATTTTGCCTTGCAAAGGCGTGTTTACTGTCTTATAATAGTGGGCTTTTCAGTAACGGCTTACTCTTATTTGGTGGCTGGTGGCATCGCTGAAATTCAAAGTTTTAATCTCTGCGCTTGGGTTTGATTAAAGCGCGGGGGTTCGACCCGAACGGGCTTCAATACTGGCTGTTGCCTCTGGCAGACGGACCAAGTTGAAGAAAAGATTCTCAAGCAGGAAGCGAAAAAAATGATTCAGATGCAGTCTATTCTGGACGTTGCCGACAACACTGGCGCACGCTCAGTGATGTGCATCAAGGTGCTCGGCGGCTCCAAGCGACGTTATGCGGGGATCGGCGACGTGATCAAGGTCAGCATCAAGGATGCCGCACCGCGCGGCCGGGTGAAGAAAGGCGAGATCTACAGTGCCGTCGTGGTGCGTACGGCAAAAGGCGTGCGCCGTAGCGATGGCTCATTGATCAAGTTTGACGGCAATGCCGCGGTTCTGCTTAATCCGAAACTCGAGCCGATCGGGACGCGGATTTTCGGACCGGTGACACGTGAACTCAGGACGGAGCGCTTCATGAAAATCGTATCGCTTGCTCCGGAAGTGCTTTAAGAGGGACATCATGCACAAGATCAGAAAAGGTGATGACGTGATCGTGCTTGCCGGCAGGGACAGGGGCAAGCGCGGCACGGTGCTGCGTATCGTGGATACCGAGCACGTTCTGGTGGAAGGCGCCAACAAGGTCAAGAAGCATCAGCGCCCTAACCCGATGAAAGGCCAGGCCGGCGGAATTATCGAGAAGGAAATGCCGCTGCATATTTCTAACGTGAACTTGTTTAACGCGACCACCAAGAAAGCCGACCGCGTCGGCATTAAGGTTCTCGAGGATGGCCGTCGCGTGCGCTTTTACAAGTCTAACGGTGAAGTGGTTGACGTATGAGCTCAGATAAAAACACCAAAGATAAAAACACCAAAACGGCCAAACCGGCGAAAGAAGCCAGGGCCGCCAAGCCGGCCAAAGAACCCAAGGCCGCCAAGCCGGAACAAGAAACCAAAGAGGCTAAACCGGCAAAATCCGGAAAACCGGCTGCGCCGGCCCGGCTCGGGGTCTTTTACCGCGACAGCGTGTCTAAGGATCTGCTGAAAAAGTTTGGCTACAAAAGCACGATGCAGGTGCCGCGCATCGAGAAGATTGTGCTCAACATGGGCGTAGGCGAAGCGGTGGCAGACAAGAAGATCCTGGATAACGCGGTCGGTGACATGCGCAAGATTGCGGGGCAGAAGCCTTTGGTCACCAAGTCGCGCACCTCGATTGCGAACTTCAAGATCCGGGAAAATTATCCGATCGGCTGCAAGGTAACGCTGCGCGGCGCGCGCATGTATGAATTTCTTGATCGCCTGGTTAACGTCGCGATGCCGCGGATCCGCGATTTCCGGGGCATCTCCGGCAAGTCATTTGACGGACGCGGCAACTACAACATGGGCATCAAGGAGCAGATCATTTTCCCGGAGATCGAGTACGACAAGATCGACGCCATCCGGGGTATGAATATTACGATTACAACCACCGCCAAGACCGACGAGGAAGCAAGGGCGCTCCTTTCGGCCTTTAAATTTCCGTTCAGGAACTGAGAAACGACTATGGCAAAAAAGGCTTTGGTGAACCGCGACCTGAAACGCCGCGAGACCGTCAAGAAGTTCGCGGCAAAGCGCGCGGAGCTGATGGTCATCGTCAACAATCAGAAGCTTTCCCCTGAGGAACGCTATGAGGCGCGGCTCAAGCTGCAGAAACTGCCAAGGGACGCCTCGCCGGTAAGGCTGCGCAATCGTTGCGCGCTGACCGGCCGTCCACGCGGCGTGTACCGTAAGTTCGGACTGGCGCGCAGCAAGTTGCGCGACATCGCGATGCGCGGTGAGATTCCGGGCGTGATCAAGGCCAGCTGGTAGGTTCAGGAGAAGATCGATGAGTATGTGTGATCCGGTCGCCGATATGCTAACGCGCATTCGTAATGCGCAGCTGTCGGAGAAGCAATCGGTGGCGATGCCGGCGAGCAAGCTGAAATCTGCCATTGCCAAGGTGCTCAAGGATGAGGGCTACATCGAGGGTTTTGCCGTGCGTGAAAACGATGGCAAGCCCCAGTTGGAAGTCAGCCTCAAATATTATGCCGGTCGCCCGGTAATAGAGAAAATAGAACGCATCAGCCGCCCAGGGCTTCGCAGCTATAAGCCGAGCCGCGATATTCCGGTTGTAATGAACGGGCTTGGCATTGCGATCGTTTCGACCTCAAAGGGCGTCATGACCGATCGCAAGGCGCGTGGCCTCGGCGTCGGCGGCGAAGTTTTGTGCATCGTTGCCTAGTGATCAGAGCGGAGTAAGCGATGTCGAGAATTGCAAAAAACCCGGTAGTGCTGCCGGAAAAAGTGGAAGTGACGCTGAGTCAGACCGAGATCGCGGTCAAGGGGCCGCTTGGTGTGCTCACGCAGAAACTTTCGCCCAACGTTACGGTATCGAGAGTCGAGAACCGCCTTGAGTTCACGACGGCCCATAACTCCCGGCAGGCCAACGCCATGTCGGGAACGATGAGGGCGATTGTCTCCAACATGGTGAACGGCGTAAGCAAGGGTTTTGAGAAAAAGCTGTTGCTGGTCGGTGTCGGCTACCGGGCTCAAGCGCAGGGCGACAAGTTGAATCTTACCCTCGGTTTTTCGCATCCGGTCGTCCACCAGATGCCGGTAGGCGTGAAAGCGGAGACGCCGACTCAGACCGAGATTCTGATCAAGGGCACGGACAGGCAAAAGGTCGGTCAGGTGGCGGCTGATGTGCGCCGCTATCGCAGCCCCGAACCCTACAAGGGCAAGGGCGTGCGGTACGCCGACGAGAAGATCGTGCTCAAGGAAACCAAGAAGAAGTAAGCGAGTGACATATGATTGATAAAAACCAAGCTCGGCTGCGCCGTTCACGCCGGACCCGTGCCAAGATCGCGGAGTTAAAAGCGGTGCGTCTCACGGTGCATCGTTCGAACTGCCATATCTATGCCCAAGTTATCGATGCATCCGGCGCGAAAGTGCTGGCATCCGCATCGACCGCGGAGGCGGAAGTGCGCAGCAAACTGAAAAATGGCGGAAACATCGCGGCGGCGGCCGAGATCGGTAAACGCATTGCCGAAAAAGCCAAGAAACTCGGGATCGAGGCGGTGGCCTTCGATCGCGGCGGTTGCAGGTTCCACGGCCGCATCAAGGCGCTTGCGGAAGCGGCGCGTGAACACGGCCTGAAGTTCTAATCGGAATACCGGGATACGCTATGGCAAAAATGAATGCAGGTAAGATGCACGGCGGCGCTGAAAGCAGCGACGGCCTGCGCGAAAAAATGGTTGCGATCAACCGCGTGACCAAGGTGGTGAAAGGCGGCCGTGTGATGGGTTTTGCGGCGCTCACCGTGGTTGGCGATGGTGATGGCAGCATCGGCATGGGCAAGGGCAAGTCGCGTGAAGTGCCGGTTGCGATTCAGAAAGCGATGGAAGAAGCGCGAAAGAAAATGGTCAAGGTCCAGCTCAAGAACGGAACGCTGCAGCACACGGTGATCGGCCGTCACGGCGCCGCCCGGGTGTTTATGCAACCGGCGCATGAAGGCACCGGCATCATAGCCGGCGGTCCGGTGCGGGCGGTGCTCGAGGTGATGGGCGTGACCAACATTCTTGCCAAGTGCCTGGGTTCGACCAATCCCTATAACGTGGTTCGTGCAACCATCAATGGTTTGACGGCAATGAACACACCGGCGCAAATCGCTGCCAAGCGCGGCAAGTCGGTCGAGGAAATCACGGGGTAATCATGGCCAAGGCACAGGGAAAAAAACTCAAGGTGACGCTGCTCAAGAGCGTTATTGGCACCAAGCCGGAGCACCGTGCATCGGTGCGCGGCCTGGGTCTGCGCCGCATAAACCACACCGTGGAAGTCGAAGACACGCCTGCGGTGCGCGGCATGATCAACAAGGTGTCCTATCTTGTCAGGTGCGAGGGCTAAATGCAGCTAAATAACATCAAGCCGGCGGCGGGCTCCAAGCATTCCAAAAAACGCGTCGGTCGCGGCATTGGCAGCGGCCTGGGCAAAACTGCCGGACGCGGCCATAAGGGCCAAAGTTCGCGTGCTGGCGGCTATCACAAAGTCGGTTTCGAAGGCGGGCAGATGCCGTTGCAGCGCCGCCTGCCCAAGCGTGGCTTCGTGTCGCTCACCAGGGGCGATACTGCCGAAGTGCGGCTCGACGAGATCCAGAAAATGAAAGCGGATGTGATCGATCTTGCGGCACTCAAGGCAGCCGGCGTGGTACCTGCGAAGTCGCTCAACGCCAAAGTGATCCTGTCCGGTGAAATCAAGCGCAAGGTCGCGGTGAAGGGATTGAGGATCACCAAGGGCGCGCGCGCCGCCATCGAAGCGGCAGGCGGTTCGATCGAAGATGCTGCGGTTGCGGCTGTCCCGGCGAAACTCGTCGCCAAGAGCAAGCAAAACGCTGCCGGTACCGGCGCCGGCAAGGCTGAGTAACTTTGGCTGCCAACGAATCGCTGCTGGCTTCGGGCAAGATGGGCGACTTGAAACGTCGCCTGTTGTTTCTGCTCGGGGCGTTGATTGTGTTTCGCATCGGTTCGTTCATCCCGGTGCCGGGCATCGATCAGGCGCAGCTCGCGGAGCTGTTTCAGTCGCAGCGCGGCGGCATTCTCGACATGTTCAACATGTTCTCGGGTGGCGCGCTGTCGAGATTCTCGATTTTCGCGCTTGGCATCATGCCCTACATTTCGGCATCGATCATCATGCAGCTGATGACGGTGGTATCCCCGACGCTGGAAGCGCTCAAAAAAGAGGGCGAGTCTGGACGCCGCAAGATCACGCAGTACACGCGGTATGGCACCGCGGCGCTGGCGCTGTTCCAGGGATTGGGCATTGCCATTGCGCTTGAGTCGCAGCTCGGTCTCGTGATCGATCCGGGCGTCGCATTCCGGCTCACCGCGATGATCACGCTGGTGACCGGCACCATGTTCCTGATGTGGCTCGGCGAGCAGATTACCGAGCGCGGCGTGGGCAACGGCATTTCCCTCATTATTTTCGCCGGCATCGCGGCAGGTTTCCCGCAGGCTGTCGCAGGCACGCTGGAACTGGCTCGCACCGGTGCGTTTTCGGTCCCGGTGGTGCTGGTCATATTTGCACTGGTGATCGGGGTGACCGCCTTCGTGTGCTTTGTCGAGCGCGGCCAAAGGAAAATACTGGTTAATTACGCCAAACGCCAGGTCGGGCGCAAGGTTTACGGCGGACAGACTTCGCACTTGCCGCTCAAGCTCAACATGTCGGGTGTAATCCCGCCGATTTTCGCCTCATCGATCATCCTGTTTCCGGCGACACTGGGCGGCTGGTTCGGCGCGAGCGAAGGCATGGACTGGCTCAAAAACGTTGCGGCCACACTGCATCCCGGCCAGCCGATTTATACGCTGCTCTACGCGTCGGCGATCATTTTCTTTTGTTTCTTTTATACCGCGCTGGTGTTTAATCCCAAGGAGACTGCGGAAAATCTGAAGAAAAGCGGCGCTTTCGTGCCTGGCATCCGTCCCGGTGACCAGACCGCCCGCTATATCGAGAAAATTACGCTGAGACTTACGCTTACCGGTGCGATCTACGTGACGCTGGTGTGCCTGCTGCCGGAGTTTCTGATCGTATGGAAAAATGTGCCGTTTTATTTCGGCGGCACCAGTCTTCTGATCATCGTGGTGGTGACCATGGATTTCATGGCCCAGGTACAGGCCTACATGATGTCCCACCAATACGAAAGCCTGCTCAAGAAAGCCAATTTCAAGGGTGGCGTGTTTCCAGCTAGGTAATGGCGAAAGAAGAAACGATACAGATGCAGGGTGAGGTGGTGGAAAACCTTCCCAATGCAACATTCCGGGTCAAACTGGAAAATGGCCACGAGGTCCTCGGACACATCTCGGGCAAGATGCGCATGCACTATATACGCATACTGCCTGGGGACAAGGTAACGGTGGAACTGACGCCGTATGACCTGACCCGGGGACGTATCGTGTTCCGGGCAAAGTAAGAGTTTAGAAGGAGCAACACATGAAAGTGCTGGCATCGGTAAAAAAGCTTTGCCGCAACTGCAAGGTGATCAAGCGCAAAGGCGTGGTTCGGGTGATCTGCATAGATCCCCGCCACAAGCAGCGCCAGGGCTGATCGGCTGATTTTTGATTGAAAATGAGCTGGTTAGGCGTTAAAATTACAGGTTTTCCGTTTTTGGGGTAGCACATGGCCCGGATTGGTGGCGTAAACATTCCAAATCATCAGCATGCGGAGATCGCGCTGACCGCGATTTTTGGCATCGGGCGCAGCTTATCGCGCGCGATCTGCACCGCAGCTGGCATTGGTTTTTCTAGTAAAATCAAGGACTTGTCTGATTCCGATATGGACAAGCTGCGCGAACAGGTTGCCCGTTTCACGGTCGAGGGCGACCTGCGCCGCGAAATATCGATGAACATCAAGCGCCTGATGGACTTGGGCACCTACCGTGGCAAGCGCCATCGCGCCGGACTGCCGCTGCGCGGCCAGCGTACACGCACCAATGCGCGTACTCGCAAGGGCCCGCGCAAGGCGGCGGTGAAGATGCAAAAAGCAGCTCCAGTTTAAAGATTGAGTCAAAGGTAAAGCGATATGGCAAAAGCTAGCACCCGGGTGCGCAAGAAGGTCAAGAAAAATGTGGCGGAAGGCATCGCTCACGTTCACGCATCCTTCAACAACACCATCGTCACCATAACCGACCGCCAGGGCAATACGCTGGCGTGGGCCACATCGGGCAGCAGCGGTTTCAAGGGTTCGCGCAAGTCGACGCCGTTCGCGGCGCAGATTGCCTCCGAGCAGGCGGGAAAGCTTGCTGCGGAGTGCGGTGTGAAAAACATAGAGGTGCGCATCAAGGGACCCGGGCCCGGCCGCGAATCTGCGGTCAGGGCGCTGAACGCCGTGGGTTTCAAGATCACCAGCATTTCGGACGTGACACCGGTGCCGCACAATGGCTGCCGCCCGCCGAAAAAGCGCCGGATTTAAAGGAGTTCGAACGTGGCAAGGAATCTCGATCCAAAATGCCGCCAGTGCCGTCGCGAGGGAGAGAAACTCTTCCTCAAGGGCGAAAAATGCTTTACGGACAAGTGCGCGATAGAGCGCCGCAACTATCCGCCAGGGCAGCACGGCCAGAAAACAGCGCGCCTGTCCGGTTACGGCGTGCAACTGCGTGAAAAGCAAAAAGTACGCCGTATTTACGGCTTGCTCGAGCGCCAGTTCCGCAAAAACTACAAGGAAGCCTCGCGCAGCAAAGCCGTCACCGGCGAAGCGCTGCTGCAGATCCTGGAGAGCCGATTGGACAGCGTCGTCCATCGCATGGGCTTTGGTGCTTCGCGCACCGAAGCGCGCCAGATTGTCCGTCACAACGGCATTCTGGTGAATGGCAAGCGCGTTAACATCCCGTCGTTCCAGTGCAGTCCGGGCGATGTGGTGGAAGTCGCTCAACCCGCCAAGGACCAGCTGCGCATCAAGGGTGCGGCCGAGGCGATGGAATCCCGCGGTTTTGCGGAATGGCTGGAAGTTGACTCCAAGGCGCTCAAGGGAATTTTCAAAGCGCGTCCGCAACGTTCCGAACTGCCATCCACGATCAACGAGTCGCTCATAGTCGAGCTTTACTCGAAGTAATTTCCAAGAGGGTTTCGAGCCATGCCAAGCAGTGCGTTCCTAAAGCCTCGCATCATCGACGTGCAGAACATCACGCCATACCACGCCAAGCTCACGATGGAGCCGTTCGAGCGTGGTTACGGCCACACGCTGGGCAATGCGCTCCGCCGCACCCTGCTGTCGTCGATGCCGGGATATGCCGCAACCGAAGTCAAGATTGCCGGTGTGCTGCATGAGTACTCCACGCTCGACGGTGTGCAGGAAGACGTGGTCGACATTCTGCTCAATCTGAAGGGCATCGTGCTGAAACTGCACAATCGCGAAGAAGTAACACTCTCGCTGAAAAAATCAGGTGAAGGCGTGGTGACGGCCGGCGACATCGAGCAGATGCACGATGTCGAGATCGTCAATCCCGATCATGTGATCGCCCATCTGGCGGCGGGCGGAAAGCTCGACATGCAGATCACGGTTGAGCAGGGCCGCGGTTATATCGCCGCCACCAGCCGCAAGCTCGATGGCGAGGAAAGCCGTGTCGTGGGAAGCATCATGCTCGATGCTTCGTTCAGTCCGGTGCGCCGGGTAAGCTACTCGGTCGAGTCTGCGCGTGTCGAACAGCGCACGGACCTCGACAAGCTGATCATGGATATCGAGACCAACGGCGCGATCGATCCCGAGGAAGCGGTGCGCTACGCCGCGCGCGTTCTGGTAGAGCAGCTGTCGGTGTTTGCCGACCTCCAGGGCATGCCGGCACAGATCGAGGAAAAGAAAGCGACCCAGATCGATCCCATCCTGCTGCGCCCGGTGGATGATCTTGAACTCACCGTGCGCTCGGCGAACTGCCTCAAGGCCGAGAACATTTACTACATCGGTGACCTCATTCAGCGTACCGAGACGGAACTGCTGAAGACGCCGAATCTTGGCCGCAAGTCGCTTAACGAGATCAAGGAAGTGCTTGCTTCGCGCGGGCTTACACTCGGCATGAAGCTGGAAAATTGGCCCCCTGCCGGGCTGGAGAAAGTTTAAATACAAGGATGAAGGCGGAAGGCGGAAGGATGAAGCAAGGCGTAAAGCAGCCTCGATTCATCCTTCATCCCTCATCCCCCATCCTTTAGTGAGGAACCAACAATGCGTCACCGTCACGGATTAAGAAAACTCAACCGCACCAGCAGCCATCGCCTGGCGATGCTGCGCAACATGACCAATTCGCTGCTCAAGCACGAGGTCATCAAGACCACGCTGCCCAAAGCGAAGGAGCTGCGGCGCGTCGTTGAGCCTATCATCACGCTCGGAAAGAAGCCTTCGCTTGCCAACCGCAGGCTTGCCTTCGACCGGCTGCGCGATCGCGATATGGTGGTCAAGCTGTTCGCCGAAATCGGTCCGCGCTATTCCAAGCGCCCCGGTGGTTATCTGCGCATCCTGAAGTTCGGTTTTCGCCAGGGCGATAATGCCCCGATGGCTCTGGTCGAATTGATGGACCGCCCGGAGCCCAAGGAAGAAACCGCAGCCAAGGAAACCAAGAAGAGCGC
>Ga0102851_10001191_pt1 | contig 14536 bp, 13 predicted proteins | sample Mud3Dept3metaG_FD_79558 | JGI IMG/M metagenome (GOLD analysis project Ga0102851, IMG submission 79558) | Freshwater wetland microbial communities from Ohio, USA, analyzing the effect of biotic and abiotic controls - Mud 3 Core 4 Depth 3... | ecosystem: Environmental > Aquatic > Freshwater >... | reverse complement strand
GCCCCCTTCATCGTTGAAAATCCGCAGATAGCCCAAGCCTTGATGCAAAACCAGAATGTACAGGAAGCACTGCGCCTGGCTCGCCAGTGCAATGTGGCTGTGGTGGGTATCGGCAGCACCCAACCACAATTTTCCAGCTTCTATCAGGCGGGGTATGTGCCGCTGGATGAGCTGGTAGAACTGCGCTCGATGGGATTGGTTGGGGATGTATGCGGGCACCATTTCACTTTGTGGGGCGAGACGCCGGACATCGAATTCCAACACCGAACGGTCACCGTTCCAGCGCAGGATTTAAAAGCCATCCCGGTGCGCATAGGCATAGCCGGTGGGGTTGGCAAGGCGGAGTCAATCCTGGGTGCCATGCGCGCCGGTTTTATTAATGTATTGGTTACAGACGAGAGCGCGGCAAGGAGTGTTCTGGCGCTGTCAGGTTATTGAGAGAGGATTGCCATGGGTTTAACTTCCAGGGAGAGAGTGGTGAAAGCTATCCAACACCAGGAGCCCGACCGGGTGCCGATCGACGTGCAATGCGGGTTGGATTTCTACTTGAAGCTGAAAGCCCACCTGGGTTTGGATTTTGAAGAAGACCTTCAGCCGAGCACCTTTCAGGAGGTAATCCCCCACCCAAAGGTGTGCCAGGCGATGGGTTGGGATGTGGTATCGGTAAAACTTGAGAAGCCTCGCAAAACTGGGGCGACCGCCCGAACGCAGCCAGATCAAATTGTTGACGCCTGGGGGGTAAGGCGCCGTAGAGTGCACCAGCCGGGCGGTGGCAGCTTGATGGAGGCGGTCGACCACCCGCTCGCCGGCGCGAATCTGGATGATTTGGCTACTTTTCCCTGGCCGCATCCGGATGCGCCGGGGGTAGGTGAGGCAACCGAGGTTGCGGCAAAAAGATTGTATGAGGACACCGACCTGGCGTTGGTTGGTCGGTTTGGCGGGACGATCCTGGAAACCGCCATCGACCTGATGGGTTTTGAGAACTGGCTGGTAGCCACTGCCAGCGCCCCTGAATTTGCAGGTGCATTGCTGGATCACATCACGGATATTGCTATTCAAGGCGACCGGATCGGTCTGGAAGCGGCGGGAAAATATATCACTATCTTGAAGGTGAGCGGGGATGACCTGGGCACGCAAAACAGCCTGCTCTACTCCCCCCGCACCTTACGCCAGGTATTGCTGCCGCGCTTAAAGCAGCGCTGGCAGGCAGCGCGCCGCTACCTTGACGAGCATGATCGCCCAGATGTCCCCCTCATGTTCCATACGGATGGCGCAATCCGGACAATCATCCCGGATCTTATCGAAGGTGGCATTGTCGTGCTCAATCCAATCCAGCCCAACTGTGCAGGGATGGAGACAGATTCTTTGAAACGCGAATTTGGCGACCAGATCGTCTTCCATGGGGCGATTGATATCCAATGGTTGCTGCCATTTGGCAGTCAGGAAGAGATCCGCCGAACAGTGCGCAGCAAGATTCAGGATCTGGCGCCAGGTGGAGGCTATATCCTTTCTCCAGCGCATATTATCCAGGCAGATGTTTCTCCCCAAAGTGTGATCACCATGACACAAACGGCGCATGAGTTTGGGATGTATCCGTTAGGAAGTAGTCAATAAGGAAACCGGGTAATTGGATGATAAGGGATTAGGTAATTTGGGATTAGGAAGTACAAGTAATTGGGTATTATCTAGTTTAGAAGGAGAGTGAAGATTTTATGGAAAAGCAAGGCGAATTAGTAACGGAAAATGCGCAACCAGGTGAATTTAGAGCACAGGTAGCCAGACTGGGGCTGAGTGATGAGCAGCTGGTTGAGATGTATGCCACAATGTGCACAATCCGCCATTTCGAGCGTATGGCTGACCAGCTGTATGCCTTAGGAAAGGTGCATGGCACGATGCACCTTTCTGCCGGACAAGAGGCGGTGGCAGTCGGCCTGGGACGAGCGCTACGTCAGGACGATTATTTTCTGAACCACCACCGGGGGCACGGGCATTTCATCGCCAAAGGGGCAGATATAGGGCGCATGATGGCCGAGTTCCTGGGGAAAGACACTGGCTATTGCCGCGGGCGTGGTGGCTCGATGCATATCGCGGATGTGGAAGCGAATAACCTGGGAGCCAACGGTATTGTCGGTGGCGGCATTTCCCTGGCAGTGGGCGCTGGTCTGGCTTTACAGATGAGGCGCCTCCCCCAAATTGTCTGCGTTGTTTTTGGCGATGGCGCAGCCAACGAGGGTATCTTCCACGAATCGCTGAACATGGCGGGACTTTGGAGGCTACCGGTGCTTTTCGTCTGCGAGAACAACCACTATGGCATGTCGATGGAAATCAGCCAGGCAGCGGCAAAGCTCCCCATTGCTATCCGCGCCGATGTCTATGATATGCCGGGGCGTTTTATTGATGGCAATGATGTCTTGCTTGTTTACGAGACGATGCGTGAAGCGGTGGAACACGTAAGCAGTGGGAAGGGGCCGTTCCTGGTCGAGGCGGAAACTTACCGCTATTTTGGCCATTCCAAGAGCGATCGCAACCTGTACCGCACCAAAGATGAGATTGATGATTGGAAGCGGAGAGATCCAATTATCCGCTTCCGCAACAAGCTGATTGAGGCGGGGATTATCAGCGTAGAGCGCGCTCAGGAGATTGACTTGGAGGCATCGAAGACGATCGATGCGGCAGTAGCATTTGCTGAGGCTTCGCCTGAGCCGGAAGTATCGAGTTTAACGGAGTTTGTCTATGCCTGAGATGACCTATGCAGAAGCGATCCGCTCGGCGCTGCGTGAAGAGATGCAGCGCGATGAGCGTGTATTTCTATTTGGGGAAGACCTGGGCCGTTACGGCGGTGCATTTGGTGTAACGTTTGGCTTGCTGGATGAGTTTGGGCCCGAGCGAGTGAAAGAGACGCCAATCTCAGAGGCAGCCATCATTGGCGCTGCCACAGGCGCGGCGCTGATGGGGATGCGCCCGGTAGCAGAGATGATGTTCATGGATTTCATCCTGCTCGGGATGGAGCAGCTGGTCAACCAGGCAGCCCATATGCGTTTCATGTTTGGCGGCAAAGCCACTGTGCCCATGGTGGTGCGCATGCCAGGAGGTTCGGGGACTGGAGCGGCTGCCCAGCATTCGCAGTCGCTGGAGAGTTTGCTCATCCATATCTCCGGTATCAAGGTCGTTAATCCGAGCACGCCTTACGACGCTAAGGGATTGCTGATCAGTTCAATTCGCGATCCTAATCCGGTATGCTTTGTTGAGCACAAGCTGCTTTATAAGGTCAAGGGTGAGGTGCCGGAGGGCGAGTACACCATTCCCATAGGAATGGCAGACGTGAAGCGCACCGGGCGGGATATCACCGTGGTGGCTGCCAACATTATGGTGCCGCGCGCACTGGCAGCAGCGGAGAAGCTTACCCGGGAAGGCATCGAGGTAGAGGTGGTTGACTTGCGCACTTTACGCCCCATGGATGTCGAGACGCTCACCCGCTCAGTGCGCAAGACCGGGCGTTTGCTGGTGGTACATGAGGCTTGCCAGACAGGGGGGTGGGCTGGCGAGGTGATCGCCAGCGTGGCGAGCAGCCCGGCCTTTGATTACCTGGACGCACCGATGCGACGCCTGGCTGGAGCAGATGTTCCTATCCCCTATAACCGCAATCTGGAACGAGCGGCAGTGCCTCAAGAAGCGGATATTGAGCGCGAAATCCGCGCATTGGTACACAATCAGTATTAGTTGATATTCAAGACGATAAAGGTGATCAAAAATGCCAACAGCGTTCTTTATGCCAAAATTTGATATGGATCAAGAAGCCGCCACGGTGGTGCGATGGATCAAGGGGGAGGGAGACCTTGTGGAACAGGATGAGCCAGTTTTACTGGTGGAAACCGATAAGGTGGCGATTGAAGTGCCCAGCCCGGCAACTGGCCGGCTAGTAGCGATTAATGTTAATCAAGGAGACGTGGTGCCAGTGACGGAGGTGATCGCCTTCATCCTCGGCGAAGGGGAGACAGAAGCCGATCTGCCAGAAAGAAAGGCTGCCTCGACATCAGAAGGCGCCAAGGAAAAGGAAGTGGTTAAACCGGCGGAGGTTGCCGTGTTTCCGGCTGAGGCAGGGTTGCCAGCAGCAACAAAACCACCAGCAGCGGTCACGCCCGTCGCGGCGCGTATGGCTCAAGCCTTGGGAGTAGACCTGTCGGCAGTGCCCGCTCAAGGCGAGCGGGTAACCAAGGCGGATATCGAGCAATACCTCCAGCGCCCGGCGGAAGAGGCGGGCAGGGTGCAGGTGGCGGCGACGCCGGCGGCACGCCGCCTCTCAAAGGATCTTCAGGTGGAGCTTGATACATTAGCTGGCAGCGGGCCACGCGGGCGCGTGCAAGCTGAGGATGTGACCACCTATGCAGCCAGAAAACCGCAGGTCATCCCACCAATGCTAACTTCGGCGCCTGGAGAGAGACCGGCGACATTGATACCACTGGTGGGTATCCGCCGGACAATAGCCAGCCGCATGCAGGCCAGCTTCCAGACTGCTCCGCATCAAGCTCTTACCGTTAATGTGGAAGTCACACAATTGGAAGCCGCCCGCCAGCGCCTGAACACACTGGCGGCCAGGCTGGGGGAGCAAAAAGTTTCCCTGACTGCCATCCTGGTACGGATGGTTGCCTGGGCATTAGAACGTAACCCCTACCTGAACGCTTCCCTGGTTGATGAAACCATCCATTTGTGGCAGGATATCAATGTCGGAGTGGCTACAGCTATCGATGATGGGCTGATCGTCCCGATTATCCGGGATGCAAACCACAAATCCATTAACCAGATCAATGCTGAGTTAAAAGACCTGGCTGATAGGGCGCGGGCAGGCGCGCTGACCCTGCCCGAGGTTAAGGACGGCACGTTCACCATTAGTAACTTGGGGATGTTTGGCATAGACCAATTCCGAGCGATCATTAACCCGCCGGAGAGCGGCATCCTTGCTGTCGGGCGGGTGGTGCGCAAACCGGTGGTGGTTGATGATCAAGACACGCTCTCCGTGCGACCGATTATGAGCCTGACGCTCTCAGCAGATCATCGGATAGTAGATGGGGTGGTTGCTGCCAGATTTCTGGGAGACCTGGTGCAGGCGATTGAAGTGCCGGAGTCATTACTTTATTAAGGAATGTGGTAAAATGTCAACGAAAATCTTGGAACTGCTTGAACCAACTGCGGTAAAGCTTCAAATAGAAGCAAAAGATTCCGCAGACGTTATAGCCCAATTGGGGTCACTACTCATGGAAGCAGGTTTTGTCCGAGATACATTTATTAACGCAGCGCTAGAGCGGGAAAGCCAGTTGCCAACTGGACTTCCATTAGGAGGTATGTACAACGCTGCAATTCCACACACGGATGTCGAACATGTGATAAAGCCTGGGCTGGCGATGGCCACTCTGGTGAAACCGATTTCTTTTCAGAACATGGTTCAACCGGACGAGTCTGTGCCAGTTCAGCTGGTATTTTTCATGGCGCTTGACCAACCCAAAGCTCAGGTTGAGATGTTGCAAGAGATTGCTATGGTCCTGCAAGATGCTCAGGTTATTGAGAAATTGATGAAAGCACGTAATTTTGCGGATGTGAAGCAGATTCTCACCGCGACTTGAAATCAAATCAGGGTTAATTAAAGTATACGGAGGCGAAAATGGCACCACCAAAGAGGATCTTGGTCGCATGCGGAACGGCAATTGCAACCTCTACGGTCGTAGCGAAAGCTATTGAGGAGGCAATGAAGGCGCGTGGGATCGACGTGGTTACACGGCAATGCAAGGCTGCCGAAATTAGATCGCTTGTGAAAGACGCCGATCTGGTTGTCACAACGACGCCCGTGCCGCAAGACCTGGGCGTCCCAGTGATTCAAACCCTGGCTTTCTTGACCGGGATTGGAAAGGAGGCAGTTATTGAACAGATAGCACAAATTTTAAAGAAGTAATCTTAACATAATTCATAACACCATAAAATTTATTTGAGGAGTAATGCTATGGATGCTTTTCTTTTAGCTATGAAGGCTGTCATTGACAACCTGGGCGCAACCGTCGTCCTGCCGATCATTATCTTCCTGGTTGCCCTGATTATGGGTGCCAAGCCAGGGCGGGCGTTCCGAGCTGGCGTGACTATCGGTATCGCCTTTATCGGCATCAACCTGGTCATTGGTCTGATGTGGGGCACGTTAAGTGAGGTCGGCCAGAAGATGGTGCAGAACACCGGCGTTACGTTGAATGTGATGGATGTTGGTTGGCCTTCGGCGGCAGCGATTGCCTTTGGTACGAGTGTTGGATTATGGGTGATCCCGATTGCCATCGTGGTCAACCTGATATTGTTATTCGCACGTGTCACCAAGACCATAAACATCGATATTTGGAACTACTGGCACTTCGCCTTCATTGGTTCTATGGTGGCAGTGGTAAGTGGTGGCAATGTCATGTATGGATTGATCGCCGCCGCTATTGCATCAGCGCTCGCTCTCTTCTTCGGAGACTGGACGGCACGGGCGGTGCAGCACTTCTATAACCTGCCTGGCATCTCCATCCCACACCTGACCACCGCTCCTGGTGTGCCATTCGCCATCGTGACCAACTGGGTCATCGAGAAGATCCCTGGGCTGAATAAAGTAAAGGCTGATCCCGATACCATCCAGAAGCGCTTTGGAACTTTCGGCGATCCCATCATTTTAGGCCTGATAATCGGCTTGATCCTGGGATTTCTTGCCTTCTATAACGCCGGTGATTTCCAGACCGTTCTGGTCAAAACCTTGCAGACGGGCATGAACCTGGCGGCAGTTATGTTACTGCTCCCGCGTATGGTGCAAATCCTGATGGAAGGGTTGATCCCGGTCTCAGAAGCGGCGCGTGATTTCATGCACCGGCGCGCAGCCGACCGCGATATTTACATCGGCCTGGATTCAGCTATCCTGATCGGCCATCCAGCCGCCATCTCAACCGCTTTGCTGCTCGTTCCCACTGCCATCGCGATGAGCCTGATTCTGCCGGGCAACGATGTGTTGCTGTTCGCTGACCTGGCGGTGATCCCATTCGTGGTAGCCATGTTTGCACCCTTGATGCGGGGCAACATCTTCCGCATGTGGATCGCAGGTGTGATCGAGCTAGGGCTGGGCTTTTATTTGGCAACCAATATGGCGGAGCTCTTTACCGGAGCGGCTACCGATGCTGGCTTTGCCAAGCCTGAGGGCGCGACCTTGATCAGCAGCATCGGTGATGGCTTCCTGTGGCCGCCGTTCGTTTTTGCTCGCAGTGTCGGCTTTATCGGCGTAGCGGGTTTGCTCTTGCTGCTTGTTATTCTGGCGGTTGCTTGGTTCTTCTATTTGAAGAATCCCAATGCCTGGGAAGAGCTTGCTGGAGCGCCTCCGCGTGAGGAAACTGAAGGTGTGGCCGCAGTTGCGGATTAATCTGTTGAACTTCCTACAATTGAATACTATTTATTAAGATTGCTAAGGGCGGCCGGGGATCGACCGCCCTTAGCCTGAAAGGTGAGCAGCGGTGGTCGATGCATTTATCAGATCGTTTTTAGGTGACTGGGGGAGCGCATTGCTGGATTTTTATCAGGAGTATAGCTTTTGGATCAACGCAGCCATCCTGCTATACGCCTTGTTGGTCATGTTTAGCCGGCGCACTTACCGGGTGATCGTGAATTCTTTAGTAACCCAGATCAAGAACTTGTATGGAAATCGACTTTCTGGGAAAGACCCGGGACAGGTGGCTGTAATGTTAAAGAAGATAAACATCCCTTATGCTGAGGTATTGAAAGCCACCGCTTTTCCCTTTATAACCAGCCCATTGAGCATTTTGCCACATCTTAAGAGCGAAAAGACTTTGCAGAAAATGATTTCTCCGGAAGTGTTAGCAAGTTATCTAGTGGCGCCACAATCGCGAAAATAATTTTATTACCTATATTTACTCGTTGTTTTTAGGCTTAATTTGGAGGAGGGTTAGCATGGCTTGTATTCATCGCTTTATCGGATCAAATAATGACTATCGTTGGGAGGATGTTGAAACAGTGGATTATGCGGGCAAGGGCTTCGAGGGAGTGATCAAGCGCGTGCTCATTGGTCCGGAGGAAGATGCGCCATATTTCATCTTGCGCTATTTTCGGGTTGAGCCCGGGCAGCATACCAACCTGGAGCGCCATGCGCATGACCATGGCGTGGTGATTTTACACGGAAAAGCGCGGGTGCAGCTTAACGCTGAATTTCATGAGGTAGGACCAATGGATGTGGTATATATCGCAGGAGATGATTTGCACCAATTTACCAACTTGGGGGAAGAGGCGATGGGATTCCTGTGTGTAATTCAAAGAAAGTGATCAAGAACACAAATTATCAAGCAATCAGATATCTGGATTGGGTAATTGGGGGTAATTATTGGATGGTGATCAGGCCGGTGCGGATGGCGAATTTGATCAGCTCGGCGCTGGAGTGCAAGTCAAGTTTATTCATTATACGCTCACGATGTCGTGCGACGGTCTTTGGGCTGATACCCAGCGCTCCGCCGATTTCGGGATTGGTGTGACCCTGAGCGACAGCTTCTAAAACCTGACGCTCGCGCTTGCTCAATACTTGTAAACCCTTGCTTCCAGGCATGGCATTGGTTGGTAAACCTTCTGGCGGACTTATTGCCACCAGACGCTGGTAATCCTCTAGCAGCCAGCGAGCCAGAGCTGGCTGTAAATATACATTCCCTTGGGCGACAGAGCGGATGGCGATGACCAGCTCCTCAGCGGCAGCCTGCTTGGTGAGATAACCTGTAGCGCCAGCTGCAAGCATCTGGAAGAAGTACTGTTTATCAGCGTGGATGGTTAGTGCCAGCACTTTGCTTTCCGGGGAGGTTTCTTTCATGCGCTGTGCGGCTTGCAATCCGTCCATACCTGGCATGGTAATATCCATTACGACCACATCTGGCCGGGTTTGTTCGGCGACTCGCAAGGCAGTATCTCCGTCTTCAGCCTCTCCGACTACCTGAAGTCCTGGTTGGGTCTCTAAATAGCTCTTTAAACCCGTCCTAACTATTTCATGATCGTCCACTAAGATGATGCGGATGTTTTCCATGAGGATATTTCTTGTACAGTAAGATCTAAAGGAATGAGAACTTCAACCAGAGTACCTTTACCTGGCGAGGATTCCAGATTAAGTTGACCACCGAGCGATTCGGCTCTTTCGCGCATCCCTTCCAATCCCCATCCGGAAGGGGGGATCAGTCTCTTTTGAGGGTCAAATCCGATGCCCTGATCCTGCACCTGGAGAGTGAGTTGCTCCGGAAAGAAATGGAGTCTCACTGTTGCTTCTTTAGCTTTGGAGTGGCGGACGATGTTGGTAAGGGCCTCCTGGGCGATGCGGAAGGCAACAGTCTCAACCAGGCGGTTCAGTCGCTCCGATTGCCCCCGGATGTCGAGCTGGACATCCAATCCAACCTGCTGGCGAAATTCATCGACCAGGTATTGTAGGGCAGCGACCAGACCGAGGTCATCGAGCTGGGCGGGGCGAAGATCATGAACAAGGCGATAGATGCCCTGCGACATCTTATTGCTCAGGCTTTGTAAATGTGCCACTTGCTGGCGTAAGCTGACACCATTGCCAGGCTGGTCGCGTAAGGTTGCCAGATGGAGGGAAAATGCGGTGAGCACTTGAGCAGTCTCGTCATGCAGCTCTCGGGCGATGCGCCCCCGCTCTTCTTCCTGGGCAATCACGGTATGGCGAAGTAATTGCTGGCGTAAAGCCTCACGCTTGACCAGCTCCTGGTGTAACTGCTCCAAGGCTTCTAGACGCGCCTGGTTGGTGACAAGAAACTGGCGTTGCCGCTCGGCTTCAGCAGCTTGAATTGCCCTGACGAGGTTAACCGTGATCGAGATAGCCAGAATAGCCCGCACAATCTGGATGGGGAAGCCTGTTCGTTCAAGGAAAACAGCCGTGTTGACCAGGTTACCTGGGAAGATATCCAAAGGTGGAACAACTGCCTGGGTTAGGGCATAAAAGGCGAAACTCCAGGCAGCCAGACGTAAACTTAGAGAGAGCTTGCGCAATCCCTGTTGCTTGGCTTGTACAGCTCTATGGTTGAGAGCCCATGCTGCCAGCGCAGCGGCTGGGACAGCCAGGAGATAGCGCAAGGCCGCATCTAAATGGCGAAAGCGATCCGTCGGGATGTGCCAGGAGGAAATTCCGATCAGGATAACGAGTAGTAAATAGGTGAGGAAGAAAATACCAGAATTTACGATCTCGCGCCGTGTAAGGCGTCGCTGCGGCTCCATCATGAGCAGCCCAAAAGCAGCTAATGATGTAAAGGATAGCGTTAGGATGCCTAGACGCAACCATTCGATCCATTCTGGAAGCGGATGCGTGAGCCAGCCACTATAAAACAATGCCAGTTCGAGCCACTCGTAAATGCCATGCAGGAAGCCGAAGACGGACAAAGGGATAAGAGCCCTGGCTTCGGCTACTAAAGGTGATCGTCCGGCTTCAAGTGCCAAAGCAACTCCCATGCTGAAGAAGGCTAAGCCGTATATGAAGTAGATTAATATTATGTCGAGCTGCATTTTCTAATCATTTTACCCTAATTATGAGTTAATGCCTCTCTCATTTGCGGTAAAATATATAGGGTGATTGACCCAATGATGGCTTTATTGCATGATCCACTGGTTAACGCGATCGCCGGTTGGAATTGAGGAGAACATAAATGAAAAGAACAATCTGGATCATTGGCGTGCTGCTAGTTGTGATATTAATCTTGGCGGGTTGTGGTGGACCTCAGGGGGAAGTTGGCCCCCCCGGTCCAGCAGGACCAGCCGGCCCAGAAGGACCGCAAGGACCTCCGGGTAAAGAAGGAGCAGCAGGCCCGGCGGGTGAATCCGCTGCCTCAGCCGAGTATGTCGGCTCGCAAACCTGTGCCGGATGTCACCAGGAAATATATGACAGTTTCATGAAGTCTGGTCATCCGTGGAAGCTGAATAAGATTGAAGGTGGAACGTCACCAACATATCCTTTCCGGCAACTCAACCAGATTCCAATTGGCTATACATGGGATGATATTTCTTATGTAATCGGTGGGTATTGGTGGAAAGCACGTTATATGGACAAAGAAGGCTATATCATCACCGACGAGCCTGGAAAAACGGGTAACACGGAATACTTGAACCAGTGGAACTATGCTAACGAGGAGATTGGCAAGGATGCTGGTTGGGTGAAATACAACTCCGGAGTTGAAAAGCTTCCTTATAACTGTGGTGCTTGCCACACTACTGGATATAGCCCTCAAGGTAACCAGGACAACCTGCCAGGCATCGTTGGCACTTGGGCTTTCCCGGGTGTGCAGTGCGAGGAATGTCACGGTCCGGCTAGCCTGCACGTGAGCAACCCGCAAGGTGCCAGACCTCTGGTTGATCGTGATCCGGAGCTTTGCGGTAAATGTCACATGCGAGGCGTGTTGGAAGAAGTGGACGCCAAGGGTGGATTTATCGAGCACCATGAGCAGTATGAGGAGCTTTACCAAAGCAAGCATATCGCATTGAAATGCGTCGACTGCCATAATCCACACCAGGGGGTGATGCAATTGCGACAAGCCCAGAAAAGCGATCCAACCGTTAAGATCACCCGCACGCAGTGCGAAAACTGCCATTTTACGCAGGCTCTCTACCAGAACAATGAGAAACATGTTTCGCAGAGCGTGACGTGTATTTCCTGCCACATGCCGCGCATCGTGAAGACTGCCCAGGGTGAGCCATCCAGATTCACGGGGGACATTCGCACCCATTTGATGGCGATCAACCCCGGGCAAATTGGGCAATTCTACACTGTTAAGCTGGACGACGGGACAGAGAAGCAGTATTCTTTGTCGCAGATCGGGCTGGACTTCGCCTGCCGGCATTGCCATATCCCCGGGACGGTGTTGGAGAAAGACGATCAGACGTTGATTAACGCGGCTTATAACTACCACCAGCGTCCAGTAGAACCACCGGCAGCGCCAACCCCGTTGCCGACACCAGCGGCAACCACTGCACCTGCGGCTGGACCAACACCAACAAAGACACCTTAGGAATTCGCGATGAGGAAACGGTTTTCAAAACGTTTTCACGATTTCTTCTTCCCACCAGCAGGCTCGCCGACCTGGGTGAAGCTGTTACCATACGCTGTGTTGGGAGCCTTGACGTTACTCTTGTTAACTGGGGCGGCTTATGGCTGGGAATACACCAACTCACCCCCATTTTGCGGCGAAACCTGCCATACTATGCCGCCCGAGTACACAGCCTATCAAACGTCGCCGCACGCTCGCATTGATTGCGTGGATTGTCATATCGGAAAAGGCTTCATCGCCACACGGATTACCCGCAAGGCTGGTGATATCCGGCATATAGTAAAGACTGCCTTCCATAGCTATGAATTTCCCATCCGGGCAGGTGACCTGCGCCCGGCGCGTGAAACCTGTGAAAAGTGCCACTTCCCAGAGAAATTTTCCGATGACAGCCTGCGAGAAATTGAACGATATAGAAATGATAAAGACAACACTCCAGAATCGATCTATTTAACATTAAAGACCGGTGGCGGCAGCCGACGTCAGGGATTAGGGCGCGGCATTCACTGGCATATCGAAAATCCAATTTATTTCCTACCAACTGACGCCGAGGAACAAGATATCCCATATGTCAAGGTAATGAATGCAGATGGTTCGTCGCAGGAATTTGTCGATCTCGAATCAGGAATTAAAACGTCAGAAATCAACCCAGCAGATCTAAAAGAGATGGACTGTATCACCTGCCACAATCGCATCACACACCTGGTACAAACGCCGGAAAATACCGTAGATAATTTAATCGCTGCGGGAGAGATCGCACGAGATATACCTGAAATCCGTTTAAAGTCGATCGAAGCCTACAGCCAGGTCTTTAAAACCGCTCAGGAAGGCTTAAACAATATTGCGGGGTTAGAAAATTATTACAAAACCTACTATCCTGACTATTACGCAAAGAATCAGGAAAAGATTGCATTAGCTATAAAAACCTTGCAGGATGCGTATGGAGCAAGTGTGTTCCCTGAGCAATACTCAGATTGGACAACCCACCCGAATAATATCGGCCACAAAGAGTCGCCTGGCTGTTTCCGCTGCCATGACGGCAAACACCTGGATGCAAATGGTAAAGCTATCCGCCTGGAGTGCAATCTGTGTCATGAGATCCCGGTAGTCGTCGGCCCATATAACTTTATCGCCGATTTGCCGCTCAGCCGCGGGCCGGAGCCGGAGTCGCATAAAAATCCCAACTGGATTGCCATGCATCACCAGGTTTTTAACCCAACCTGTGCCAATTGCCATGACACAAGTAATCCTGGTGGAGCAGATAATACCTCTTTCTGCTCCAACAGCGCCTGCCATGGAGCAAAGTGGACATTCGCTGGTTTCGATGCTCCTGAATTACGGAAGGAGGTGCTAGCGCAGTTGCCCCCCACGCCAACACCGCAAGCACTCCCTACCGGTGGTGCACTGACATACAATGACACCATTGGACCTTTGCTCCGGGCGCGCTGTGGGAGTTGTCATGGAGAAAATGGTATCAATGGGCTTAACCTATCTACCTATCTCACTGCATTGCAGGGCAGTGAGAACGGAGCAGTAATCAATCCAAGAGATGCACAAGGTAGCCTTCTGGTACAAAAACAATCCGGTACCCAGCCGCATTTTGGACAGCTCACTCCGGAAGAGCTGCAATTGGTGATAGATTGGATAAATGCGGGAGCAGTGGAGAAATAACTCTATTTTGTGAGGCAAAATGGTTCTGGTTAATGGCTTGGGATCGTTTGTAAATATTAAAAATCACTCCTTTATTAGATTAATATTGGGGAATTTCCCCTAATCAATATCTAATTTTGGGTTATAATACCCAATCGCAATTCAAAGTCACACCTTGAGGTGAGGTGTGATTTTTGGAATTGCACGTCAGGGATACTATGAAGGTTTGCATCCGTTATAGAAGTAGATAAGCAAAAAGGAGGTGTAAAAGAAAAGATAATGAATCCAAGAACAACACAAACTACAATGCTGAAAAAAAACATGTTGAGAGGAGAATGACATGAGAACCAAATATCTTTTGATAGGTGCTGCATTACTCCTGCTTGTCCTGGCGTTGGCAGCCTGCCAACCCGCGCCTGCGCCTGCCGTTGAGGCAACTCCTTGCCCCACTGCTGAGCCATGTCCGGCGTGCCCAACCTGTCCTACCCCACCTGCACCGGTAGTCCAGCAAGTTCCATTCCAGGATGAATGGGCTGGCTCACCGCACAACGATACAGAAGCCGAGGCATTCAACCACTGGAATGAAGATGACCCGGCAGAAGTTCCTGTAGAATGCGCCAAGTGCCATACAACGGCTGGTCATCAAGATTATGTTGGAGCTGATGGATCAGCAGTGAATGTAGTGGATAAGCCTGTACCAGCCCCGGCTGGAACGATCCAGTATGTAGCCTGCCATAATGAAGCCTCTGTGGGTATAACCAGTGTAGTCTTCCCATCTGGAGCGGAAGTCGCTGCTCTTG
>Ga0102851_10001190_pt1 | contig 14538 bp, 8 predicted proteins | sample Mud3Dept3metaG_FD_79558 | JGI IMG/M metagenome (GOLD analysis project Ga0102851, IMG submission 79558) | Freshwater wetland microbial communities from Ohio, USA, analyzing the effect of biotic and abiotic controls - Mud 3 Core 4 Depth 3... | ecosystem: Environmental > Aquatic > Freshwater >... | reverse complement strand
GACATGGTTTCCTCCTCAGCTCAGGATGCCGAGGACGTCGTCCTCGCGGATGATGATCTGCTCTTCGCCGTCGATCTTGACGTCGGTGCCGCCGTACTTCGCGAACAGGATCTTGTCGCCGGCTTTCACCTCGAGCGGGCGGACCGTGCCGTCCTCGAGGATCTTGCCGGTGCCGACGGCGATGACCCGGCCTTCCTGCGGCTTTTCCTTGGCGGTGTCGGGAATGATGATCCCGCCCTTGGTCTTCGCTTCCCCCTCGATGCGCTGGACGAGGATGCGGTCGTGCAAAGGTCGAATTTTCATGCGGTCGCTCTCTCCGTCACGCGGGTCCCGCCTTCGGGGAACCCCGCGTGGTGATGGTGCTGAATGGCTGTTCATAGTCTCGGTGGCCCCAGAAGCCTGGCACCGCGCCAAATCCGGAACCCTTGGGCCGGCCCCGAGCGGGGTCTCTAGTAAGCACCCGGCCTCGAGCCGTCAAGGCGAACCGGGCCTCGATCTCGATCTTTCGGGACGAAAAAGTTGCGACTCGGGGCCCGGGGCGGCATTGCGCGGCTTGGGGAATCTTGGAAGATCCTGCGCGCGACGGGCATGGGGTACGCGGACGCGTCGTTCCGCGCGGGGAGTTTCGTCGTCGGGGGAGCGCGTGATCGCGCATTTGACCGCGATGCGATCGTGGATCCGTGCTGCCGGCGCGCTGGCCGCCGCCCTCGCGATGGTTCTCGCGCTCGTTGCGCCCGACGCAGCAGCCCAGGGCGCCGCCAGGGCCAAGAAGAAGGCGACCTTCGGCTTCGAGGACCTCGCCAAGCGCGCCGAGAAGCTCGCGCGCTCCCAATACAAGGACCCGCGCGGTGAGGTCCCGGACTGGCTGCTCCAGATCAGCTACGACCAGTGGCGCGACATCCGCTTCAAGTCCGAGTCCTCGATGTGGCGCGGCAAGAACTCGAACTTCGAAGTGCAGTTCTTCCACGCCGGGCTCTTCTACGACCGGACCGTCCGGATCCACGAGATCGACTCGCAGGGTATTCGCGACGTCGACTTCAACCCGAATCAGTTCGACTACGGCAACAACGACTTCGCGAGCCGCGTGCCGCAAGATCTCGGCTACGCCGGCTTCCGCGTCCACTACCCGATCAAGCAGGCCGGCTACAAGGACGAGGTGATCGTCTTCGTCGGCGCGAGCTACTTCCGCGCGATCGGCAAGCAGCACGTCTACGGCCTCTCGGCGCGCGCGCTGGCGGTCGACACGGCGCTGCCGTCGGGCGAAGAGTTTCCGTTCTTCAAGGAGTATTGGCTGGTCAGGCCCGCGCCCGGCGCGCACGAACTCGAGATCTACGCGCTGCTCGACAGCCCGCGCCTCACGGGCGCGTACCACTTCACGATCTACCCGGGCGACCAGACGCTGGTGGACGTCGAGAGCCGCGTGTTCCTGCGCAAGAAGGTCGGCAAGATCGGCATCGCGCCGCTCACCAGCATGTTCTTCAGCGGCGAGAACGCCCTGCAGCGGGTCGAGGACTACCGGCCCGAGGTGCACGACTCGGACGGCCTGCTGCTCTTCGACGCAACGGGCGAATGGACCTGGCGCCCGCTCCGCAACCCGCGCACGCTCACGGTGAACTCGTTCGGCATGACCAATCCGCGCGGCTTCGGCCTGATCCAGCGCGACCGCGACTTCGAGCACTACCAGGATCTCGAGACGCGCATGGAGACACGCCCGAGCGTTTGGATCGCGCCCAAGGGCGACTGGGGCGCGGGGGGCGTCGAGCTGGTGCAGATCCCCACCCAGGCCGACATCCACGACAACATCGTCGCGTACTGGGTTCCGGAGCAGCCCGCCGATCCGGCGAAGCCGCTCGACTTCGCGTACCGCATGACGTGGTACGGCGACGACGCGGCGCACCCGCCCGCCGGTCGCGTGATCGCGTCGAGGCGCGATCGGGGTACGTTCGAGGACGGCTACCGCTTCGTGATCGACTTCCAGGGTCGCCAGCTCGAAACGCTGTCGGCCGAGACCGTGCTGCAAGGCGTCGTCACCGTGGGCGAGGGCGAGCTGCTCGAGCAGCAGGTGGTGAAGAACCCCGTCAACGCGCAGTGGCGGCTGACCTTCCAGGTGCGACCGCGCGGAGGCAATCCGGTCGAGATGCGCGCCTTCCTGAAGAAGGGCGAAGAGGCGCTGACCGAGACCTGGTCCTACGTTCTCGAACCATGAGCAGTCCTCCTCCGAGCGCGGCCCCGGCCAGCGGCACCGCGGGCACGAGGCCGGTCGCGCCGGACGCGAGTGAAGCCGCATCGCCTCCGGGCCAGGTCGAGGTCACCGGCAAGAGACTGCTCGAGGATTGGCGCAGCGCTGCGGAACGCGCGCGCGCGTATCTCGCCGCCGCGGGCGTGGACGATGCCATGCAGACGGCGATCGCCGAGCGCGCGGCCCTGCTCGCGGCGACGGCGCCCGCGGCCGACGAACCCTGCGACGCGATCGGCACGACGCTCTCGAAGATGCGTGAGCTGCTGCTCGACGAGGTGCCGCGCAGCGCCACGAAGCTCGGCAGCGAGGAGGAGTTTCTCGCCTGGCGACTCGCCGCCGCGTTCGCGGGCGATGCGTCGAAGGTGTCGCTCGAGAGCGTTGCAGCGGCTCTGCCGGTGCGGCGCCGGCTGGCTTCGATGCCACCGCTCGCGCGCTCCTCGATGTCGCCCAACCTCTTCGTGCGTCGCGGCCTGCGCAATTCGATCGTTCCCGCCGAAGCCCCCGAGGCGATCGGTCCGCACGCGCCGCGGCTTCCCGGAGTGAAGCGCGGCGTGGGGCCGAAGCGCTGGCGCCCGTGGACCTGGACGGCACGCCGCCGCCGCACGCTGCTCGCGATCCTGGTGTGGGCCCCGAGCATCGTCGCCGGCGGCTTCATGCTCGACGTGCTGCCGCAGCAGGGAGATAGCCCGCTCGAGATCGCGATCGCGATCTGTTTCGGCGCGCTCTTCTCGTGGATCTCGATCGGCTTCTGGACCGCGATGTTCGGCTTCTTCCTGCTGGCCTTCCGCCGCGACAAGTTCGCGATCACGCGCACCACCGACGCCGTCACCGCCAAGCTCGGTTCCGGGGTGCTGACCGCGATTGCGATGCCGATCTGCGAGGAGCCGGTCGACCGCGTCTTCGCCGGGCTGCGCGCGATCTACCGCTCAATCGAACGAAGCGAAGGCGGCGTTGCGCCGTTCCATTTCTTCGTGCTCTCGGACACCCAGGATCCCGGCAAGGCGATCGAGGAAGAGGCGGCATGGTTCGCGTGGTGCCGCGAGACCAACGGCTTCGGCCGCATCTTCTACCGCCGCCGCCGCGTCCGCATCGAGCGCAAGAGCGGCAACGTCGCCGATTTCTGCCGCCGCTGGGGGCGCGCCTACCGCTACATGATCATGCTCGACGCCGATTCCGTGATGTCGGGCGAGTCGCTGCACCGGCTCACCGCGCTGATGGAGGCGAACCCGGGCGTCGGGATGATCCAGACCGCGCCGACCGCGGTGAACGGGCGCTCGCTCTTCGGGCGCGTGCAGCAGTTCACGAGCCGCCTCTACGGCAAGGTGTTCGCGGCGGGCCTGCATTACTGGCAACTCGGCGAGGGCCAGTACTGGGGTCACAACACGATCATCCGCGTCGCGCCGTTCATGGAGCACTGCGCGTTGCCGCGGCTGCCGGGCGACCCGCCGCTCGGCGGCGAGATCCTCTCGCACGATTTCGTCGAAGCGGCGCTGATGGGTCGCGCGGGCTGGGCGCTGTGGCTCGCCTACGACCTGCCGGGAAGCTGGGAGGAGACACCGTCCTCGTTGCTCGAAGAGATGAAGCGCGACCGCCGCTGGTGTCAGGGAAACATCCAGCACCTGCGGCTACTCACGACCGAGGGACTCTACGGCGCCCATCGTGCGCTGTTCCTGAACGGCGTCCTCGGCTACGTCTCGGCGCTGCTCTGGTTCTGCTTCCTGCTGCTCTCCACCGCCGAGGGAGTCTGGGAAGCGGTGCGCGAACCCGTCTACTTCCCGGAAGGCCGCAGCCTGTTTCCCGATTGGCCGGTGTGGCGACCGGACTGGGCCATCTCGCTCGCCGCGGTAACGGCCGTGATCCTGTTCCTGCCGAAGATCCTCTCGATCCTGCTGGTGATGGTGCGCGGCGAGGCGAAGCTCTTCGGGGGCGCCGGCAAGCTGCTGGCGAGCGCGCTGCTCGAGACGGGGATGTCCACACTGTTTGCGCCGATCCGGATGGTCTTCCACACGCGCTTCGTACTCACGAACGTGTTTGGCCACACCGTTTCCTGGAGCTCTCAGGCGCGCGGCGACGCCCAGACGAGCTGGCGCGAGGCGATCGCGCACCACGGCGTCGACACGATCGTCGCGTGCGTCTGGGCAGGCGCCGTGTTCTGGCTGAACCCCAGGTACTTCTGGTGGCTCACGCCGGTGGTGTGCGCGCTGGTCCTGTCGGTGCCGCTCTCGGTCTGGTCGAGTCGCATCAAGCCGGGCAAGCGGGCGCGCGCGCGCGGGCTCTTCCTCACGCCCGAAGAAGAGACGCCGCCGCCCGAACTCTTCGACGTGGCGCGCGATGTCGCTGCGGCCGAGCACGCTGCGGCGACGCTTCCGCAATGGCGGCGCGACGGGTTCGCGCGCGCCGTCGTCGATCCCCAGCTCAACGCGGTGCACTGCGCGCTGACCGGCAGCGGACGCTCGTTCGCGCCGGCTCTGCGCGCGGTACACAGAGGGCTCGTCGAACGCGCGCTCGCCGAGGGACCGGCGTCGCTCGGTGCCGTCGAACGGCGGCGCCTGCTGCGCGACTCCGACGCGCTGCTCGCGCTGCACCGAGCGGTGTGGCAGCTCGCCGACCGCGAGCGCGCCGCGCGCTGGGCTCTCAGCTCGCCTTGAAGCCGATCACGACGCCGGGCTTCGCCTCGGCCTCGGGTTCGCCCACCGCGACGCGCGCCGCGGCGACGCCCTTCTCGACCAGCAGCTGCCGCACCCGCTCGGCGCGCGCCTTCGCGAGCGCGGCGAGCCGCTCGTCGGGAACGGCGACGGCGGCGACGTACTTCTCGAAGAGCGCCTGATCTTCGGGCGCGAGTTCCGCAGGCTCGTTCTTCGCACGCTTCGAGAGCGCCTGGCCGATGCGGCGCCGCGCGAGGAAGGTCGCTTCCTCGACTTCGGGCAGCCCTTCGCCGCTGGCCCATCGCTCGACCAGGACCTGCTGCGCGACGACCGGTCGATCCTCGGGGCCCACGCGACCGCGCAGGGCGAGCCCCATCGCCGGCCGTTCGCTGAGCATCCGCGCGAGACCTTCGAGTCGCCCCTGCTGATCGCCGTCGAGTTCGGGACTGCCCGCGACGCTCGGAAGCGGGTCGACCGAGAAACCGCCGGCGCCCTTGTCGTCGCCGCTGAACACCGCCCCGATCATCTTGAGCGGCGCGGTGATGGCTCCGACCAGCGCCGCCTTGAGTGCGCTCGCGATCACTGCACCCATCGCAATCGTGGCGCCTTTCTCGTCGGTCTTGACCGGGATGTGCAGTTTGATGTCGCCTTTCGGGTCGCGCAGCAGCGCGAGCGCCAGGTCGATCGGGACGCCGAAGCTGCGCTCGAACGACTCGGGGTCGCGCATCGAGACGCCGAACTTGTTGAGCACGAGCTGGTTGTCGATCTCCATCTTCGCGCCGCGCAGTTTCAGCTTCGTCTTGACCGACGCGGTGCCCTGCTCGATCGTGACGCCCGCCGCGGCGCTCGCGTACGGATTGAAGACGGGCAGCTCGAGCTGCTTCAGCTCGAGCGTGAAGTCGCCGACGTTGCCGGGCTTCAGGTCGCCGCGTACATCGAGCTGGGCGGTCTTCGGCAGCGTCGCGCGGAGGCGGATACGGCTCGCGGCGGTGGCCGGGAACCGCACGTCGTGCGCTTCGAGTCCGAGGTTGCGGATCGTCGTGCGCGCGACCGGCTTCACGGTCTTGTCGAGCGCCTCGACCTCGCCGTTCGTCATCTGAAGCATCGCGATGGCGAGATCGAGCGGCGCCGCAGCCGTTGGGCCGGCTTCCGGCTTCGCCGCGACGGGCTTCTTCGCAGCGGGTTTCTTTGCAGCGGCCTTTTCCGCCTTTGCCGGCGCGGCAGCGGCGGGTTTCCTGCCGCCGACGGTCGCGCCGCCCGAGAGGTCGATGCCGAGCAGCGCGTCGAGCTGGGGCGACGGGCGCGTGTAGCGGATTTCGGGTGCGATCAACTTGACGCTGTCGAGCACGGCGACCGTCGTGGCGAGCGGCTTGCCGGGCTGCGGGATCGGCGCGTAGACGTCGCGCATCACGACTTCGAGCTGCTGCCAGCCGAGCGTGATCTCGGTGCCCTTCGGATCGGAGACCGCGAGCGCGTCGAAGCTGATTCGCCCGGAGACGCGCATCGCGGCGGGTCCCTTGGATCCCATCGGGTCGGCGTCGATCTGCAGGTCGCCGCTCGACTTGGCCACACGCAGCCAGCCGGCGAACTGCGGCACCGAGGCGAGCAACAGCCGCGGGATCGGAAGCCCGTTCCATTCGAACTTGCCCGTGTAGACCGGCGGCAGGATCCCGACGTCGCCCGCGACGCGCATCCTGCCCTCCCCGATCTCGAGCTGGAGGTCGACCGGGAAGCGCTTGCCCTCCTCGGCGCTGATGTCGGACGCGTGCAGCGCGAGCGTCACGTCGAGCGGGCCGTCGTCGGTGATCCAGGTGAAGGTCGCGCGCTCGACGTCGACCTTGGCGACGCGGTAGCCGGGCCTCGCGGCGGGGCGCGCGGGGGGCACGGGAGCCGCCGATGCCTCGGGAGCTGCGGGCTGCGCCGTCGCAGCAACCGGCTCGCTGACTGGCGGCGTCGCGGGGCTCGCGGGCGTCGCGGGTGCGGTGGTCGCCGCGGGCTCGGCCGGCGGTCTCTTGGCGCCGAGCACCAGGTCGCGGCGCACGCGCAACACGGGTCCGCCGATATCGACGCCGCCGAGCGCGAAGTCGGTGCCCTGCGCCGACACTTCGGTGAGTCCGAACGTCTCGAGCGAGAACTCGAGCAGGTTCTCGCCCCCCTGCGGATCGAGCACGCGCACGTTGGGCTCGCGCAGGTCGAAACGGTCGAGAGCGATCTTCCAGGGAGGGGGCGCGTCGGCGGCCGGCGGCTCGGTCGCCGGCTCGGCCGTCGGGGGGACCAGCGGTTGCGCGTGGCGCAGCGGATCGATCTTCCCGTCCGGCTCGGGCGTGACGCGCACCGACGGCGCCTCGATCCGCAACTCCGTCAGGTGGACGGTGCGATCGCGCAGGTCCTTCCAGGTGAGGCGCGTCTGGATGCGACCGACGTGCAGCAGCGCGCTCGCGGGGTCGATCGGCGGCGGCTCGAGCGCAGCGTCATTGGGCGCGACGCCGTCGGGCTGCGCAGCGAGGCTCACGCCCTCGAGCACCACCAGGCCGTCGAGCAGCGAGAAATCGACGTTGTCGATGCGAGCCGGCAGGCCCAGGTAACGTCGCGATCCCCAAGCCGTCCCGCGCTCCACTGCGAGCGGCAGCAGCGCGCGAATCCCCACGACGAGACCCACGAGCAGCACCAGCAACACCCACGGCCACCGCCGCCGCCGTCTCCTCGTGGGGCCCGCCTCGACCGATCCCTCGTCCATCCGCCCCTCCCCCATCCCCGCTGACTTGCGTTGACTTGGGGACGTTCCTGCTGCTGTTGACTTAGTTGCCTTCAAGAACGTCCCCAAGTCAACAGCGGTAGCAGCGTTAGCAGGGTGACGGGGAGCCCGGTGCGGGCGTGGCGGCGCCACGTGAGCGGGATGCCGTGCCGCGACGCAGCATCGACGACGATCAGGTTCGCGATGCTGCCCACCAGGACCAGGTTGCCCGCCAGCGTACTCCCGAGCGCGAGGAGCGGTCCGCCCTGCGCCCCCTGCACGTGTGGCAGCAGCAGCATCACGGCCGGCACATTCGATACGAGGTTCGAGAGCGCGACCGTCGCCGCGAGCAGCCAGCTCGGCTGGGCGAGGTCGATGCCCCGATCGCGCAGGGTCGCGACCGTGGCCTCCGCAAGCCCCGTCGCCGCCAGCGCCCCATTCACGACGAAAAGCCCGAGGAACAGCACCAGCAGCGGCCAGTCCACGAGCCCGAGCTTTTCGCGCGAATGGAGCCGCCGGCTCAACAGCAGCACACCCGCCCCTCCGAGCGCCGCGACCTCGCGGGGCCACGAGGTCGCCACGAAGACGACCAGCAGCACCGCCACGACCGCCAATCCCTTCGCCGTCTGCCACACGTCGAAGGGTGCGATCTCCTCGTCCTCGGCGAGCGCCCCGTCTGCCGCACCGCCCGTTCCACCCCAGTTGCCGCGCTGCTGCAGCGCGATGACCCCCCACACCGCGACGAGCCCGATCGCCGTCGGCAGCGCGGCAACCCCGAGATAGCCGTTGAACGACAATGCGAGCTTCTGCCCGATCAGGATGTTCTGCGGGTTGCCGATCAGCGTCGCCGCCGAGCCGACGTTCGCGGCGCACGCCAGCGCGAGCAGGAACGGAACGGGATCGAGACGCCGCCGCGCGCAGGTGTCGATCCACACCGGCGCCATCGCGAGACACACGACGTCGTTGGTGAAGACGGCGGAGAGCAATCCCGTCGCGGCGACCATCAGGGCGAGCAGCGCGGGGGGGGCGACATCGGCGGCGGCGAGCGCACTCGCGACGCGCGCGTAGAAACCACCGAGCCGCAGCTGTGCGGATACGACCATCAGGCCGAATAGCAGCGCGAGCGTTGGCACGTCGACGGCGGCGCCCGCCTGCGCGAGCGTCAGCACGCCACCCGCGAGCAGCGCGATCGCGCCGAGCAGCGCGACGCCTGTGCGATCGAGCGCCAGCCGCGGCAGCTCGCCGAGGATCATGCCGACGTAGACCGTCGCGAAGACCACGAGCACGAACAGCTCCACGCTCCCTCCCCATGACCCGCCCTTCGCGCCAAGTCGGTAGCGCCCATGCTACGCCGCTACGCAGCCGTTGCAGCGCGCTTGCGCTGGCGGCGCGCATTCGCTGCGCGCTACTCCCTCGCGACACACGCAACATCGCGCGAACGAACCTTCACCCGGCCATCGAACCGGTCGATAGACGAGGGGTGGGCTGGGGACTTCGGGGTGGTGGACCGTGACCCGAAGTCAACGGCTCGGACACTCACCAGGTGGCCGAGCTGCTCCGGCCACACCGCGAGGCTGGACGTCGGGATCGGGCGGGGTCGCGCGGCGTGGCGGAGAGCGAAATGGCGGTTCGGTACCCCCAGCAGGCTCGGCATCCGCACAGACGAACCCATTGGGCGCGTTGCGCGCCGGCTGCGCTCTTGTTGCTGGCCGCCCTCGCGCCGGGCCCTCGCGCCGAGGCGCAATCGATCCCGGTGACGCAGGCGATCGGTTCGGTGCCGGCTACGTCTCTCTATCGGGACCCCGACGGTTGCGCCAACCCGGATCCCACGCGCGAACAGGCCTTCCTTGCGACCCGCGTCGCCGCGCCCAGGAAAGAGGCGTGGCAGGCCGAGCGCGGCGGTCAGGCCGCCGCGAAGCCGCACGTGAAGGCACGCCTTTCGGGCTGGCCGCAACGCCTGCTCGCAGATCGCGCAACGCTGCCCCAGGGCGACGCCGAGTTCCTGCGCCGACTCGCGAGCGACACCTGGCGCGGGCTGGATGCGCTGACCGACCGCGACCACGCCATCCCCGTCGACCACGTGCGCTTCTGCGGCGGCTCGCTCGACGCCAGCCGCGTGAAGATCGGCGACTACACGAGCGGCACCAACATCGGCTTGTATCTGATGGCGACGGTGGCCGCCGCCGATCTCGAGCTGATCCCGCGCGAGCAGGCCCTGGCGATCGCGCGTCGCGTGCTCGCGACGCTGCGCCAGCTCGAAACCCACCAGGGCTTCTTCTTCAACTACTACGACACCACCACGCTCGAACGCACCAGCGACTTCGTCTCCTTCGTCGACTCGGCGTGGCTGACGACGGGGCTCGTCGTGGTGCGCCAGGCGCTCCCCGAACTCTGGAACGAGTGCTCGGAGCTGGTCGACCGGCAGGACTACGGTCTCTTCTACGATCCGAAGGCCAAGCTGATGTCGCACGGCCTGACGATCGACGACGGCAGAGCCACGCCCTCGAAGTTCCACTACGGGATGCTCTACACCGAGGCGCGGCTCGGCAGCCTGATCGCGATCGGCCGTGGCGCCGCGCCGGAAGACTCCTGGTTCGCGATGCACCGCACGCTTCCGCCGAGCGCGGAGTGGCAGACGCAGAAGCCGCTCGGACGCGAGAAGACGGTGCGCGGTCACAGCTTCTACGCCGGCACCTACACGTGGCGCGATCTCCGCTACGTACCGTCCTGGGGCGGCAGCCTGTTCGAGGCGCTGATGCCTGTTCTCGCGCTCGACGAGCGAGCATTCGCGCCGCGCAGCCTCGGCCGCAACGACGAGGTGCACGTCGAAATCCAGCGGCTCTACGCCGAGCAGCTCGGCCAGCCGGTGTGGGGCATGTCGCCCAGCTCGATCCCCGACTCGGTCGATTACGGCGAGTTCGGCGCCGCACCGCTCGGGATCGTGGGCTATCGCTCCGGCATCGTGACCCCGCACGCCTCTGCGCTGGCCCTCGCCGTCGCGCCCGAAGCCGCCACCGCGAACCTGCGCGCGATCGCCTCGCGATATGATGCCTACGGTGAGTTCGGTCTCTACGATGCGGTGGACCCGGCGAGCGGAGCGGTGGCGCATTCGTATCTCAGTCTCGACCAGGCGATGAGCTTCGTCGCGCTCGCCAATCACCTGAAGGATGGTTGCGTGCAGAAGCGCTTCGCCGCCGACCCGATCGCCAGCGCGGTGTTGCCGATGCTGCGCGACGAGGACTTCTCCGATTGATGTCCTTCCCGCGTAGCGAGCCTGCGGGTAGCTGCGAGGAATCTTTCCCGCGTAGCGAGCCAACGGCGAGCGGCGAGGATCATGAGTTGCGTCCGCCATGGCGAGCATCGACTTCGAACACGTCGAGAAGGTCTACCCGGGCGGCACGCAGGCGCTGTACGACTGTTCGCTGAGCGTCGCGGACGGCGAACTGCTCGTGCTGGTGGGCCCTTCGGGCTGCGGCAAGTCCACACTGCTGCGCCTGCTCGCGGGTCTGGAAGCGCCGACCCGCGGCGCGATCCGCATCGACGGGCGCGTCGTCAACGACGAGTCGCCCAAGGAGCGCAACGTCGCGATGGTGTTCCAGGACTACGCGCTCTACCCGCACATGACGGTGCGCGAGAACCTGGCGTTTCCGCTGCGCATGAAACGACTCGCCCGCGACGACGTCGCGCACCGCGTCGAGAAGACCGCGGAGCTGCTCGAACTCGCCCCGCTGCTCGACCGCCTGCCGCGCCAACTCTCCGGTGGCCAGCGCCAACGCGTCGCGATGGGGCGCGCGCTGGTGCGCGAACCCGCCGCCTTCCTGCTCGACGAGCCGCTCTCGAACCTCGACGCCAAGCTGCGCGGCCAGGTGCGCGCCGAGATCGAAACGCTGCAGCGCCGCACCGGCGCGACGATGCTCTACGTCACGCACGACCAGGTCGAGGCGATGACGCTCGGCGATCGCGTCGCGGTGCTGCACGAGGGTCGGCTCCAGCAGGTCGCGAAGCCGCGGGCGCTCTACGAGCAGCCCGCGAACGTCTTCGTCGCGGGCTTCGTCGGTTCGCCGCCGATGAACCTGTTCGCGGCGCGCGTCGCGACGGACGCGAACGGGCGTCCGGCACTCGCCATCGCCAGCACACTGCTGGCACTCCCCGACGCGCTGCTCGAAGCCGCCGCGAAGCACGACGGCGCGACGCTGACGGCCGGCGTTCGTCCCGAGTCACTCGCGCTCGTCGCGCCCGACGCCAGGGACGCGCTACCCGCCCGCGTCGAACACGTCGAGCTGCTCGGCCACGAGACGCTCGTGCACCTGCGCGTCGCCGGCGAGCTCCAGTGGGTCGCGCGCACGCCCGGCATGGAGTCACACGCGCGCGACGAAGCCGTCGGCCTCCACCTCGCCCCCGAGTCCCTCCACCTCTTCACCCCCCAAGGCCCCCGCCTCCCCTGTTGAGTTGGGGACGTTCCTGCCGGCGTTGCCTTTGTTGCTTTCAAGAACGTCCCCAAGTCACCAAGTCACTCGAAGGGGATGGTGGCGGGGAGGGCGTGTATTCGGACGGCGTGGCGCGGGGATGCGGGCGAGTGGACCTCGATGCCGTTTGGCGGGATTTCGATGCCGGCCGCGATCTCCACAACCAGCGCGCGCTCGCCGGCGGGCCGGATGCTGTAGCTGAGAGGTCCGTAGTGCGTGTGGAGGTTCGTGACGGCGACCCCCGTCGCCGAGCGCGCCCAGGCGAGCGGCACGCCCGCGGCCAGCACCAGCGTGCCGTCGTCGCGCTCGTACGCGAAGAGCGCCAGTGCGGCGCGTACGAAGCCCGCGGCGATCCAGCCATGCGGCATCTCGCCGATGAACTTCGGCGCCTTCGGATCGCGCCAGACCATCTCGCCCCACTGGTTCCAGCCGGGCGGACGCTGGTCGGCGAGGATTTCGCGCAGCACGAAGAGCGCGTCGTCGCGGCGACCGAGATGGACGAGCGCCTCGGCGTTGCGCAACTCGTAGGGCGTGTACGCGTCCCATGCTTTCGCTCCGCTGCGGCGGCCGCGGAAGTCGGCCATGTACTCGTCGTAGGTGCGCGCAAGAGCGGCTGCGGGGAACAGCGACAGCTCGCCGCCCGGCGCGATCGCGATCGACGTCGCGCTCGGATCGAAGTCGCCGAGATCCGCGGAGGCGGGAAGCGTCGCGAGATGAAAGTGCCGCATCGTCGCTCCGATCGATGCGCGCAGGTCGCGGCGGAACGCGTCGCGCAGCGCGGCGAAGCGCGCAGCCTCGGCTTGTTCACCGAGCGCAGTCGCGGCGACGACGGCCTCCTTCAGACCGAGCAGCGCCCAGTAGTCGTCCCAGTACGAATGCACCGCGTGCTTCCAGTAACCCTCGTGCGAGATCGACTCGGGAAGCAGGCCGTAGAAGCGTCGCTTCTCCGGCGTGCGCCACGCGTCGCCGAGACGCTGGCTGCGCAGCGTCTCGATGAACGCGACGGCGCGCACCACGTTCGGCCACAGCTCGCGCAGCAGCGCCAGGTCGCGATCGTGGCGGTAGAGCGAGACGATCGCGTAGATCAGCTCACCGGGGCTGTCGTGTTCGGGAACCGGATCGGCGCCGCGCGCGTCGATGCAGCACGGCACGCGGCCGTTCGGTTCCTGGAACGACGCGAACCACTTGACGAAGTCGCGCGGCGCGTCGTCGATGCCCAGCGCCAGCAGCGCGTCGTCCATCAGCGCGCCGTCGCGGATCCATGCGCGCTGGTAGGTGCGTGTGCCGGGTTGCAGCCTGGAACCGGCGCGCGCGACGAGCATCTGCGCGACTGCGCTGCGCAGTGCGTCGCCGAGCTTCCCCGCTTCCGCCGGCAGGCGCAGCTCCGTGCGAGAGAGCCGCTCGCGCCAGCTCCGGATCGTGGCGGCGAGCATCTGCGCGGCGTATTCGTTCGCGTCGCGCGCTGCCGGAAGCGTCGCGACGAACTTCTCCGGCGCGTGGAACGGAACCGCGAGCACGACTTCGCGACTCGCGCCCGGCCCGAGTTCGAACGCGTAGCGGAGCGCGCCCGACTCGAGGAAGCCCGCGTCGAAGCCATCCGGGTCCGTCAGCGACGCAACCGCGGTCGACCCGTTCACCCACACGACGCGCCCGTCGCGGCGCACCTGGCGGATCGGGCTGGCGCCGCCGGCGCCGTTCAGATCCTGCCACGGCGGATTCACCTGGAACGGGCGCAGCGCGAGCAACAGTGCGACGCGCCGCGGTGACACGCCCTCGTTCGCGAGCTGATACCGCGCAAAGAGAGCCGAGTCGGCCGGCATGCCCGCGACGAAAACCGTCTCGGTGAGCGTGACGCCGTCCGCGCGCCAGGTGACGATCGGGATGGGCAGGTCGCCGTCTTGCAGCGACGGCTGGATCGCGGCGTCGCTCCACGTCACCAGACGATCGTCGATGCGCAGGAACGGCTCGACCGAGAACGAGCGCTGTCCCACCTCGATCATGCCCTCTTCGTTGACGAGCGCCTTGACCGTGTCGCCTTCGACGCCGACCGCCGTCCAGTATGTCTGTACCTTCGATTCGTACTTCGGGAGCGCGCCGCGCCCGCTGGGCGGAGCCGGCGCCGGGGCAGCGCAGGCGACGAGCAGCGCGACGAGCGCTGCAGCGACGAGGCGCGTCACTCGCGCAGCCCGCTCGTGACGATGCCCTGCATGTAGTAGCGCTGGAGCGCCGCAAACAGCACGACGACCGGCGCCACCGTCAGCACGGCGCCCGCCATCATCAACTCGACGTCCTGCACGTGTTCGCCGAGCAGGTTCGCGAGCGCCACCGGCAGTGTGTAGAGGCGGTCGTCGGTGAGCACCACGAGCGGCCAGAGGAAGTCGTTCCAGGTGCCGAGGAAGGTGAAGATCGCGAGTGTCACGAGGATCGGGCGGAGTAGCGGCAGCACGATCGACG
>Ga0102851_10001189_pt1 | contig 14547 bp, 12 predicted proteins | sample Mud3Dept3metaG_FD_79558 | JGI IMG/M metagenome (GOLD analysis project Ga0102851, IMG submission 79558) | Freshwater wetland microbial communities from Ohio, USA, analyzing the effect of biotic and abiotic controls - Mud 3 Core 4 Depth 3... | ecosystem: Environmental > Aquatic > Freshwater >... | reverse complement strand
GGAAAGGACAACCAGGCGTTGGTGGAAAATGCAGCCTTCGCGGGGAACCTGCTCAACGAGGCGTCGCTGCGCAAGATGGACCGTCCGGCGATCGATGGGGCGATGTCCAACCGCTTCGGAGCGGGGGATGTGAACAAGGAAATCCCGACAGGCAAGGTGTTGCCGTTCGTTATAATATTTTTCGATCCCCCGGAGATGATCAGTGCCCTGAAGGTGAACGCGGTCGATGCGGATTGATCTCCCGGTTGGCTATCCCGGGAAATCACATTTTGGAAACCCGGCGAACAGGATATCGGAAATGTAATTATCACAGCCCGAATCTTTCGAATTCGATGGGCTTATTGATTGTAACTTGTTGTAATACAACAGGAATTAATTTATTTCCTGATAAGGGATATTGGTATGTTTATTGCCGTTCTCCCTCCCTGAGATGAAAAGAAAAAAACTGAAATATTTCACCCGATATGCCCGCTTCTCCGCCGTTCTTGCGAGCACGATTGCGGTGCTCTTGTTGTTCTCCTGTGGCGGAGGGGGAGGCGCCTCCGTCGCTGTTTCCGGCTCCACGATCCCGGCCGATCCCACCGTCCCAGGCGAACCCGTCTTTCCCGCCTTTAGTTACCACGTCAGCGGTGCTGCAGGGAGCGACACAAACCCGGGTACCGCGGACCTCCCCCTCAAGACGATTTCCGCGGCGTTGGCGAAATCGAAACCAGGGGACAGGATCGGCGTCTTCTCAGGCACCTACCGGGAGATCCTGCAGTTCCCGCGGGGTGGTTCGGATTCCTCCCATACCATCTCCCTGGAAGCCGTTCCCGGAGCGGACGTCCGGATTAAGGGATCGGACGCCGTGACCGGGTGGGAACCCCATTCGGGGGCCATCTGGAAGAAGACCGGTTGGAACGTGAACAGCCAGCAGGTATTCGTTGATGATCTGCCGCTCCAGCAGATCGGCCAAGGCAGTCCATTCCATGGGGTAAGCTTCGTGGGGAAACCCGTGCTGCCCGCGGCGGGAACCGGGATTTCCGACATGGTGCCCGGTTCGTTCTGGTACGACACGGGGGGAAAGATTCTCTATATCTGGTTGACCGACGGCACCACTCCCGATCAGCACAAGGTCGAAGCCTCGATCCGCAAATGGGTAATACCTCCCGACGAGAGGCTGAGCTACATCGAACTTCATGGCCTGCACTTTTCCCATTCCAACCTGACGGCGGAGGTGTTGTCCCTGGGGATCGTGAACGTGTTCGGGAGGTCATGGATTGTTTCAGGGAATACGTTCGATTACGGCGATTTTGCGGGAATATCTGTCATCGGAGAGGGGCATAGAATAGAATCAAATGTTTTCCGTTTCAACGGGAATACCGGCATCCTCATCAATGGCTCCGACGCATCGCACAACTACCAGCCATACCCCGAACGCCCACCGCAAAATATTGTGCTCACCGGAAACGAGACCATCGGCAACAACTATCGGAAATTCTCCCCGGATTGGCAGGCCGGCGGATTGAAGGGGGTCGGATGCAACACCGTGCAGGTCATTGGTCACAAGGCGTTGGACAACGACGGCCCGGGGATCTGGTTTGACATCGCATCGAGAAACATCATTGTCGATGGCTGCGAGTCGAGTCGAAATTACGGGGCAGGGATCGCCATCGAAATCTCCGACAACGCGGTAGTATTCAATAACACGGTGAGGGGGAACTCGCATTATGGTATTTTCGTTTCCGCCTCCGACAATGTCAGCGTGATGCAAAACACGTTGGACAACAATTGGGCCGGAATCGTGCTGCACGGGATGCCGCGCGCGGAACATCCGACATTGAAAAACAACAGTGTCCGGAATAACATAATGAAGTCCCCCCGGGTCCTGGACCTGGTGATGTTCCACGATCCTGTATGGGCGACAGGGAACACCTCCGATTACAACAGGTATATTCGTGGGAATGACATCGTTTCCATCGCCTGGACCGACACGGAATCCTACTACGCCAACTACACCAACCTGTCTGTTTTCTCCCAGACCACGGGGCAGGAATCGCACTCCACCTGTGCGCCGGAATGAGCGGGGGAAAGCTCTCCTGCCGGCCTTCGTAAAGACCCTCGTCCCCCTCTTTCTCTTTCTCCTGCCCCTGTTCGCATGCGGATCGGCAATTGCCGCAAGCTACCACGTCGACAACCGGCACCCGCGGGCAAGCGACTCCAACTCCGGCATGAAGCCGGGCCAGCCCCTGAAAACGATCTCCGCCGGCACGGCAAAGGCTTCCCCGGGTGACACCGTCTGGGTTCACTCGGGAACCTATCGGGAAATGCTCCTCCTGCCCCGCGACGGGAGAGTCCCGGGAAGCCGACATCCATTCGCGCGCACCCCGGCGCGAACGTAGCCATCAAGGGATCGGACGTCGTGACCGGCTGGACCCGGCATTCCGGGAGCATATGGAAGCGAAATGACTGGGCCGTGAACAGCCAGCAGGTGTTCGTGGACGGTCGCCCCCTCCAGCAGATCGGAAGCAACTGTCCGTTCAATACGCAGCTGTATGAAAAGAAGCCGATCCTTCCCCCTGTCGGGAAGGACCTTCGCGACATGCGTGCCGGCACGTTCTACTACGATCCGTCGTCAAAGGTCTTGCATGTATGGCTCATTGACGGATCAGACCCCAACCGACACTCGGTGGAGGCATCGGTCCTGGACTTTCTGATTCCTCCCCAGACACGTAACCATATTCTCCTCCAGGGATTGAATTTTTCGCACTCAAACGTGACATCCAAGGGCTTGCTGCTCGGAATGGCCAACGTATGGGGAAAATCATGGACCGTCAAGGAATGTACGTTCAACTATGGAGATTTTGCCGGGATTGCCTTGACAGGTGAAGGCCACAGGATCATGAATTGCGCGTTCAATCACAACGGGGATGTCGGGATCAATCTCAACGGTTCGGACGAAGGGCATCGCTGGGGTCCCGTTCCGGATCGGGAACCCCAAAACATTCTCCTGGAAGGGAACGAGACCAGCTTCAACAATTACAGGAATTTCGAGCTCGGCTTTCAACATGGGGGGATCAAGGCCGCGGTATCATGCAAAGCGATTCAAATATCCCGACATAAGGCATTCTCCAACCAGGGGGCGGGGATCTGGTTTGATTTATATTGCAGGTCCGTCCGTATCGAGAGGTCGGAAATATCGAGAAACCTCGTAGGGATCGCGATCGAGATCTCGGACGATGCAGTGATCGCAGGGAATCTGGTCACCAAGAACAAATATCAAGGGATCTACGTCGCGGCTTCCAGCGACGTGACCGTCGAAAACAATACCCTGGACGAGAATGGCTTCGGTATCGTATTGCACGGGATGCCGAGAAAGGAACACCCTGCTCTGCGGAACAACAAGGTCAGGAATAACATCATTGCCGAGAGCGGGATGGTCGATCTCGTGGTTTATGACCACCCGTCCGCGACGAAGGGAAATGTCACGGATCACAACCTGTATTACCCCCGCGAGAAAAAAGGAGTGAAGATCGCCTGGACGGGCAATTCCGATTACAAGGTAAACTACACGGACATGAGGCGCTTCGCGAAAGATACAGGAAACGAAGCGCATTCGCTGATCGCCAACCCTCTATGGAGAGACCGTGCCTCGGGAGACTATTCCCTGAAGGCCGGTTCTCCTGCCATTGGCGTTTTTGGTATCCAGGAGAGCGATACTCCCAAGCCGAAAGGAGCGAAACAACGGGGCAAACGGTAACCGGCCGGTATGAGATTCCGGGCGTCACCCAGATTCGCATTTTCATGTCACCCACTTGATCCGCTACTTAAAGATCCTGCCCCACCGAAGTGCTGAATTCAGGACCGTTTCACCCAATCGGAAAAGGACCGCGCTCATTGTGCTGGTACAATCCTCGAAGATCCCGATGCATAAAACCTCCTTGCCGCCGAATCCTTTCTTGAACCGATATGTGCCCGGGTTCTTTTCGGGATCGATGCCCACCAGATCGTAGCGCCGGCAACCCATCTCCTTAAGCCACGAGATCGCCTGCCAGTGCATGAGAAAGGAGGCATGACACATCAAGGCGGTGCCCGTGGTTGCCGCAAATATCGGGAACCCCGTTTCCCCAAGGGATGATACGATCAGGCCCGAAATGGCTTTCCCTTCTTTGTAAATGAGGAATATGGTCGGTTTGTCCATCTCGGGAAGAGCAGATTGCAATATCGCCCATCGGTCCGGGTCGACGTCCAGTTCCAATCCCTTCCGGTCCAGCATTTCCCTGTATATGGGAAGGAACTCGTCGTAGAGTTCCGGTGAAGTGCCTTGTCGGACCTCCAGGTGGTTCTCCTCGGCGCGGGTGAGACACCTCCGCCAATCCTTCTCCAACGCCTTGCGCAATTCCGGAAGGGGGCGGGAAATATCCAAGAGGATGGTCCGGTCCTGATGGGACTGCGTTGCCCTTATGAAACCGAGACGCGCAAGCATGCTCACCCGGTTGTCATGCTCATCGTCGAGGATGTAAGGAGAAAGCCTCAGGAGCAATTTCCGGCGCACCACGTATTCCTCCCGCAGGGCGGCGATCACGGCTTCGAAAATATGCGGGTCGGGGGGCGATCCCCGTTTACGCCAGACGGGACCGAAGGCCGCGGTGGCGACCCCACGGGACAGGAGGGGAACGGCTAAGATACGGACCTGTGCGAGGGCGACCACTTCGCGTTCCCTTCGGAGGACCAGGCGGCTCACCTGCTGCCTGGGGCAGATCACCTCCGGGAATTCCCATGTCTGGACGATATGAGCGTCGTCGAACTGCCGCAGCGAGGCGGACCAATCTTCTTTGCCGATACGGTCTACATCCACCGAGAAGCCGGACGGACCCTCCAGTGAAGTACCGTGGCATGGTGATCGCACGACAAGCCCCCTCAGACGTCCCTTCTACTCGGGTGACCGCTCCGGCGGCCGTCGGAAACGGGTATTTCATAATTAATTTAATATAATATCAGTAATAAGTTCACAAATCTCTGTCGACGAGGAATGGCTGGGGCTAGAGACGGTTTGGAATTAGATAATACTTGGACGTATTGGCCAACAATAAAGCACGTGCATAACCGTTGGGATTTGAGGAGATCCTTTTGACGGGGCAGAAAAATCCAGCCCTTCCCGGTTCATGGGAAAATGGGATCCGCTTGCGCCTCGAGGGCCACCCGAATCGCGAGCGGTGGTTAAAGAGTGTGCGTGCCCAGACGCAGGTGGGGCGGTCGATCGCCACCCGCTTGATCAGGGAAAGGATCCCGCTTGAGTCCGTGGTTGTCGATGTCGGGTGCGCCGAGGGTGGGATCGCTATTGCGCTCCAACAGGCGGGTTTCCGGGCCTTTGGTATAGATATTGACCTTCGGAAACTTGCAGTGGCCCCCCGACGGGCGAAGGAGGAAGGCGTGCGTCCGATCTTCCTGAGGGCCAGCGCCTGCGCATTGCCTCTGGTTGCGCACGGTGTGGACGCTGTTGTCATGGAGAATGTCATCGAGCATATGCCCGAATGGACCGTGGCGGTCGAGGAGGCAGCCCGCGTTTTGCGTGAGCGGGGACGCATCATCCTGAGCCTGCCGAACCGCCTGGGCCTGCGGACGATCCTCTCCGATCCACACTTCGATGTGTTCGGATTGACGCTCCTACCGCGTCCTCTGGCTGCCTGGCTTATTAGGGATGTCCTGAAGCGAGCCGAGGTCTACGATGTGTATCAGATGCCATCACTGCGCCATGTACGGGAAGTGTTCCGGAATCACGGCATCAAGGTTACCCTCGACGACGGTCTGGACCGTTTCCTGGACAAGGCGCGCGAGGCGCCCGGCAAAAAAGGGCGCCTGCTGCGCCTTCTCGCCGAGGTCTCCCGTACCTCATCGGTCCTTAGGCTGCCATATCGAATCTATCGCCGCTTCGTGAGCGAGGTCTGGATCTTGGTTGGAGAGAAACAATCCGCGATCCCGCCATAATTTGCCGCGCGCGGTCGAACCGGAATACGGTCAGGGGTTCCGGATGACCCAAAGATCCTGGTTGTGGTGGGAGGAGGACTCCTTTGCCGGAATGTGCTCGACCAGTTCAAAACCGGCGAATAACACCGATTTGATATATTTCGCAGGAAGAATTGTATCGAACATCTTTTTCCCTTCTACGATATTGCCTCGAAAGACGGGTTCATTGTTAATTATTTTGCGGCGTTCCCTTGGCAAGAGCCTCGCAACTTGAATTTCCCCTTTTGTGGTCAATATAATGATCCGGCCCTTCCTCGTTATTCTTCCCAACTCTTTTATCCAGGCCTTGCACATCTCTTCGGACAGGTGGGTCAGGACGGAAGCGCCATAGACGCAGTCGAAAAAACCCTCCTCAAAGCACAAAGGAGGTGCCAACTGGTTCTCGACAAAAGTAACCCCCTTGATGTGTTTCCGGCACCAAGATATCGATTCGGCGTTGTAATCGGATCCGTAAATCGCTACCCCGCTGCCCAACAGTTCTGGCAAGTGCCGTATGATCCGTGCTGGACCGCATCCCCATTCAAGCACCCTTGCATTGTTTACTGCTAAATGCCTTGTCATAAGTTCCGAGATTATTTCGGCGGATTTATGGCCGCTGGTGAAATAGTCATCCCAAGAAATGGTGTTGTATGCATCATATGCCAGATGAGGCGGAGGAACCGGAAAGTCGGGATTTCGCTCGATGAAATCCCTGCATCTTCTTATACTTGAGACTCTGACGACGCAATAGGAAATCCAGTCGAGGCACTGGAGAATGCGCAGCCGGCGTGCCACATCCGATAAGACAATTCGGGCGGTTCTCAAATGGTTGTATCTGTCCATTGGTTCCTCTTACCAATCTTTGGCCAAATGGCGATACGCTTTCCGAAAACTCTAACCCCGCGTGCAATAGTAATCTCTTTTAAACCGGCTTTTACAATGCAACGAAAACTCGATATGTTCCAGGTTTTGCAAGTGGCATAAACGCGTTTTTTTCCATTCTTCTTCGAGCAATATGCTCCGTGGCGAATCAACATTGGTACGAGTCCCTTCCCACGATAGGGAGGCAATGTGACACCACCAAACAGCAACGCGTCCTCAGGAACCAATGTGAAAAAGGAAAAGTAGGGAGTATAGTTGCCTTTATCCGTTATTGACCATAAATATGCAGCCGGTTTGTTATCAACTTTAGCAACATACATTGCCGCGCCATGTTTATATAAATTCAAAATTTTCTCGAGGTAATATTCTTCAAATTCCTCTTTCATTCCTTTTTTTCGGACGAAATCCTTCAATGAATCCATAATTTGTTCAGGTATGTCTTCTTTCTTTATAAACGTATCGATTTGAACATTATGCGGAATATGTAGTTCTTTATCTGGAATATGTGACAAGTCAAGATAAAAGAGGTGCTCTGAACCATGGAACAATTCCCTCCAGAATCCATATAGCAATTTCCTGAAAGAGCCTAATATTCCTTGTTCATTGATATTCCAATAAAGTTTATGAAGGTATACAGAGTATTTCCCCAAGAAAAACCTCCAGACGTTATGGTATTTCGCTATTTCACCTTCTTTTTGCTCGCTTCCAATAAGACTCTTCCCAGGAACAGCGTATTTGTGAACAAATATCTTCTCCATAGCCTGCCGGGTTCCCGCGTAAGCCGGAACAACCACTCGAGCCCGTTCCGCTGCATCCAACTCGGCGCCATTTTCTTGTTTCCAGAGATGAAATCGAACGCCGCACCGACGGAAATCTGTATGCCCCTGAGGGTGTCTCTGTGCTCAAAGGCGAACAGATCCTGTCGGGGACAGCCCAACCCCAGAAATATCAGGCGTGCCCCGCTCCGATTGATTCTCTCGATCGTTTCCCGGTCCTCTTCGTCGGTCAGAGGACGAAAGGGGGGGGACTCCGCGCCCAGAATCCTTAATGAGGGATACCGGGAGGAAAGGGCGTGCTGTAGGCCCGCCAGAACGTGTGGCATGCTGCCGTAAAGATAGATTCCGATCCCTTCCTCCGCGGCGGAACGGCAAATCCGCAGCATCAATTCTGGGCCGTACACCCGATCCGCCAGCTTTGTGCGATGGAAATAGTTTAAAGACCATCGCACCGGCTGGCCGTCCGGCGTGACGATATCGAAACTCTTCACTTTCGACCGGAGAGATGGATCCCGGCTCGCCGTCACGATCCCATGTACCGGGAAGGCGGTGACGATGCCCGGCAGTTCCCGCTTCGCCGTCGTGACGATCCACCGCACGACCTCTTCGTACGTGGTCGCGCTGACTCCCACTCCCAGCAGATCGTACTTTTTCGGTCGTTCAAACGTGTTCATAAAACTTTTCCCGGAACAGGTACATCGCCTTGTGCAGCACCCCGGCCAGCGGGGAATGGTAGGCGAGGTAGGCAAGGGATGGAGAGCGGAAGGCGAAGTAGCCGGGGTAATCCCAGAATTCCCGCTTCAGGTGGAATCGCGGTCCGATGAAGGGTCTGTAGTCCCGGTTGAAGAGGAAACGATCCGGGGGGGGAAGTTCCCCGCCAGGAGCAGAGAAGGACAGATGATCGACCGTCCGCGGGTCGATCCCCATGAGGGTCGTGCAGACGATATCGGCGGCGACGATATCGTCGGAGAGCAACATCCACCCGAGATCGACCACGTCCCCCCTCATCGGGCCGTTCCTGTTCAACCCGTGGCGCCCGTCGATGATGGACAGGCGAACCCGGAGGGCCCGGTTGATCTCGGAAACGACCTTGTTGAAAAACGGGTGTAGCCGGAGGCGGAGAGGCGGTTCCTGGATGCACCCCCACTGGTTCTTGATCGACATGCTCACGCGGGTGTTCGCGTGGACCTTCGGCACCGGAACCGTAATGAAGAGTTTCACGTGATCCAGCAGGAAGACCGGTAGCGGCACGTTAAACGATTTCCCCTGGTATTCGAAATGGATCGGCCGGGAAGGGAGTTTCGACAGATTCACGAGCTTCACCGCGTGTTTCTTGGAGAGGGCGGAGAGCCCGGTTTTTTCGAAGACGTCCTCCATGGGAAACCGGTTGTACCCGCCCCCGTCGGACTCTCCGATCGTGATATCGGAGGAATAATCCTTCAGCGCGATCACGAGTTGCTCGATGCACTCCGGGCTCGTCATGACGCCTTCCCTGTAATGCGGGAAGGTGAGATTCGGCTTGATGAAGACGGCGTCCCCCGGTCGGATCATGGAGGCGACGTCCAGGAAAGACAAGCCTTCCCGGAGGCCCTTGAGGTAGCTGTCGTCGATTCTTTCGAGAAAGACTTTCGCCGGGTTTCCCATGAATTCGAGGTCACATTCCGAACGGGAATGACGTTTTCCGTATCGTCATGAAACTTCCCCGCGTCCCGGCGATTCCTCGTCCCCTCCACGGAGGGAGCGGTAGATCCCGTATGTTTTGTCGGCGATTTTCTCCCAGGAGTATCTAGCCTGGACTTTTTTCCAGCCTGCACCCCCCATCACCCGGCACGTAACAGGATCTGATAGCAGCGAGGAGATCAACCTTGCGAGTTCCGCGGGGTCCTGGCTGGACAGAAGACCGTCCTTCCCTTCGTCGATGACCGAAGCGATCGGGCCGATCCGGCCACCGATTACCGGTTTCCGGAACGCCCAGGCTTCCACGAATACCCCGCCGAAACTTTCCTGGCTGGACGGGAGGCAAAGCAAATCGCAGGCTGCCAAGGCGGAGGTCTTGGTTTCCAGGTCCACGGGGCCGATATTTGATACCCTGGGATCTGTAACCGTCTTGAAAAGAGAGCGTGAATAGGAAGTCCGTGGCCCAATGAAGACAAACCGTATCTCAGGATGTTCTCTCCAGACGAGCGGAGCCGCCTGGAGGATTGCCTGGATTCCTTTGTACTGTAATTGCTGGCCCAGAAACAACACGAATCTTTCTTTCAGGCCGAACCTGGTCCTGAAGGTCTCCTCGGAGTGTTCCTCCGACAGCAGGGGGCCGATTCCGGTGATGTGGACACGATCCTCGCGAACGCCGCATTCCGCCACAAGCATTTCTTTTTCCGCCGCGGTTAATGCGATGAGGGCGTCCGCCTCCCGATAGATCCGGGTGTACTCCCGATAGAGGAACCCCTTCCATCGGGGGTGGTGGTTCGGCGTCAAGACGAAGGGGATATTTTGCCGGTGGGCAAAGTCCAAGGCAGCCCTCGCGAGGAATTCCCTGCCGTTTCGTGTGGCGTGGACGATTGCAGGGACGGGCGTTCCCTGCTCAACTTGTTGGGACATCAAGGCGGCGATGCGACGAACGGAGGCCCCCATGAAAGCGTAGTAGAGCAGGGCCCAAGGCGCCATGTGGAGGCGTGTCCTGGCGGAGAACCCGATTTTCCAAACATCGATCCCCTCGTATACGAACCGGGATTCCTTCTCGGATAAAACCGTGCTGAGCCTCAGCCAGTCCGTCCTCGGGCGCGTCGTCATCGTAATCACGCTCACGCGGTTTCCGTTGCTCTGCATGGTTTTCGCGAGACGGTGCAGATGAACCTGGGATCCCCCGATGGACGGTGGATATAAGTTGCTGATGTAGAGAATGTCCATCACGATCCGTTCGTGGGAAATCTCGTCTTCGCGAGGTCCCTCTCCAGTCGGTAATTCATGCCAGAAAAATAATTTTCCTGTGCAAAAACCCGGGGGAACAGCCTTTGAAACGCGCCGCGCGTATACCCGATCGCCTTGAACAGAAGGCTTTTATGGCCCAAGGCTGCGTCCCGATCTCCCCAAAGGCGGGCCCAGAAAATCGCCGGCAGATGAACGAGCAATGCCTGACTGATCCTCGCGACGCACGAAGGCGCCACCACCCAGGGGCCTCCTTCCTTATGATCCAGGAATGCGTAATTAGCCCCCTGCCGCTCCGCAGAGCGGAGAAGGTATGTATGCCCGAAGCGATGAGGAGGAATGATGTGGAACACGATCGCCTTGGGGGCGTACCAGATCGGAAACCCGGCTCTGCGCATCCTCCGGAAGAAGTCCGCGTCCTCACACCCCCGGGAAAATGAATCGTCGAAATATCCGATGGAGTCGAAGGCGGAGCGCTTGATCAGGACGTTCCCCGTTCCCGGCAGCGACTTACGAGAGAGGGGCCCCGGGAGATCTCCGTGGAAGGTCTCGCCGAGGATGGACCGGCAGAATGGTGATCGCAGCGGGGGTGTCTCATATCCTGACGAGAGGATGACCCTGCCGCCAATGCTACTTGCGCCGGAGATTCTTGCGATCGCGAAGAGTTCCTTAAGCCACCCCGGGTCCGCTACCTGGTCGTCGTCGAAGAAGGCGATCCAAGCACCTGTGGATTCCACAATTCCGCGGTTCCGGGCATGGGCGATTCCGGTTTTCCCTTCGTACCGATAGGTCACAGGGACGACAGCCCCGCTTGCGATCTCTTCCACGGTGGCCTTGGTGCTGTCGGTGGAGGCGTTGTCAACGACGACAATATCGTAAGAGAAATCGGCGGCGGTTTCCTGCCGTGTAAGGCTTTCTAAGGATTCCTGGAGGAGATGCGCCCGATTGTAGGTTGTTACCACAACGCTGATGTCGGTCTCCGCCATCGGAAATCACTCCTTCCCCGGATCGGACGAAGGCGGTTGAAAGGCGAGAAACGTCAACCCGGAAAGGATCAGAAATGTCAGGAGTCCAGGATTTGGAAACACGGTTTCCATCAGGCCAAGAAGAACGGAATACACTAACAGCGTGTAAAGGAACCGGTAGCATGGGCGACGGGTAAGATCGGAAAGGATTACAGACCGATGGATCCCCCCGGCCATCATGACGACAAATAGGGCAAGGCCCAATACTCCGAGGGAGAGCACGATGTCGATGTAGGTTGAATGGCCGTGGCTAGCCCCCCAGCCGACAACCTCCTCGAATTTTCGAATCCGGTTCTCGTTCCAGAAGGATCCGAAACCGTACCCGAGAAAAGGATGGATCGCGATGAACGACAGGCTCACCTTCCAGATATCCGTGCGCCCGGTCAGAGTCTGAAGGTCAGAAAGATCCCGACCGAAAGAGATGGACTTGGTGAATATGGAAACGATGGTTCCCTCAGGGAGGAACAGGAGGACGAAGCTGGTGATCCAAATGCATCCCAGAGCCAGGGCTATTTTTCGATAGGAGGAGCTTCCGAGCATCGAGTAGGCTCCCAGGGCGCAACAGGCGCCTGCGAGCGTCGTTCGGGATTTCGTCAGGAACAGGAGGAGAAAGGCCGCGGCGGCGACGACGAGGAGCAGGATTCGCAGTCGGTTCCGGTTCGAGGCGTTCAACGAAACGATGGAGGCGAGGAACAGGACGGCGCAGTTCATGGCCTGGCTGTTCGGGTGCATCAACCCGGAGAAACGGTAATCCTTTTGCAGGGGATGAAAACCGCCTGTCGAGATCTCGGCCGTCAGCCCAACGAGGAGGTACGTTCCGGTGGAGAGAATGGCGAACGAGACGAGATCCTCCGGATCGTAGAACCGTGTGAACCCCAGGGCGCCGAGGCACACCATCGCGAAGGCCGCCACCCTCGTCCCCGTAAGCCCCCAGTCGTCTGCCCACAGGATGCTCAGGCAGGCCAGGAAAAGGAAGAGCAGAATGGCCCACCCCAGCCACCCCTCGGCCCTCGGCCACTTCCTCCGGTTGCCGAACACCCCGAGCATACCGAAAAGTCCAAGGAAGAGGATCAAGACCTGGCGATGGGTGCTCCCGGTCTTGATCGTCTGCAACGTGTCGTAGATCTCCAGATTCCACTCGTCCTCGGTGATCGGCTGGTAAGGGCTGTACTGGATTCCGAAGAAGATTGCGACAAGCAGCAGCGGAGCCACGATGCGCCAAGCGGTGCGACGCCCCCCGAAAAATGCCGGGGGATGCGGGTCGGTGCGTTTCACGGGAATGCCGCCTTCATCCTCACCGATTCGTATCCACGGGCGCGGTGCGGAGAGCCGACTGGTACACCCGCCAGCGATACAAGGAGGCGGTGGCTCCCGCGCCCAACAGTCCGCCCGCGGTGCCGATAATTCCGAAATATTTCACAAGAAACAGGCCCGCACAACCGGTGACCAGCAACGCGGCGAGGTGGGCGTAAAACACGGAATCCTGGCGGCCAAGGACGAAGGAGGCGGTGGCCATCGGATAGGTGATTGCCTCGATGAACTGACATACCGCCAACAGGGCTACCACCGCTCCTCTCCCGGCGAATTTTTCCCCGTAGATCGTGCGCAATAGGAAATCCCCGAAAAAGATCATGCAGAGGCAGAAGGGGCCCAGGAAGGCGACGATAACCAACGCCCCCTTCGTGATGACATTGCGAACCGCTTCCGTTCCACCTCGGGCGTGGGCATGAAGGATCCTTGGGCCGAGGAAATTCCCCATCCCGAGGATGAAAGGGTTCGCAAGATAGATCGTGCCCATGCACGCCGAGAGGATCCCCGTCGCTTCCGTTCCGTGAAAACCTGTGAGAAACCACGGGTACAGTTGGATGGCCACCAGGTTCGCAAAGAGCGCGGCCAGGGGCCAGCGGGCGAGTTCACAATTGCGACGGATGTCGGATATCGCTTGGGTGGAGCCGAAGGAAAATTCAGTTCGTTTCAGAAATATCCACCCGGACGCGGCCAGCAGGCATGCGGCACCTGAAAGGTAAAAGGCCCGGACAGCGGAAAGTTCCCCCCGTTGGGCGAGGAAGTACAGTCCACCGATGTAGATCGTCGCGACGGTGAGATCCACCAGAAGTGCGGATCGCACGCGGAGCCAGGCGAAACTCAGTTGGCGCGCGTACTCACGCAGGAGAAGGAACGGAACCCCGATCGCCAATGCCCAAAGGACCGCGGGCAGACCCTCCGGTCCGGGAACGGCGGCAAGTACCCAACCAGCGATAAACAGCAGACCCGCAGTTAACCCGGAGTACCCCAGTTGGTGGATCAGGGAACTGGAAGTGTAACTTTTCAACTCCTTCCCGAAAAGGCGGGGTGAATACACGGTGTAGGGAAAGGCGATCAGGGTATTCTGAAGATTCAGGAGGAAAACCACCACGCTGAAGCCTAGGGCATACAAGCCGAGCTCTTGCTTGGAGCAGGAACGGCCGACAGCGACCCCGGCAAAAAAATTGGCCCCGCTGACGATCGCCTGATCCAGAAGGGTAGTTACCCCTTTACGCGCTGCGGGACCGGTGAGCAACTCGAGGGCAGCGCGCATCCTCCCGTTCGCCTCGGAGGAGAAGGCTCCCGGATTTATAGGTGACGGACGGTTCGGATCCAACCTGCGCACCTGCTCGTCTTGATGATAAATGGTAAATGTCCATCCTTGGCCGTGACCTGGAATCTTTCCCGTGAATATCTCCCCCCATCGGCCAGCCCTGCCGCCCAGGCGGATCGATACCCTGCTCTTTCCGCCAACCGGCGGATACGCCCGTCGAACCATCCGTACGGGTACGCGAGGTGGTCCGCGAGCGACCCGAGCATCTCCCGGATCTTTTCCCTCGAGTTCGTGAATTCCCGCAGCACGACCTCGTCCGGCAGGGCCCTCACGTCGGGATGCGTGCAGGTGTGGCTCTGGATGGAAATTCCGG
>Ga0102851_10001188_pt1 | contig 14554 bp, 12 predicted proteins | sample Mud3Dept3metaG_FD_79558 | JGI IMG/M metagenome (GOLD analysis project Ga0102851, IMG submission 79558) | Freshwater wetland microbial communities from Ohio, USA, analyzing the effect of biotic and abiotic controls - Mud 3 Core 4 Depth 3... | ecosystem: Environmental > Aquatic > Freshwater >... | reverse complement strand
TCTCCCTTTTCTATTTCTGCTCAGGAGTCGTTTTTTCCTCCTTGCTCATCTCCAATTTCGATTTGATCTCACTGATGAAATAGACGAGGGCCCCGAGGCCCATTAAAATCAAGAGGATGGGGACGACTGCCATGAGCCCCTTGATGAACATGCTCCACCAGCTGGCTAAAAGGATGAGACCAATAATGATGACCACAACTCCAATGATGATCCCCAATATATTCGACACCATCATCACCCCCTTTGGCTGGAATGTACCTCGCAAGCCCCATCTTGCCTTATGCAAACAGGCAAGATGGGGCTTGCGAGGTACAATATGAAATGATATTTCTTTGCCGGGAAGCCCCCCTGAGCGGGAAGCTTCAAAAGTTCTCTTGATGGAGAAATTAGCAATGGATGACGGAGAAGTCAAGACTAATTTCAATGGCTGATTTAGATGGAAATCTTTCTTGAAAAAAATATAATCCCTTTTAAATTATATCCATTTGCGCTATATTTATTAAAAGTATTTTTATGGGTAGATATATTGTGGACATTTGTGATGATAAAATTATTGACGCTTTGGTAAAGGTTGCTCCATTTCTCCAAAAATTGATCGAGGGGGAAATTGATATAACGGTTACATCGTTAGATAAGTGGGTAGCATACTGTCCTTGTGGGGGAGAAAAATTGAACATCAAAGCTGGGGATCAAGTGCAAACTGAAAGTGTTTCCTGGAAGTGTATGAAAGAGAACCGGCTTGTAGTCAAAAGAATGGGGGACGAACTATTCGGCCATCGCTATATTGGCCGGGCTGTTCCAGTCCACAATACTAAAGGTGAGGTGATTGGCTCGGTGGGATATTTAAAAATCATCGACCGTCAAGAAGAGATTGAGAACATGGTCATTGGTCGTAATAAGAAAATGCAGCAGGTGTATCGTCAGGCATTGAAAGCGGCAAGCGTCGAAACCAATGTGTTGTTAATAGGAGAAACTGGGACAGGGAAGGACTTGCTCGCCCAGCTTATTCATGAAAAAAGTCCCAGAAGAAGTGGTCCGTTTGTAGTGGTGGGTTGCACAGCTATTCCAGAGCCATTGTTTGAGAGTGAAATGTTTGGATATGAAAGTGGTGCGTTTACCGGAGCAACAAGATTAGGAAAGAAAGGTTTTTTCGAGACGTCACATATGGGCACTATTTATCTCGATGAGATTGGAGACCTTGGGCTTAATTTACAAGCTAAATTGCTAAGAGTTCTTCAATCGAAGAAGATAAGGAGATTAGGAGGGAAGAAGGAGATCGAAGCGAATGTTCGTGTGATCGCATCAACCAACAGAAATTTGGAGCAAATGGTATTTGAAAATAGTTTCAGGAGTGATCTATATTTTCGCTTGAGTTCCCTCTCTATTACAATTCCCCCGTTGCGGGACCGGAAGGAAGATCTTCCCTTATTGATCGATTGGATGTTGGCAAAAAAGATAAAGGAATTTGGGAAAGGAATAGGGACGATTTCTCCCTCTGCTTATAAAATGCTCCTCGAATATGAATATCCCGGAAACGTGAGAGAATTGGAAAATATTATTCAAAGAGGAGTTGTCATGACTGACGGTGATACAATCGATGAAGCCGATTTAGAAAGTGCCTTTCGGAATTTAACTGGTCGGCCAGTTTTCGGTAAAGACACGGAACAGACGTCCCCATCAACGCTTGAAGAGGCGGAAAGGCGCTTGATTGCAAGATCGTTAAGGTTTTTCTCAAATAAGAAGGATGTAGCTTATGCCCTTGGTATCTCCAGAGATACCCTTTATAGAAAGATGAAGAAATATGGGTTTGTTTATAAGAGAAATAGTCTTAATTTCTGACATTTTGATTTCTATTTAATAATCCATAAGAACGGTTCGTCTAAAGGAAAATTTAAGGCATAAAGTCCTATTATCTGACACAGCAGACTTATGCTTAAACAGAATTACAACATTCCCATTTTGTAGCGGCCAGAAAACTTAACTAAAACAATAACCTATTCCATTTCCAAAAAAAAATTAATCTTTGGTACATAAATTGCGTACTAATTCGATCTTTAAAGAGCCTTTAGAAGGAGGAAGAAAATGGAAAAGAAAAAAGCAATCAAAGAGAAAATCAAACAAGCTAACCATTTAGCTGTCGAAAGAATGTTGGCGGCCCAACCTGTATGGGTCGATGTTGCCCGAGCAGGCGATGTAATTCCAGGTATGGAAAAGAATATGCTTTTACATGCTGGGCCCCCACAGAAATATGGAAATATGTGTGGCCCACAAAAAGGTGCAGCGTGGGGGGCTTTAATATTCGAGGGAGTGGCGAAAAACGCTAAGGAAGCTGATCGTCTTCTGGCTTCAGGAAAGATTAAGATTGAACCCGCACACGATCATGACTCTGTTTCGGGTGCCGCTCATATGATTTCTTTCAGCCAACCGGCAATTGTTTTAGAAAATAAGACGAATGGAAAAATCTATTACACCCATATGAAAGAGGATACATTCATAGCGTTGAGATATGGGAGTCATGGGGACCATACAATTAGGAAGCTTAAGTGGCTTGCTGAAATCATCTCGCCAGTATTTTCAAAGGGATTGAGAAAGGTTGGAGGTGTAATCTGCCGAGACATCATCGCGAAATCTCTGTTTATGGGCGACGAGGGGCACAATCGAAATCAAGCAGAAACCTTCCTCTTTGAGCAGATGTTCATGCCTGTTCTTCTGGAGTCTGACCTTTTAAAAGAGCAGATATTGGAGGTGGCAAAACTCCTACAACACGATGAAAATTTCTTCCTTTACCAAGTCATGGCCTCTTGCAAAGCCATGCTGGATGCTGGCAAAGATGTGGAATATAGTACCATCGTGACTGTAATGGCTAGAAACGGGACGGAGTTTGGAATTAAGGTGAGCGGTCTTGGAAATACTTGGTTTAATGCCCCTGCTCCTATGGTAAAAGGGCTCTACTTCCCCGGTTTTACAGAAAAGGACGCTAACCCTGATTTGGGCGATAGTTGTATTACCGAGACAGCTGGCATCGGAGGTTTCGCCATGGCCGCCTCACCTGCGATCGTGCATTTTGGAACAGCGACGGGCGTAGGTGGTTCTGTCCAAGATGCGATTAATTACACAAGGGAGATGTATGATATCACAGAGACTGAGAACTCTGCTTATCAGATCGCATACCTTGATTTCAGAGGGTGTCCGACAGGAATCGACATCCTGAAGGTTCTCGACACGGGAATTCAACCCATTATCAACACAAGTATCTCCCCTAAAGAGCCGGGGCGGGGCCAGGCCGGAGCAGGACTAGTTCGGGCGCCTATGGAATGTTTCAAAAAGGCGTTTAGTGCCTTCGCAACAAAATACAAGTTAGCGTAGATTTTGATGCTTGTTTGCTAAATGTTTAAGGAGAGGAAAGAGTGGAAACGAAGATTTTGATCAAGAAGAACCAGTATCGTGATTCGGTATTTCTTATGGTAATTAATGAACGAATTCGATCTCTGGCGGGAATAGAAGAAATTGCTATCATGATGGGTACCGATAACAACAAGGACCTCATTAAGAATGTTGGATTTTCTGCCAAAGAGATCGATTCAGCAACTTCAAGGGATATCGTCATTTGTATTCGAGCAAGAAAAGAAAAAGAAATTGAGAAAGCGTTGGTTCAAATAGAGGACATGCTGACCCGAAGGCCTCGGCCCGAAGAGCTTGTAGATGTGTATAAAACCTTGGAGACGGTAATTCGCGAAAGGCCTAATACGAATTTTGCCATCATATCGGTTCCCGGCCAATTCGCTGCGAGGGAAACGAGAAAGGCCCTCAACCGTGGGCTGAATGTACTGTTATTCAGTGACAATGTTCCGATTGAGGAAGAGATCAGGATGAAAAAACTCGCCTCTAAAATGAACCGGATCGTGATGGGGCCTGACTGCGGGACGGCAATCATTAATCATGTGCCTTTAGGCTTTGCCAATACGGTTAATTCTGGTCCTATTGGACTGGTCGCTGCTTCCGGAACGGGGTTGCAAGAGGTGGTCTGTTTAATTGATCGTGCAGGACAAGGAGTATCCCAAGCCATCGGCACAGGTGGAAGGGACCTGTCTGATAAGGTAGGCGGACTTTCCATGTTAAAAGGGCTGGAAATTTTGGATGTGGATGAAGAAACGAAGATCATCGTCTTGATTTCAAAACCTCCTGGACCTTCAACGACAAAGAAGATATTGAAGAGGGTTTCAAAGTCTCAAAAGAAAGTGATTAATTGCTTCCTTGGAAGCAACCCAGAACTCATTTCAAACTCTGGCGCAATACCTGCACAGACTCTTGAAGAAGCGGCATTTTTAGCCGTATCAGTTTTAAAAGGTGAACCGTATCACCACAGAAACTTCAGTATATCCGACGAAGAGCTGAAACGAAGATTGAAAGCGGAGATCGAAGGGATAGCTCCGAGCCAAAAATTTATCCGTGGGCTTTATTCTGGGGGCACGCTCTGCGACGAGGCAATGATGATTCTGAGCGACTCTGTAGGCGAGGTATATTCAAACGTTCCGCTCAAGCCAAAACTCCAACTAAAAGATCTCTCAAAAGGGTACAAACATTGCTGTATTGACCTTGGAGACGATTACTTTACAAAAGGTAGGCCCCATCCCATGATTTCTCCTGAGACCCGGAACCGCTATATCTTAAGCGAGGCTGAAGATCCGGAAGTTGCGGTGTTGCTGCTGGATATTGTTTTGGGTTATGGTGCTCACATGGATATGGCAGGAGCACTGAGTGAAAATATAAAGATCGCAAAGTCGAAAGCAGAGCAGAAAGGTGGTTATCTGTCCGTGATTGTGTCTGTTTGTGGAACAATGAAGGATCCCCAGGACTTTGTTTCCCAGGCAAGAAAACTGGCAGACATCGGTGCCGTGGTTATGCCAAGTAATGCCCAAGCGGCACGGTTCGCAGCGATGATAGCACTGAAAAATAATAATCGAATCGGTTGAGAGATAAAACTGGAGAGGATCACAATGAAAAAAAATTGGCATCTTTCTGAGAATAAGAAGCCCTTTTTTGGTAAAGAGCTAGTGGTAGTCAACATTGGAATTAAGCCTTTCTATGAGGACCTCAAGAAATTGAATGTTAAAGTGGCCCATGTGGACTGGGAACCGCCTGCGGGCGGTGATGAAGAAGTGGCAACGTTGCTAGATAAGATCTTGTAAACAGTTCTCATGTTATAAACGGAGAGGAGGTGACTGAAAAAGCAGGGGAGATGGCGAAGGGCTTGAGTTTTGGAAAATCGAAACTGGGAACCTAATATTTTCATTAAGTACGGAGGTTACTAAGATGCTTAAAGAGAAAAAGAATAAAAAGAATAAGATGACATCCGCAAATGGCTTTACCCGGCGCGAATTTTTGAAAAGTTCGGCTGGAGTGGCTGGAGCCGTTAGTTTATTCGGAACCTCAGGCGTCCCCTTTATCTTTCCAAATAAAGCGTTAGCCCAAGCGGGTACCATTCAAATTGGAATGTCTTGTGCGTTAACAGGACCTCATACCCATACGGGTTTATCCGTCAAACGCGGTGCTGAAGTGGCCTGTGATTTCATTAATAGCAAGGGTGGAGTTTTAGGTAAGAAACTCGAAATGGTCGTTCTGGATGATGCTGGCCTTCCCCCGAATGGGGTTGCAAATGTTCGGCGTTTAGCTACTCGTGAAAAATGTGTTGCCATGCTGGGCGGATATCACAGCACGGTTGGTTTGGCCATGCGAGCACCCATTCATGAATTAGGGTTTCCTTACATCAGTCCATATTGTGCCAATACTACGATCATCGAAAATGGATATAAACCCAATTTCATGTTCCGCGTTTCGGCGAAAGATAAGTGGATTGCCCAATTCCTTGTTGATTTTGCTTTGAATGGTTTGGGCAAGAAAAATCTTGGTGTGATTTGTGAAAATACCGGTTGGGGCGAAGGGGGCAAGAATGACCTTCTCTCCGCAATGGGCAAAATAGGGGTGAAGCCAGTGGGGAACGAACAATTTAACTGGGGAGATAAGGATATGACCCCCCAGTTGATGCGATTACGGGATCAGAAGGCGGATTGTCTGGTAGGCTATTATCTCGATCCAGAAGGGGCTCAAATGGTTAAAAGCATGTACAAGATCAATTATAAGCCCCAAATTTTATCTGCCTGGGGAATTAGCGGGAACTTTGCTGAATTGGCCTCTAATGAACTGGCAGAAGGAGCGATGGTTTCTATGACATATACATGGTGTGGGAAACTGGACCCCTTAGGTCAAAAAATTTATGATTATATCATTAAAAAATATAATATAAAAAATGATTGTAGAGAATTTAGAACTGGGAGTGGAACAGCTAATGCCTATGATGCAATTAATATCCTCGCTTTGGCGATCGAGGCAGCGGGTACGGTAGAGGTCCCTGAGTGCTGGTCAAAGATTCGAGATGCGTTAGAGAAGAAGGTGACCCGTTATGAAGGGTTAATCACCACTTACGCTCCCGCATTCTTGGAAAACGAGGAACGGCACGATGCAATCTTGTCTGAGAATTATCTCATGACGGTATGGCATGATGGATTCCTCATCCCCATTACTCAAGCACCCCAATGGAAGCTTGTCAATACCGACTATAAAGAGAAATATCTAAAGGGTCATCCACGTGCTAGGGAGATCATGAAGAGGATATGATGGATAAGGGTGCTTAAGGTCAATCGGGTTGTCTTAAAACTTTAAGCACCCAATCTTTCTTTCAACCCTTATCTATAAAGGGAAGAACCGTGACTGAGGTACTTCAATATCTGTTAAGCGGGGTGGCTATTGGAAGCATTTATAGCCTCGTAGCTTTGGGATTCTGTATGATGTGGGCCACGAGCGGAACGGTCAACTTTGCCCAAGGCGACTCGGTTATGATCGGTGCAGTGTTAGGCGTTACTTTCTGTTTAGATAAGGGGGTGCCCGTTTGGCTTGGATTAATAGCCATTATCATCATCTGTTATTTCTTAGGTATGGGCATTGAAAGGGTTGCCATTCGACCTTTCCGAGGAGTTTCAGACATTGGTTGGATGTTATCCACGATCGCCATCGGTATCATTTTCAGAAACATCGCTATGGTGACTTTTGGCACTTATGAACGCCCCTTTCCAACAATCTTGGTTCAGAAACCCATTTACATTGCCGGGGCGGGTATCTATCCCCAGGAAATTCTTATCCCCATTGTCAGTTTAGCATTAATGATTGGGATTGAAATTTTTTATAACCGAACAAAATTTGGCAGCGCCTTGAGGGCAGTGTCCTACAATCGGGAAGCAGCTGGACTTATGGGAATCAATGCCAATTTTATGATTGCCTTTTCGTATGCCTTGGCGACTTCCATTGCGGGGATTGCAGGGTTTATTGTTGCTCCAGTTATTTTAGCCTCGTCCCATATGGGCCTATTGATTGGGTTAAAAGGATTTGCTGTTGCTATAATTGGGGGCATTAATAGTCCGAGAGGGACCATTGTGGCTGGTTTTGTTTATGGGGTGTTGGAAAAATTTATCGCCGGCTATTTTAGCACGGCGGCTCGTGAGATCACCACTTTTTCACTAGTCATCCTCATCCTTTTAATCAGCCCTTGGGGTATTTTTGGGAAGAAAAGGAAAGAGACTTAAGGGAAATGAATTTTAGCAAAAAGAACCTTAATCCTTTTTTGTATCTGGCGATTCTTGTTCTCATCTTTGTCTATCCCTTCATTGTCAAGAATCCCTTTTTCTTCTGGGAAACCATGCTCATCTGTATTATCGGGATGGTGACGATGGGATTGAACGTATTAACCGGGTATACTGGCTTAATCTCCCTTGGGCAGGCCGGATTGTATGCCGTCGGAGCTTATACTGGAGCACTGTTGGGCGTCAAGCTTGGGATGAGTTTCTTTCCAGCTCTTATCCTCAGCACCTTATTCGCGGCAGGAATCGGGGCTCTTTTGGCCTACCCAACAATCCGAGTCAGTGGTGTCTACTTTGCTATGGTAACCATCGCATTCGGCCTGGTCATAGAAAATATTCTCATTGAATGGCACGGTTTGACAAAAGGACCCGTTGGCATTGATGGGATCCCTCCTGTACAGATCGGAAGTTTCAAATTTAAAGAGCAGCATTACTTTTACCTAATAGCTCTCAGCCTCTTCGCCTGTATTATTTTAACAAAGAATTTGATTCAGTCAAAATATGGCCGTAGCTTTAAAGCGGTGGGAGTGAGTCAGATTGGAGCAGAGACCTCTGGCATAAATGCCCTAGCCATGAGGAGTCTTGCCTTCATCTTCTCTGCAGCATGGGCTGGTGCCGCGGGTCATTATTTTGCCTATTTGAACCTCTATTTAAGTCCTGAGATCTTCCAATTCGACACCTCAATTTTATTTCTTGTTATAATCATTTTTGGAGGGTTAGGAACTATCCTCGGCCCTATCGTTGGTACGGGAATCTTAGTGATTTTACCTGAAATTCTTCAACGATTTGCTAATTATCGTCTGATCGTTTATGGAGGTTTAATCCTCATCCTACTCTATTTTATGCCCATGGGCCTCGTCGGTTGGTTAAACCAATTCCTGCGGAGAATTAGACCAAACCTCTTCACTGCAAGGGATGATTTCATTGAAGGGAAGACGGAGATAAAACTGAGTGAGGCTTTGTTGATTCGTGGGGGATTAACAATCCCAGGAGAAAGTAAAGTTGCTGGGAATGGATTTCTCTTGGAGAGCAAAGGTATCACCAAACGATTTGGTGGACTGGTTGCTGTGGACGGGCTCTCCATGGGGATCAAACCAAATACCATCCATGCCTTGATTGGGCCGAATGGAGCTGGGAAAACCACTCTAATTAATATCATCTCCGGAATCTATCAACCGACAGAAGGAGAGATCTATTTTAGAAGAGAAAAGGTAGATAACCTTTCTCCCTCGGTGATCTCTCGAAAAGGGATCGGCCGAACCTTTCAAACAACCCAACTATTTGGGGATATGACGGTCTGCGAAAATGTAATGACCGGCTTTTACCCCCACATCCATTATGGTCTGATTCGATCTTTCCTTCAAACGTACTCGATGCGAAAAGAGGAAAATGAAATTAGAGAACAGGCTTTGGAATTACTGAACTTCGTTGGATATAAAGGGAAGAGCGAGGAATTAGCGAGGAATCTACCTTTTGGACACCTACGGTTGGTCGAGATCGCTCGAGCTTTAGCGTTAAATCCCTATCTGCTTCTCATGGATGAACCCGCCGCTGGCCTTACAGGGAAGGAGATTAAGGATCTCGATAATCTGCTTAACAACATTCGAAAGTATAACATAAGCGTTTTATTAATTGAGCATCATGTCGATTTGGTCATGAGCCTATCTGATACGATCACTGTCCTTGACTACGGTCGAAAAATTTCCGAAGGTGATCCTGAAACAGTCCGAAATGATCCCGCCGTCATACGGGCTTATTTAGGAAGTTCTGTTCAAAAAGGATGAAACGTTGTCAATCTTAGAGAGTCGTAATGAGTTCCCAAACTATTCTTCAAGTTGAAAAATTGGGTGTCCGATATGGTCAGGTTCAGGCTCTACGCGAAGTGACCCTTCATGTAGATCGAGGTGAAACGGCGGTCGTGGTGGGGAGTAACGGAGCAGGTAAAACGACCTTGATGAAAACCATCGTAGGATTGCTCAAACCTTCCTCCGGCTCTATCCATTTCCAAGGAGAAAAAATCTCTGAACAAATGGTCCACAGGGTTGTGAAGAAAGGTATTTCCTTAATTCCCGAAGGACGCATGGTATTCGGTGATCAGACTGTAATAGAAAATCTGATGCTAGGAGCCTATTGGTGCTATCGATCTATGGGCCGAAAAGAGATAGAATATTCCTTGGAAAGGTGTTTTACCCGTTTCCCAATACTTCAAGAACGGCGCCATCAACTGGCAGGGACCTTAAGCGGGGGGGAACAGCAGATGTTGGCCATTTCAAGGGGTTTGATGAGCAAACCCACTCTCCTCCTAATCGATGAACCTTCTCTGGGATTAGCTCCTATTGTTATTGAAGAAGTATTTAAAATAATTCGTCAGTTAAATGAAGAAGGAATGACCATTCTCCTCGTCGAACAGATGGCAGCTCTTGCCCTCCAAATTGCGCATAGAGGCTATGTCATCGAGCATGGTGCTATAATTATGGAAGATACTGCAAAAGCACTTTTGAAAAATGACCAGATTGCGGTGAGTTATCTGGGGGGTACTAAAAGAATTTAAAATCGATTCTTCACATTTCAGAGATTGAGAAGAAAGGAGGGAAGGGACTCCGATATTTTTAAATCATTTTTGAAATGAAGAAAGGAGGATTTTAATTATGAGTATTCAATGGAAACCTTGGCAAAGCGCAGGTGTAAGACCTGAATACCAACCCCGACGAGTGTTTGGCACCCAGGCGATCGATTGGCAGGAGAGGATTAACTTCGAACGCCTGAGAAAGGAGCGAGTTGCCAAACTGCAGGACCAGATGAAAAAGAATGATACACGGGCACTTCTCCTATACAGAGGGGACAATATTCGTTATGCCACAAATACTTGGAATGGAACCTGGCGGATAGGGGCATTTCGGTACTGTATGCTACCTGCTGAAGGTGATGTCTTGCTGTTTGAGTCGGTTGGATGCGATCTTGAGGCGGACGAGCTTTATTGTCCTTGGTTAAGGGGCCGCCTGGAACCCTCAATTAGTTATCAATTTAACCCAGGCGGGGCTTACCAATGGGGGCTCAATAGACAAATCGAGCAGATAAAATCTGCTCTTGGGAAAGAAGGAATAAAAATCTCTGACAAAATTGGGGTTGACGAAATGTTATTCGGTCCCTATGAAGCCTTTAAAAAAGCAGGTTTTACCAACCTTGTATCCGCACAGCCAATGATTGTCCCCGCCAGATGGATCAAGACGAAGGACGAGTTGGAGATCCTAAAAATCGCAATGTGCATCGGAGATGCCGCTTTTGGCCTAGCTAGGGAAGAATGGGTGAGACCGGGCATAAAAGAATGTGAACTCGAGGCGAAAATTGCTGAGTTCATGATAGCACACGGCATGGAACAGGGGATAACAATCTGCGCCTCAGGGGGTAACACAAACCCATATATTAGGTCATGGGGTGACAAAATGCTAAGGCCAGGTGACATGGTGATAATGGATATTATCTATAGTTACCTCGGGTATAACACCGACTATGTCCGCTGTTTTCCTGTTGGCCATATCTGGAGTCGGAAGCAGAAGGAATTGTACAAAAGGGCTTACGATTCGCTGATGAACGCCTGTGAATCGATGAAGCCCGGGGTCAATTCTGCTAAGATTGCTGAAAAATTTGAACACTATGCAGATGATGTCTATGGATCAGACCCTGTTGTCAACGCTGCCCATAGTCTCGGAATGGGATTATATGAAGGGTTATGGATATCTCGTGCATTTGCAAAAGATCATAATTTTGATCTTGAGGAGGGAATGTACTTTGCAGTTGAAACCTATGCTGGAGACCCAGGAGGGTTTGATGGTGCAAGATTAGAGAGAAATGGGGTCATCACCGATAAAGGATTTGAACCTTTTGACCTGTTTCCATTTGAAGAAGAGGCAATTAAATAACTTTAAATTTTCCCTATGGGGATAGATCTCGTTGATCCCCATCACTCCGTTGAAACAGGAAAGATGGCCTCTTTGAGGAAGGCTTCTTTCCTGTTTCATATTTTTAAATAAATGAGTGAGATGCAATTTAGATTTCCTGCAGTATTATCAATTTCTATCCAAGGTTATTGAGATTGGGTTTAGATGGCCGGTCTTGAAGCAAACTCATTTAATTCGTTTCGGGAGACTGCCCAAATCATGAGGATTGAGCGAGGGCTTTACCAAGAGCTTTTAAATTATTCAGGTGTCCTTGGAAGAGTGGGTCAGATTTACCAAAAGGGATTTGATCTTATTCGGGGAGATGAATCAATCATTCACTTTCGTGGGGAAACATGGCTTCACTCGCCTTTTGGCGCTGTCCTTGATCAACCTATCCCCAAGTGGGTTGAGGATGTCTCTTTGAGAGAAGGCGATATTTTTGAAAGAAAAGGTAGACTGTTACAACGAAGGACGAGAAACGGGTGTTCTATCCAACTGAACCCCTCCTTTATTGTTGATTTGAAGCGGACATTACGCTTCCGCCCTCCACAACGGGAAACCTTGCTATCCGAAATTCAATCATTGTCCGAAGAAATTTTCAAATGGAGTAGATTTGAAGGAATGGCAGGGGTGTTGGCTCTCTTGGCAGAAGAATTGCCATCTCTCCCTTTTATTTCTTCGATACCCATAAGCTTTTGGAGCAGCCATGCTCTTCCTCGGGTGAGAAAACTCGTCTCATCCGTCATACATGAAGATTTAGACGACTTTGGATTAGCTTGGGAAGCGTTATTGGGTTTAGGACCGGGGTTAACCCCAGCCGGAGATGACTTCCTGGTTGGATTTTTGGCAGCCCATAAGCTTTTTTCTTCTTCCTTTGGTGAAAGAATAGGACAAGATGGTATAAAAACAAGATTAGAAGAGAGAGCAAGAATCAAGACCGTTCCGACCTCCTCTCAGTTCCTTAAATGTGCCTTGGATGGAATATTTTCTGAGATTCTTTACCTCGCTTTCGATGATTTAAGATCCGGCGCAGAAGATGGAGGCAGAGAAAAAATCGAATATTTCCTCGAATGGGGTCACTCTTCTGGAGCAGACACCTTGACCGGTGTTGTATTCGGTCTCTGGTCTATGATGCCTCCAGGCGATGGCTTGAAGCCCCTAATGAAAGGCATCCCTCGTGGACAACGACGAGGGAGCAGAATGCTTTCGACGCATGAAGAACGCCATTAGCATACGAACGGCATTGCTCGCCAAGGTTCTTAATAAACTGTAAAATGCCTTCGCCCAGTGGACTTATAATAGAATATTTATAATGAAGGACATTGAATAATGGATTCAAAGCTTGCTGTCCTTGCAATCGGGGGCAATTCTTTAATTAAGAACAAGGACCGAATAGCTTTATCTTGGCAGTATGAGGCAGTAAAAGAAACCGCGAAGTATATTGCTGATCTCATTACAGAAGGACTGAGCATGGTGATCACTCACGGCAATGGGCCGCGAGTCGGTTTTCTCTATCGAAGAGGGGAGCTTGCCTGGCATGAGCTACCCCTTATTCCTCTCGACATCTGCGGAGCTGATACACAAGGGGCGATCGGATACATGATTCAGAAAGCCCTCCTGAATGAATTTCGCATGAGGGGTATTACAAAAAAGGTGACCACAGTGGTGACTCAGACAATTGTGGACCGGAATGATCCATCCTTTGAATATCCAACAAAACCTATTGGGTCCTTTATGTCAGAGGAAGAGGCCCTTGCCAACAAGAAAGAATTTGGGTGGCAGGTTGTAGAAGATGCAGGTCGAGGGTTCAGGCGTGTCGTACCCTCTCCCATACCACGAAAGATTATCGAGTTGGACGTGATCAAGCTATTGCTGGAAAGCGGTTACATTGTGATCGCTGCAGGTGGAGGTGGAATTCCTGTGATAAGGAATGAACAAGGGGATCTCGAAGGCGTTGAAGCGGTCATTGACAAAGACCTCGGCTCATCTCTTTTAGCCAGAAATCTTGGCGCAGATACTTTCATTATTTCAACATCGGTAGATGCAGTCTATTTAAACTTCGGGAGGAAGGATCAGAAACCTGTCAGGCGAGCTAACCTTTTTGAAATAAAGCAATTTCTGGCAGAAGAGCACTTCAGGCCAGGGTCGATGAAGCCAAAAATCGAGGCCATCATCCAATTCCTCGAAGGTAGCGGCAAAAATTCAATCATCACGTCCCCGGAGAACCTCTTGAAAGCTATCAGAGGCGAGGCGGGGACAATTATTGTGAACTAAAGCTCCCTTTTTATTATTCCACACTACCCACAGCAAAAAAGCCGTCACAAGCTCCTCTTCATTGCAGAACCTCTAAAAGTCTGATAACCTATTCCAGAAGAGATGGAAGAGAATAATAGGAGAACCGTTGGGGGGGGAATATCCGGAAAGTTGTTGCCAAAACTTGGTTACTTTGTTAAAGAAAAAAGGACTACCCAAGAAGGCCAAATTAAAGCTTGCCGTCGTGGGCGTTTTCATTTTATAGGGTTGTCACCCGAGAGGAGGAAGTGAATAATGGCTGTGAATATGAAGGGGAGATCTTTGGGGAGTCTTTATGATCTGACGAGAGAAGAGATTGAGGAGATTCTTAAGGCATCGGAATCTTTGAAACTTCAACTTCTCCGTGGAGAGGAGCATCCTTTATTAAAAGGTAAGACATTGGCGATGATCTTTGAAAAGCCCTCCACACGAACCAGGGTCTCCTTTGAAGTGGGGATGTGGCAACTCGGAGGCCATGCCCTTTATTTAAACGCCTCCGATCTCCAATTGGGCCGCGGGGAGACTATTGTGGATACAGCCCAAACCCTTTCTCGTTATGTCAACGGGATCATGGCAAGAGTCTTTGCTCATCAGACCATCCTCGATCTTGTAAAATATTCAAAAGTGCCTGTG
>Ga0102851_10001186_pt1 | contig 14566 bp, 19 predicted proteins | sample Mud3Dept3metaG_FD_79558 | JGI IMG/M metagenome (GOLD analysis project Ga0102851, IMG submission 79558) | Freshwater wetland microbial communities from Ohio, USA, analyzing the effect of biotic and abiotic controls - Mud 3 Core 4 Depth 3... | ecosystem: Environmental > Aquatic > Freshwater >... | reverse complement strand
GTATTCTGATAAATCCAAATCCTTCAAAGAATAATTTTGAATCTTCTTGATGATATCTTTTAATGAACCAACAATGTTTACTTCATAATTTAATTCTCCATTGTTATCAATGATTTTTGCTAGACGCAAAAATCCGGACATCACTTCATTATCTCCAACACGAACTGAGCAAGGAATTCTTTTGTTGGGATTGAATCTGATGTTGTCAATGTTGCAATCAAAAGTTTGCTTGAAGAATTTATTATTTTCTGGAGTAGCTGGAAGCTTTATTGTTTTAGAGAAGTTTGCATTTCTCTTTGTGATATCCAAGATATCTTGGATTTGATAATTCAATGAGATACCTAAATCTTCATAGGTATCAAGGTTATATCCATTAGCTGTTATTACATAGTGATTCATTTAAAAGGTTCATATTAAAATCTATTTTCGTTATGAGATACTGAAATATTGAAAGTGTAATTCCAGATATAATCTTGATGCAACTTTCCAAATTTGATATCCTTGTTTTCAATCACACATCCAACAAGTGTATTGTCTGGAAGCTGCACATAAACACTTGGTGAACTCATCAAATCTTTCATCAAATTATTCTCGAACGGTTCAACCCATCCAGAATTGATTGTGTATTTTTCTCTGCTTCTAACAAAGAATGATTTCTGCCCTCTATCAAATGAATCATATCCAAATGTATTATTGGTAGTGTTCCAAGTTCCTTCTTGTTTGTAGTAATCCTTTCTCTCAACTTCCATTTTATTTTCTGAAACATATTTGAATGGATAAGAAATCCAAGAACCTTTTGAATCTTTCCACATCAAATGGAACAATTCAAACCTTGAACAATCTTCATTCAATTCAAACCAAATTGCATTTGTTAGCGCACTTGTTTTACCACTTGTTTCAATCGCAACAACAGAATAATTATCTATTGTATTATAGATTGAAGAAAGCGTTGCACCCGTTTCAATTTTATTTGCGCTGGCTAATACTTGGTCTATTCCTACAGGGAAATAATAATCTTGTTGATTGCTTGAAACATTATGTAGAACTGTATTTCCAAGAACTGTATTTCCATTGTACCAAGTGAACTTCACATCAGAACCAAATCCAGAATTCTCACAGTGATTCAACAACCATGATTTGGTTGAAGTTTCAATTCTGTATTTTGTACTTCCAGAAAGTATTGTTGAAATATTATTTAACGAAGCTGCTCTATTCTTGATTATGTATTTATCAAATTGTGTTGTAACAAATCCAAAATCTTTCTTCTCAATCTTTGCATTGTAAATTGAGAATCCAGATAATACTAAATCATCATACGTTTTAAATTGTGTATCATCAGCTAACTTAATTGTTCCGCTAATTGGAAGTGATGCTCCAGCATTTTGAACGTTCGTTACAATCACAACTCCTAGTGAAATATTATAAAGGATATCTGTAATTGTTGCGGTTGTATTGTATGTTGGTTTTGGTACACCCATAACCACACCAGCATCATTTGTAGTTGCTCCAGTTGGAACAAGTGGAACTGATGTAGTCATCCAATATTTAGGGTCACTAGGAACGCTTAAAACAACAGCTGTTCCATTCCAATTTGGATTGGTGATTTGTCCAGTAATTGTTATTGGTTGACCAACTGAGAAATTGTGATGAAGTGTTGTTGATGATAAAACTAAATATCCAGAAGTTGAACCAACTCCGTTTCCATAAGTGGTGTTATAATTCCATGAAACAACATCTTGTTCAATGATAATAGTATCACCAATTTCAAATGGTATATTTTCAATATCAGCTTCAACAAGTGTAGTGTTATAGAATCCTACATATCCACCAAAACCACTTGGTGCATTATCTTCAAACTCGAACACATAACTTTTTTCTTCACCACAAAAAATATCAAAATTGAATTTGGTATTGTGACCAGAATAAATTTCATTTACATCTTGAAGATTCTCCGTTACAAAATCTTTAAGTGTATTTGATAAATCTAATTTTGCTTCTCCATCTGGATAATCTGGTGGCATCGTATAAGGAATTCCAAGATAAGTTTTTGATGTTCCTGTGAATGGTGAACCAAGAACAAGATTGATTGCAAATGATGTTGGTGATGTGATTGAAACAATGTTGTAATATCCACCATACACTTCATCAGCAAATAGAATTTTATCTCCTTGAGAATATCCGTGCGCTGTTGTTGTAAATAATTTAGCATAGGTATATGCACCAATACCAACTGATGTTGCAGCTGATACCGTTACACCAGAATAAGCAATGCTTGTTAAGTATTTAAACTTATCAGATGTTTCAACACTAGTAGAATTTAATCTAAGTGGAATGGCTGAATAACCAGCCATGAATGTGTGAGGTTGTGTGAGTGCGCTATATGCCATTTATAATTTTTGTTTATAATTTTTAGGTTCTGTTCCTTTCAAGTAAATCTTTTCATCCTTATATCTCTTTAAGAATTCTCTATACACTTCATTGTTTGGAACAACAATAATTGAATTTGATAGGCTTCTAATCCAATCAGTATATTTCCAAATTGCTTGAATACTTTCTTCCATTTATTTTTTTTCTTTAAACATTTCGTGTATTATTTCTTCCAAGTTTTCTCCAGAAATATTTTCTAGTTTCTGAATTAATGCTTGATTGTTTTCTATTTCTTTAATTGCTTTATCAAGAATGTTTGTTGGTTTAATTCCAAACTTGAATATCTTGTGAGCAATTGGAAACACAGCATCTTGTGAGATTCCTTTTAGTGTTGCCCATTTAGATATTGCTTTTATCGGTGGATATGTTCCAGCCTTTCTCCCTCTATCAACTTCATCAAAATATTCGTTTGCTGAAAGCACAACTGATATTTCCTTTGCAGTATTTTGAATTCTAAAATCCAAAGATTTGATTAGTTCTCCAGATGATTTCTTTCCAACAGATAATAAAAGTTGAGTGATGATTTTGATGTAATCATTCCCAAATATTTTTACTTGTTCATCATGCAATATTTTAAATTCCTTCTCCATCAGTTTTAAGTTTGACCAGTGAAGTGATATCTGCACAAGTAAGCTGCATCATTTGTTGCATCAGTTCTATTTGAAAAGTTCACACCCGTTCTATAAAAATGTTGAGTTGTTCCAACTGATAAATAAGCTGTACTTGTTTTGCAAGAGTTAGCTGAATTGAACGGGGCAAAGGTTGTTGTCCAAGTTATCCCTGGGCTTTCATAAGATGTAATTGATTCATACTGTTTTCTATTTGGTAATAACCAATCATAATATCCAGCCCATCCAGAACCAGTATTAATTGTTGTAATATCTTGTGTGTGTCCAGACCAAGGTTTTGCACCTTGAACATTCCATTTCCAACCCAACCCCGTATGATGGTCTATCAAGTAAGCTGTGCTTCCAGTTGTTGTTCCGAATTCAGCTGCTTGTGTTGAAACTGTTCCAGCACTAGATTTATATTGTGCGGTGTCAATATCATAGTATCCACCATTGATTCCAGTTCTTCTCCATGTATTACCAAAAATATTATTGCGAAGTAATCGGTGTGGATTTGTTGGATGTAGATAGGCTGGTCTACCGTTAACTGGTATCACATAATTATCTGGTTGATTAACCAAATTCCAAGCACTATCTCCAGATAATTGTATGGCATTATCAGCATCTGGTTCTGGTCTAAGATAAATTATTGGTAATGCTTTTATATATCGTTCCATTATTTAGCTGCATTTAAAAGAATCACTGATGCAGTATTTGCACTCACTGTTATTTTGCTCCCAATGGAAATTGTATTTGTAAGTGTGTATGATGCACCATCATCAAATAATGCAATGCTTGGAGAGTTTAATACATTGCTGATTGAATTAATTTTCATTGCGTACGGTGCATAAAAATCAACCGTTAATCCATCCATTAATTCAATCACCCAGCTTTCATTTTGTGCAGTAATTGTTGTTGCTGAAATTGTTCCAACTACATTTACATTTCCAGTAATTGTTCCACCAGTATTTTGAAAGTATCCAGAAAGATTTGGAGATAACGTACTTAAATTAATTGTGTATGCACTCATCAAATCATTCCTGTTGAATGATATTGTATTTCCATTTAATGTTGCTCCAGTTGTATAGAAATTCTCCGTTGATACTCCAGATAGGATTGAAGATAAATCAACCGTGTATGCACTCATTAAATCATTCCTGTTGTAAGAAATTATATTTCCATTAACTGATGTTCCTGTTGTATAAAAGTTATCAGAAGTAATTCCAGTTAATGCTTCATCAATTGCTGAGGTAACAAAATTCTGTAGTGATGTACATCCAGTTACAGTTGCACAAGTTAGAAATGGTGATGGTGTTGTGTAAGGATAATTAACCGTTGGAATAGTACCACCAGATAACGGTGTTGTGCAGTTGATGAACTTTGTTTTAATACGTAAATCAAACATAACACCAGATACTTTATCTGTTGTTTCATCACTCGTAACTTCAAATGATACTTCTTGATTATCTATGGTAACTCCAACTTCATTTAAAGATGTTTGAATGTAGATTAAGAAATCATCCATCAATGATTTGCAATCTGAAATTGTTTCTTGTTGGTTATCGCTATTATATCCTAGAGCATTCAAATAATTTTCTTGTTGATTGATTCTATCAGCAAAGATGAATGTGAAACTATATGTTGGAATTTGTGTTCTATTCTGTAATGCAATTGAAGATGGTGAACGATGTGTTACCCATAGATAAGGGAATTGCATCTCTCTCGATTTACCTATCTCTGATGTTTGACCATAACCAAAATCATTTACTTGTGGGTGATTATCCGCAAAGTGTTTAAAGTATCCAATGAGTTGATTGATTGTTGTGATTTGTGGTGTTGGCATTCTTCATATTAATTCTTATTCATGTTATTTATAACTTCTGCTTTCTGCTTATAATAGGCTAACCAGTTCAAACATTCAATGTAGTTTGTTTTGTAAACTCCCTTTCTTGTTTCATTAAGATTCTCAATGAGAACATCAATGATTTGATACCACTTGAACTTGTTATCTATTTCTGATTTACCAGTTAAATCTTCAAAGCGGTTTCTCTTTATTTCTTTTTCTTCACTGGTTTTCTTTTTACCAAAGAGGGTTTCATAGTTGCTGTGGATGCTTTCTTTCCACTTGAAAAAAAAAGGAATAGTTTATTCACATCAGAGATTTTTACAGCTTTGAATTTCTCCGCTCTCTCCATGTGTTCATTCCTAAAGTTCTCCAACTTTCCATTTTCTTTTTTCTTTCTTAAGAAGATGCAAAGTAGTTCTGGCATCACATCAAGTAATCCAGCACTAGATGATTCCATCAGCATTTCGATTGAGGCAATCTCCCCTAAGTTTAGAGAATCATAATCTGATTTTAGATAAAATGTTTCATCACCAACTTGAATTGATTCCACTTGTTTTTGTTTCACTTCTTCATTCATGAATGATAAACAATCAGAAATGTTTTTGAATTGTTCTGGTGTCATTAGGTAAAGAAATTCTTCATCAATTTTTGTAAGTGCTGAGGTTAACGCTACAGTTTTTTCAATATCGTTTAATCCTTGCTTTACTTTGTAGATGTTTGAGAATTGTTCCACGGTTACTTCATCCCAACTTTGTGGAATGTTGAAGTTCATTATCTCATCATCAATGTTTAATTTTAGTTCTATCATATCTATTTGTTTATATAGATAAATAGCTTGAGATTAATTTTGTTTTTGACACATCGCACCCATAGTAGATTACCTCAGCACTCGTATCTAATTACATTTTATTGTACCCGTTATCAAATCACCTCAACTCTTGAATTTTAATACATCTGATAGCACCTAATTACCTCAGCACTTGTAATTAATTACTACTTGGAATACCCAATGAAATCAATGTGTTGACGAGTTTTTCACCATGACGATTTGGCATAGATTACCTCAGCATTAAATGAATAATATTTGCTCCCAGTTTCGTGTTCTTCAAATCGGAGATTTGACCGCATTCTTTTTTTCGACCTACGGTCGTTTTCTTTTAGATAGTGGTTTAAATCGCACCTCAGCACTTGGTGAAAATCCCATCAACTTTCCCTCGCACTTTCTCGTTGGCAAAGCCAACGTTGAAGCCACTTCACTATGGGTGTTTTTTCTTCTTCAAATTCCCCTACGGGGAATTTCTTTTTCTCTCCCGAAGGGGGAGAGGCGGCTTTTTTTTCGCTCCAAAGGAGCGTGCTATGGTAGCCAGTTTCGTGTGCAGCGATTTGCGTTTATCGCAACGAAAAGTTGCGAGAAATGCAAATCTACGTGGGTGGGAATGCTGAGGTGTGATAGGGTGTGTAGCTTGCTGAGGTGATGTGTAATGGTTTAATTTTTTGGGGCAAAGCCCCACCGCCATTTTTCTTTTTTCGTTCCAAAGGAACGTTGTAGTGGGTGTGATTATTTTAACATTAAGTGCTGAGGTGATATTTGCTCTGAGATGATTTCAAATTTAAGTGCTGAGGTAATCTACTATGGGTTACACAAAGCGAAATTTATTACTTGATGAGGGGGTATATTCAAATAACATTCGATACGCCATTGCATCAGAGAAATCTGGTGAACGTCCAATCAATTTTTTCATTTCACCTTTATCAATTATCTCAAGTTTACCTACAACACTTGATGGTTTGTGTTTTACTGCTTGCAGTTCTTCTATCACATCATTTTTATAGTAATCAACTCTACTCTTGATTTGATTATCGTTAATCTTTTGAGCAAGCTTAAAATACAATTGTGTTTTCAAATTCTTGAAGTTCTCATCATTCAATGCTCTTGCATTATTCACAATTGGTTTTGCACGTTGTAAGCGTTTCTCCAAGAACTTTCCAACACCATCGGAATCAAATGCTATATTGTATTGTGGAACGTTGTTAGCGATTGCTAATTGAGTGATAATATCTTCAATGTTTCCTTCTGGATTTACAATTATATTTTCCATTGTCAGTTCATCCCATAGAATGATAACCATCTTATCAGAGGTGAACGCAATATCAGCTGTGATATATTTTTTGCTATGCTCTTTTGGTGTCGGTACACCATGCCAGATGTTAAGAATATCTTCATAGTTGATTAAGCTGTTTGGGTCATCTGAATAATCCCAATTTCCAAAGAGTAATCTTTCTCTATCAGCAAATGGAAGCTTTGCAAGGTTCTCAATATATGATTTTGAGATGTATGGATTATCAGTTGGTAGTGCTTGTATAAATTTCTGGTACTCTTTTAAACATCCATCAACAGAAGGTTTGTAATATTCCTTGTATAACCAATTCTTGATAGGGTTACACGTCATTACACAAATTGGTTTCACGTTGAATTCATCATTCTTCCATCTACCTAATCTAGTTTTGAATATTTGGAAACCTTGTTCATCAACTTCTCCCACCTCATCAATCACTCCGAACGTTAAAAGGTGTCCACCTAATCTTGTGTAGTTCGGGTCACTTGGTTTATAGCTTAACTCTAGCAGAATTATTTCTGATTCGTTGAAGAATTTAATTATTCCAGCGGTGGAATTGTATGTGAAATGCTCATTGATTTTCAAGCCCCAATTTTGAGCAACTTCAAAGAAGGAAATGATTGTTGTTTTCTTGAGTGTTGTTAATTCGTTCCTAGCTAATCCAATTCTGATTGAAGGATATTGCAAAGATTTAAGAATTAAGAGCGCACAGAGTGCATAAGATTTGCCTCCACCAGCAGAACCCCCGTATAAGCATTCTGTAGTTAGTGAATCATCGAATGCTTCAAATAAAGAATCTTGTTTTAGGGTTGGTTTGAATACAATATTAACCGTTGAATCACTCAATTTCTTGATTCGGTTTCACTATTGTTATGTTTATACCTTGATGAGTTACTGTTGATTTGTCAGGTTCATTCCAACCTCTGGATTTAAGTAGCAATTCAATTGCACGGAGTGCATTACTTGTAAGCTTTCCTGTTAATTTGTATTCATTTATAATCAATTCAAGGTCAGAAATAACATCTTCCCTTGTTTTTTTAAGGGATTCAACCCTTTCTGCTTTCAATTCTTCAATCTGCCTCTTGATTTCAACATTCTTCAACAATCTTTGACCAATAGAATAAGCAGTTTCCTTTGAATAACCAGCACGTATTGCAGCTTGTGTAGCATTAAAATCAATCATATATTCTAACACAAATAGTGTTTGTTTCTCATTTAAAATTTCTTCCATAATTATATCAAAATCATCACTTTATTTTCTTCTATTCCATAATTTGCCAACCATTTTTTAAAGGATTTCATTCCATATTCAGTTAGCTTGTATTCATCATCAACCAGTTTGAAATATCCTAGATTGATTCTCGTATTTGTATCACCTTCGATTAAACAATAATGAGGTGCATTTGTTTCAAAATTCCACCAGTAAGCATCAATAAAATAATCTCTGAGTGTTTTGCTCTTTATCATTTCTTTATTTTATTTTTTGCAGCTTCTTTTTTACAAGCTGGAGAACAATAATCCTTTCTTCTATCTTCAATTTTATTCCAACGGCAGTGGATACAAATTTTAGGAATCAGTTCTTGTTCTAGTTTTAATCTTCTTTGTTCAATTTCCGATTGATTAGAATTTACCCATCCAGTTATTCTTTGAAAATTTAGCCTAATCTGGCTTGGGCACGTTCTACAGATTTCAGCTTTCACATCAACTAGCATTCTTAGATAACTTTCCATTATTGCCACTTGATGATTATCTACAGCTTTCCACTTAATAATTGCATCCAGCTGTTGAATTTGTTCTAGGTTTAATTCTTCTATCTTGGTAATCATATTCGTTCTGTTTAATCATAAATAGCTTAGTTTTTGATTTGTTCTGATTTAAGCAGATTGATTTCTTGGATTAGTTTTTCTTTCCATGCTTTACAGAGTTGAAATGCTCTTGAGTAAGCTAGGGCATTATCATAGTATTTCTGGATTTCTCTAAAGGTCATTCCTTCTTCCCAATGCTTCTTAGCCATTTCATTTTCCACCCATGAACATTTTATCTCTAGGTTCTTTTTTGCTTGGATATAGAGTGCTGAATTATAGTTTTCAGATAGTTCATTTTCCTCTTGTTCTTCAATAGAAAATCCATTCATTGAATCTTGAATCTTATTGAAATATTTATTGTGTCGAGCATCTAGGGATTGCCTAACATTAACATGGAATGAACTTCTATTAGACTGGATTTGATTCTTGCAGATGCTTATGAAATAGAACTTGAACCAGCCTTCATTATAAGCTTTCTCCGTTTTCTCTTTTTGATTATAGAGGTGAATTGTCAGTTCAGAAATAAGTGCTGATTTTAAATGTAAATTCGGTGATAGGATATTATCCATGATAATATCCCACTCTGAATTTTTAGTAGCAATTTGTTCTAGGATTTGATTTAGATTCACAGTTCATGGTGATAGCTTTTGTTATCATCATTTGAAATGAATCTGTATTGGTGTATAGTGTTTTTTTCATTGTTCTGCTTAGTTGTTATGTGTGCATCCTGAGCCAGTCCAAGTAGCTGTAATTGATATTGAGCGAACATCATTTGCTTCAAGGAATCGGTCTAATGCTATGATTAAATCAATTTCATCTTGTGAATTATCAGTACTGTTGAAGATGATTTCACTTTTTAAATTAAAAGCATCTCTTAAAATATTTTTTTTATCTTCTTTTTTCATTTTGTTCTGTTTTTAGTTGTAGTTAGATTGTTCGTATTGTTTTAGTTGTTGGTATTCTTCATCGGTCATTCGTCTATAAGGAATCATTTGTGATAATTCAAAATACACTATATCTTCTTCAAATATTGGTTTCAATCTTACAAGCCAGTTTCCATAAACTTCTTTCTGTTTTATATCGGCAAAAAGAATATACACTGGATGTTCTTTTGTGTCCATGCTTTTGTAGTGGTTATAATCAGCTTTATCAAATCCCGTCCACGGTCGAAACATTTGAGATGATTTGCACTTCATATCTAGGGAGAAGCAATGCGAGTTACCAGAGAAGCAATGCACATCAATTGAATGTGATTTGTTACCCATTGGTGCAAATGGTTCATATCCCTTGCTTCTAACAAATTCTTCAAGAAATAATTCTTCTGCTTTTGTTCCGAGCATTGTTGTTTTTAACTTCATAAAATCATTCATAATTTATTCTGCTTTCTTATAAATAGTTTGAGAAATTCAAAAACCTGGACTGGTGGTTCATTTATTTTTATCTTCCAACCTTTTTATCTCCAGTTCAATCAATTTTATCTTGGTTTTCTGGATGTGATTTTGGAGTTGAAATAGTGCTTTATTTGCATCCATTTCAAGTTCTGGTTCTCCCAAGTTGAAGATATCATAAAGCCAGTTCATTATTTGTTTTTTCATCTTGCGTTGGGTTAAGTGTTGTTATTGTTCTAATTGTTATTTTTTGACCTTTAAAGTTGAATGTGTTTCCCTTCTTTTTTCTCTTGCTACTAATCAATGTTTGGCTCCAACCGAACGCATCACATAATGCTCTGAGATTTGCAAACACGTATGATTTATCATCCAATTCAATTTCCAGCTGAGAAACCAATCCTATTTTCCTTCTGATTTTATATGCTCGATTATTGGTTCTGGTATCTGATTTGCACATTCTGTTTTCAATATTATTCTGGTGTATCATCAGAGTATCATATTCTTCTTGAGTGATTAGTTCTAAAAGCTTTTGTTTGTGATGTTGGATGAAATCATCATCAAGAATTAATTCATCAACTGAATCAATTCTATTGATATCGCTTTCAGTATCCCAATCAATCTTTCCTTTATGATGGAGATATTGTATTGCAGAATGTTTAAGTGCTAAAAAGCATAATCCTTTGCTAAATTCTTTATTCACATCTTTATTCTTATTGTACACCAGCAATCTTATGATTGCATCTTGTTTAACATCATTCCATTCATCACCTAATCTTTTTTTAAGATTCCATAACCCTCTGGTTAATTCTGGCAGTACTTCATTGAAATATTCTATTAGTTCTTCTTGGTTCATATAATTATAAATATGTACCAGTTCCAAAAAAAACCAGATTAGAAAAAATAAATATTGGGGAAACCTTTTAGCGGAACTTTTGGAAGGGGTTTCTTTGCTGTTGAAGAATATTGTTTGTTCCGTAATCTCTTTAACCGTGAAAAGCTTTTAGAGTATCGCTACGCTCCGTTGGAATTGTTTCTTGTTGAAGTTGTTCTTTCTATCATGATAGTTCTTTAGAAGTAAGCTTACGCTGTTGAAATTCTATTTTCTGTTGGAATAGATTTTCAAACTATGGTTCTGCGAAGCATTCACTTTATCAGTTGAAATATGTTTTCTTCTAAGAGTAATTTCAAACTAAAGATTCCTTCAATGTAATTTCAAAAAGTAGTTTCCTATAATTATAGAATCTAATTTATATTCTCATGGTATTCTGATATTATTCTCATATCTTCTAATAATGAGGTACTCTACAAAGTACTTCACCGTACTCTACAAAGTACCTACCGTACTCTACAGAGTACCTACCGTACTTTATAAAGTACCTAGCGTACTCCACAGAGTACACCATTTAAAAAATAGTTGGTGTTTTTACTTGACAAAAGATAGATTATAGGGTTTATTTGCTTAGAACCGAATTGAGAACATCTTCAACTGAAAAAATTATTTTGGTTGAACTACACTTTTTTGAATGTTGGTATATATTTATAATTAACAAAGGGTTTCCACGGGCATCAATGGTATTGCAATATCAGCCCGTGGTTCTGCTACCCTTCAAAAAGCAGCCTAACATAAAAGCAGACACAATGAGAAATGCCAACAAAACAAATTACCAACAAGCTTTCAATTCTTCAACAAGAAGAATCTGGATTTAACTTTATCAAATCTTATCCTATATTAAATAAGATTTGCAAATCACCACTTGAGAAATCAATCCTTGAATTAATTCTCTCCTATCAAGATAAGAATTGCGAATTCTACATGAATAATTCGGAGATATCTAAAATCTTCAACTGCAAACTTCAAAGCGTTAAGAACGCCATTCACAGTTTAAAAAAGAAAGAATGGATATTATCCACCAACACATCTAATTATAATGGAACTGGTGGTGGAAGTTCATCAACTCATTTCGTTAACCTAGCATTGATTATTTCATTGTTAAAGAATGATTCCAACGTTGATATTGTATCAGCACATCAAGAAGAAATACTTCAACCAGAACCAACTGTTGAGATAAATGATTCACCCACGACTGATGAACTATTAACCATCCTTAATGCGAATGCAAAAGGATTATCACCCGAACAAATTACAACATTAGAAAGCTTTGTTCAAGGTGGTTATATACCAACATTAAAGAAGCTATATTCTGAGATTGAATCTTTCAGAATGGATAACAAAGGAGTAACAGTTTAACCAATGGAAATTACAGAATTCAACAAGAAGGTAGATACGCTTGAGAACCTTTCACTGATGCAAAGAGCATTGTTAAGTGATATCAATTATTACAATGAAAAGATGGGTGGATACATTCTTCTGAAACAATTCATCACCCAGAAGTATAAGGAGATTATGGATTTGGAAGGCATCATGAAAGAATTGAATGAATTAATCTATATGGGTTATGTTACCAAGAGATTGCAGAAGCAAATCCGAAACGGGAGATATACAACCATCATTCATTTGACCGTGAATGAACAGTTTTTATTTCAAGATGGAATCTCCGAAACGAATAGAAAGAAGTTGGAAGCAAAGTTGAAAATGGCTGTTGAGATGGAAGCATTTGAAGAAGCAGCTGGAATACATAAACTGCTTCAAAATATTAAAGATAAAACGGTGAGTTAATTGCTGTGATTGTGAAAAAAAATGACCCCGTAAAACAGGGTCATTTTTTTTGCTATTTGGAGCCGCTAAGAAATGTTATTGAAGCAACATCATTGGTAACATCTTCAACCTTGAGTTTCCAAATTACTATTTCGCAGTGATTTTGATACTTACCAGCTGGGAAATCGAATATATCACCCTTCTTAATTTGAATAGCTGGATAAGCTTTTGGTTGGACGTGCCACACAGATAACATCTTATCAATGGCATCTTTGTCAAGGTCATATTGTGCTTCTGCCATTTCAAACACAGCTTTGTTTTCTGCTGTGTGTTTTTTAAAATCAATTTTTATTGTCATTTTATTTATTTTATAATAATTAGACGGCTCAAATTGTATTTGGTTGTTCAAGTTTTCGCTATAAGGAATTCAATTTAAAGTAAGGGATTTCCCGTTCTGGTTTCACTTTCTTCTTCAAAACATCTTCTACTAGTTTCTCTACCATCACATCAAAATCAGCTTTAATTTTCCCGTAATCGGAGATGGAAAATAATTTAATATCTCTTGTGATTCTTTTATCAACGACAAGGTATGTTGTTTTCTGTGCTGGTTTATTGTTCTTGAACGGAAACCCGAATGATTTAAAAGTAATCTTCAATGCTACGTGCTGTTTTCCATGTTGAATGAATCTAACATCATCAACAAATTTATTGATGTAATCTTTCAATAATTGCCTGTCACCTTCAATGGTGGTTATGTTATCTAGCACAGTGTTATATTCGTTCTGTTCGTTATCAATCAACAAAAGTTCATTCTCCAGCTTCAACTTTTCATTCTGGATTTTCTTGAAATCTTTCTGGTGTTTAGTGAGTTTAGCAATGACTGAATTGATTGCTGATTCCATATCTAAATCAGCGAATGACTGAAGTGATTGCATTGTTTTCTTCAATCCTTCAACCTCTTTATTAATCAATGTTTCTTGTTGGTCAAGGTTCTTCAACTGGCTTTTAATATTCAGAATGGTTTCATCTGGATTCACTTCAATGATTGCTTTTGATAATCCAATCCAATCAGATTTAATCACTGACCAGATAGCACTATCATACATTTGCATAGAACAACTAAAAGTACTCTCACATGGTGTTGCACCACTTCTGCTTGTACAACGGTATGAATGTGATGGTACATTTCTTTCAAATCGGTAGTTTGCAGATAGCGACCTTTCGCAGCTTGGACACTTCAACAGCTTTGATAGAAGTGTGATGTGCTTAGTATCTCTATTTTCTTTTGAAACATTTCCTTTTAATCTTGCTTGAACAGCATCAAATAGTTCTTGTGAAATGATTTGTGGATACTTGATTCTGGATGATGATACGGTATATTCTTTTGCATTCTGCATCAACCCAAATTTTGGATTCTTCTTTTTGTTGTTGGTGATTTTAAACCCAGTATAACCATCTTCTTTCAGAAGTTTATTCACGTTCCTTTTGCTATGAGTGTATTTTGGATATCCTATTTTAATGCAATGCAAAGCAATAGCTTTAATTGATGGTGATGTGTTTCCTTTAAACCCTAGCAAATACCAATTGAAGATTTCATTCACAATCTTTGAGTTGGTTTTATCTTCAACAAGTTCATTTTTATTCTGGCTGTTCTTTACCCGTGCATAACCGAATAACAATTTGCCAGAGATTGATATTCCTTTCTCCATCAATGATTTT
>Ga0102851_10001185_pt1 | contig 14577 bp, 11 predicted proteins | sample Mud3Dept3metaG_FD_79558 | JGI IMG/M metagenome (GOLD analysis project Ga0102851, IMG submission 79558) | Freshwater wetland microbial communities from Ohio, USA, analyzing the effect of biotic and abiotic controls - Mud 3 Core 4 Depth 3... | ecosystem: Environmental > Aquatic > Freshwater >... | reverse complement strand
CCAAATTAACTGCCGGAACCTATGTAATTAACTTACCTGCCGGTTCAACTTATGCAGGACCAGGAGTGACAATTACAGTTCCCCTGAATGTTAACCTCACAATAAACGGACCTGCTGATGGCGTTAAACCAATTATTCAGTACAAGCTTTTTGATGTGACAGATAATACCAGTACCGCCATTTCATTTAACAATGTGGAATTGACGTGTGGAACCGGAACCTCTGATCAGTATCTTTTCAATTTCGGAACGGCGAGGATATGTACAATGACCAAAATTGAATTTAAAAATTGCGTAATCCGCGACTTTCTTCGTTCAGTAGTGCGCAGTCAGGCAACTACTCAGGTAATTAATGAGGTTATTTTTGATAATTGCATCATCAAAAACATCGGCATTCAGGATGCACAAAACTATGCCCTCATAAACGGAGCCGGTGAGATTAAAAAGATAACTATCAAGAATTCCACACTGACCAATATGGTTAAAGGATTCATCGACCTTAAAAATGTCGGAGCTGATGAGATAAATATTCTGGATTGTACCTTTAACAACAATATTGTTGACACCCGTTCTTTTATTAATCTCCAGAGCTCTATTACAAAAACTGCACTGGCACTGAATGTTACAAACACAATCTTTGGAAGCTCAAAACAGACAGCTAACGGAGTAACGGGAATTAATAATCTGGCCACTACACTTGTAATTACACAAACTGTTACCAATTCTTTTAAAACCAGTGACTGGATACTGGTAAGCGGTGACTTCAATAACCTTACTGCATATGCCGGAGCTTCAACTGCTTTGTTCACTGACCCTGCAACCGGCGTCTTTACTTTCCTGGATGCAGGTTTCGCAGGCAAAACAACCGCAGGTGACCCCCGTTGGCGCAGTGCTACCACCGATATAAGACCCATTCAAAATACTAAAAGGATCCGGGTTCTGAGTCATGCTATCGAGGTGGATGCTGAGATTGCTGAAATCTCTCTTTACGATCTGCAGGGCAGGCTCCTGAAAAGAGCAGTTGGCAGCCAGATATCAACAGAAGAGCTGCATAGCGGTTTGTATATAGTTTCTGTATTTTCTGAAGGAAAAAGATTTACAACAAAATTTGTTAAAAGATAATGCAGAATATATCAGCAGGTGGCGGAATCTTCCTTCACCTGCTGTTTAAACTCTTCTGAATGAAATTAGTTCCTCCCGGAATAATTCTGGGTTCATTAATGCAGGTTACTGTAATTATAGCCCAGGACATCACACTGACGCAGAATAACATACATATTCCAAACGGTATATCACAATTCGAAGTACCTCTTTCTTCAACGGGTCCATATGCAGTTACAGGAATCCATGCATGGCTTACTTTCGATGAATCAGGATCCAGCCAGTCGAAAATAGTATTTAATGTTACAAATAACCCTGGTATTATCCCACGGATTGCAAATATCATTGTTAAAATGTCAGATATTGAAAAACCTGCCACTATCATACAGCATGGATCTTCCGACCTGACAGTCGGTCGCAACCAGTACTTTAACACTCAGGCATTCCCGGGGGCCGAAGGTGGAGGAGCACAGGTTACAGGCGGGCGAGGAGGAAATATATATTATGTCACTTCATTATCTGACACCGACAGTCCGGGTACTTTACGCTACGCAGTCAGCAGTTCAACAAGATTTACGGGACCGCTCACTGTTCTTTTTAAAGTAAGTGGAATCATTTCTCTAACCAGCAACTTATCCATCCGCAAATCAAATCTTACAATAGCAGGACAATCTGCGCCAGGTGACGGAATTTGCATCAGAAACTATTCAGTTAAGGTAAGTGCCGATAATGTGATCATCCGTTTTATGCGTTTCCGGATGGGTGATGAAACAGCAAATGTTGGCGATGCATTGGAGGGTCAAAACCGAACAGGAGTAATAATAGATCATTGTTCAATGAGCTGGAGTACAGATGAATGTTCGTCATTTTACGATAACACCAATTTTACAATGCAATGGTGTATTCTGTCTGAAAGTTTAAGAATTTCCGTACACGATAAAGTGAACCATGGATATGGCGGAATCTGGGGAGGTCAGTCAGCTTCCTTCCATCATAACCTGCTGGCTCATCACGACAGCCGTAATCCTCGAATGAACGGCACCCGATATATTTATCCGGATCCCAATGAGCTGGTTGATTTCCGGAATAATGTAATCTACAACTGGGGAAGCAATAGCGGTTATGCAGGTGAAGGCGGACGTTATAATTTTGTCAATAACTTATATCGTCCCGGACCTGCATCAAGCAACTCAGCCAGGATTTTTCAGCCGTATGGCGACGATGGAACAAATGCTCAGCCTCCGGGAGTATGGGGGTTATTTTATGTTGATGGAAATTATATGACGAATAAAACAGACGGCTCTTTGAATACCACAATAATCAGTGATAACTGGATTGGTATCACTCCTAATCCATCCACCAAACCCAAATCGGAGCTTAAATCGTTGGCGGTATTTGACGTGCCGTCTGTAACAACTCATACGGCTCAGAAAGCTTTCGACAAAGTATTGAGTCTGGCAGGTCATAGCTTTGTAAGTGACACCATTGATAAAAGAATAGCTAAAGAAGCTCTTACTAAAACAATTACTTACACCACCGGAGGAAATGGAAGCACGAACGGGATCATTGACACTCAATCACATATCGGAGGATGGCCGGCATACAACTCCTCCGACCCCCTGACAGATACCGATACAGACGGTATCCCGGATATATGGGAAGAAGCTTACCATCTGGATAAGAACAATCCTGCTGATGGAAAAACAACCACACTTGATCCCGGTCATGTTTATACAAATGTGGAGGTTTACCTGGCAAATCTCGTGCAACATATAGTTGCTGACCAGTTAGCAGAGGGAACACCATTTGGTCCGCAAACCGGAATCAGGCAACCTTTGGAAAAAAGGATGCTGAAGATCTACCAGAACTCCAATAATTCATTAATTATCATGTCAGAATATATTATGAAATCACTTCAGGTATATAACATAAATGGCTCAATCGCTTATTTTCAAGTGCTAAACGGAACCTATGAAGAGATCCGGTATGGCACTATTCGGCCGGGATTTTATATAGCGGCTGTAATGTTTGCCGATGGAAAAAGAGAATTTTCAAAGCTGATCATCAGATAATTATTAAATTAAAAACTTAAAAAATAAAAATGAGAATATTATTTAGAGGAATTTCTGGATTATTAATCCGTGCATCTGTATGCATGGTGGTTTTACTATTTGCTGGTTGCACAGGCAAAAAGCATCAACCTGAACCTCTTGTTAAACTTCCCGGAAATTATAAGTTAGTTTTCCAGGATGAATTTAATGGCAAAAGCTTAGACACATTGACCTGGCGTCATTATAATCTAGGAAAACGCCGCAATGCCGTAAATTTAAAAAAAGCAATTCTGCTTAACGATAATGAAGAACTTGAGATCCGGAACTGGACAGAAATTTCAGGACCTGATACTGTTCATCATTCTGGCATGATTGAATTAAAAAAAGATCTGACTTTTGGTTATTATGAGTCCCGGATGAAGTTTGAAAATGAACCGGGTACATGGGGTGGGATTTGGATAATGTATCATAATTTTCGGAATGTGGGTCAGGAGATTGACAATCCGAAAGATGACGGTGCTGAAATTGATATTGTTGAATTTCTTCCGACAAACAATCGATATGCTTGTCATAATTTACACTGGAATGGCTACGGAAAATTTCATAAGAAAGCAGGAAGTGGACCGCGTCTGAACGGCAAGCTTGAAGGCTTTCATGTTTACAGCTTACTCTGGACCCCTGAAGAATATATCTTTTATATCGACGGACAGGAATCATGGAGGTTTGATAAAGGAGTATCCCATGCACCGGAAAATATTATTTTGAGTGCAGAAATTTGGGACAATCCATGGACTGGTGGTATCCCCAGGGAAGGTTATGCAACTTTTGAAAATACAAAAAATATCATATACGTTGATTATGTGCGTGTTTTTCAGGAGAAATAATCTTTTTAACTGAATTGCATTTCTGATATTTGATTTCAGCTGAACCTTATTAAATGAGTATATGGAACGAAGAGACATTATTAAAAGTCTGACGATTCTACCCTTTGCAGGAGGTTTTTTCCCCCTTGAATCTGTTTTTTCTTTATCCACCGGCCCTCTTGAAACCGGACCTGATATTTACCAGTCAATAGGTGTTGAACCTGTGATCAACTGCGTGGGTACTTATACCATTATAGGTGGATCATTAGAGAGACCTGAGGTGATTGAAGCGATGCACGCAGCCTCAAAGTTCTTTGTTCAGTATGATGAACTGGCTTTTGGTGTTGGCCGTCGGCTCGCTGAACTTACCAAAGCTGAATGGGGAATGATTTCATCAGGATGTGCTGCCGGCATGAAACATGTCACTGCTGCATGCGTTACCGGAGGTAATCCTGAAAAACTTATCCGTATTCCTGATCTGTCAGGTTTTGATAAAACGGAAGTCGTAATCCCGTTAAGTTCAAGAAACGCATACGATCACGCAATAAGAAATGTAGGTGTCACGATCATCAATGTTGAGACACCGGAAGAACTTGAGAAGGCCTTAAATCGAAGAACTGCAATGATTTACGTGATGACCGGCGACGACACACTTCCGGGAAACAAATTTGCAATAAACAAAATAGCTGAATTGGCCAAACCGTTAAACATCCCGTTTCTTGTTGATGCAGCAGCTGAAGACCTTACCATACCGAATGTTCATCTTCAGGCAGGAGCTACAGTTGTGGCTTACAGCGGAGGAAAAGCAATGTGCGGACCTCAATGTGCAGGTTTGCTTCTTGGCCGGAAGGATATTCTTATGTCCGCATGGCAGGCAAGTTCTCCGCATCATGGGGCAGGCCGTGACAATAAAGTAGGGAAAGAGGAAATGCTCGGAATGCTTGCAGCTGTTGAAGCATGGGTAAAACGTGACCATGAAGAAAAATACAGGACGTGGCTGACTTATCTTGATAATATTTCAAAAAGGGTTTCAACTATAAGCGGTATAACAGCTACTGTACGGGAACCCAATGATCTGAACAACAGAAGCCCCATGCTTATAGTTTCATGGGACCCCGGAAGATTCAATATTACAGGACCTGAAATTGCAGAGACGCTTGCAACAACCAACCCCCGGATAGCTGTTCACAGTGAAAATGATGAGCAGGAGAACACCACATCCCTAAAGATTACTTCAGGGCAGATGCAACCGGGAAATGATAAAATTGTGGCTGATCGTATTCACGAACTTCTCTCAAAGAAATATTCAAAACCAGAAGGAATGGCTCCTCCATCAGCCGATATAAGCGGACGCTGGTTGGTAGATATCGAGTTTTTCAGCAGTAAAAGCCGGCATTCTTTTTTTATAGAGCAGGATGGCAACTGGATACAAGGTTCTCATAAGGGAGATTTTTCGTTTCGTGAAATGGCAGGAACAATTGAAGGCGACCAGGTGAAACTAAGCAGTTCAGAACGGCTTATTGCTGATAATGTCCCTTATATTTTCTCCGGAATCATTTCCGGGGATACCATTACAGGTCAGATATATATGGGAGAATATATTAACGCAAATTTCAAAGCCCGGCGAAATAAATACAGGGGTACCAGAAAACAAATAAGCTATCCTAAGGGACGACCTCTGGCAACCTGAAAATCAATTGGATAATATTAAATATACGCAATACAATCCATCTCAACAAGTGACTGACCCGGCACCCCGCCTTTAGCAACAGCAACAGTGGTTCGAACCGGAGGCTTGTCTCCGAAACGGCCTTTATAGACTTCATTCATACCCTGAAAGTCTGCTATATCATTTAGATAAACATTTACTTTAAGTACCTTTTCCATTGAAGAGCCTGCTTTCTTCAACTCATTCTCAAGGTCCTTAAGGACAATTTCAGTATGTGCCTTGATCTCAAACGGAGCGACATGCGCACCCTGTCCGGCAATAAAAACGAGGTTGCCATACTTGGTGTGTCCCGAAAATAACGGAATATTCTGATAGTCTGTTATGTTACCTGCTTCCTTTTCATTCGAAGAATTGGTCTCAGCTTTAGTTGCTATTCCAAGTCCTATTAAGCCTGCTGCGGAGGTAAACATTTTTTTAAGTACTGATCTTCTTTCTGTTTTCATAATCAATAGATTTTTAAAAAATATTTTTGATATGCAAGCTAATCTCTAGTGTGTAAATATAAATATTCCCGGACTTCCTCTGGCAAAGGAATTATAAAGATATTCGTTCGTATATCACCTGCAGGATATTCGAAAATGGCTGATTTACTATCCGGGATGAGAGGTGTACCGCAGCTATTTTTTATAATTAATAACTTCCTCGGGTTTCTTCCTTGGAGTTGCTGCTGACACAGCATCCACACTTTTATCAACATTCCCGATTCGCAGGATCATTACAGCTTTGTATCCGGATGGGATCTGGAATAACTCCTTCTGCGAATTGATGTTCCCGACAGGTCCTCCATATATTCTTGCGCCAAGACCAAGGCTATGTGCCGCAATAAACATACTTTCCGTTGCCAGGCCGCAATCGAAATCGGGGGTGGTTCCGCTTTCTGATTCTATACCTGAAATAATAATCAGAACATTGCCCGGAACCACATTATTGATGATCTTCTTCGTGGTGGAATCGTCTTTTATTACCGTGAACTTCCATGGCTGAATATTTCTACCACTGGGAGCCTTGATGCCGCATTTCAGAATTAAATCGAGCTGCTGATCAGTTACAGGTACTGATGTGTAAGCCCTTTCGGAGTATCCGGAAAGTATTACATTGACAACACAATTGTCAGAGACCTGACCAAAGAGTTTTGAAACTGCAAATAAAGCAATAGCAAGTAACGATAATTTGATTTTCATGTCAAATTTGTATTAAGGTTTATGAAAGTTATGGCCTTTAAATTAAACAATTTATTTCATTTACCCATTATTTACTCAACGATCTTAATGGGAAAAATGAAAATATAATCATATATTTCATTGATTATTAAATGCTTGCAGATTATAATTAAAAAAAGAATCCAACTTGTGACGAAGAATTAATTTTGGTACTTTAGGATGCTTCAATAACTTTCATTTCAATCAACAAGATATGTCACTTACAAATCAACAGATTATAGAATTCGGGAGAACAGCCAGAAAGCTACGGTACAGAATTATCAAAATGATAGGGCCGGAAAACCCTGGCCATCTCGGAGGTTCATGCTCAATTGCAGAACTGCTGACAATATTATATTTCCACAAGATGAATCATGATCCCTCCAATCCAAAATGGCCGCAAAGAGACAGGTTTATTTTAAGCAAGGGACATGCAGCTTTGGCGCTGTATGCAGTGCTGTGTGAAAGCGGGTATTTCCCTGAAAAGGAACTGAGTACCATAAAACAGATTGGATCTATTTTGCAGGGACATCCTGACATGTTGAAAGTTCCTGGAATTGAAGCTAATACAGGATCCCTTGGTCAGGGATTAAGCATTGCATGCGGAATTGCATTGGCGGGGAAACTGGATAAAATCGATTACCGGGTATATTGTCTGATGGGTGACGGAGAGATTGCGGAAGGACAGATATGGGAAGCTTCAATGGCAGCATCTTATTATAAGCTCGACAACCTGACAGCCATACTGGATAAAAACAGGGTCCAGGCGACAGGTCCGATTATTGACAGGTTCGATACAAATCCTCACAAAGAAAAATGGTTAGCTGACAACTGGTATGTTATTGAAGCTGACGGGCATAATTTTGCAGAAATAGAAAGTGCCCTGGAGCAGGCTGAAAAGAATAAAAATAAGCCCACATTAATAATTGCTCATACTGTCAAAGGCAAAGGAATTCCGTTTGCTGAAAACAAAGCAGCTTTTCATAATGGCATCATGAGCCAGGAACAATATAAACAGGCTTTAGAAGCTGTAAAAATCTAACTAAAAATCACTATGGGATATCAGAATTGCAGAGTTGTGTATGGCAGGACGCTGGTCGATCTGGGAAAGAAAAACGACAGAATTGTTGTTCTGGAAGCCGATCTGGGAAAATCAACAATGACAAGTTTTTTTCAGGAATCCTTTCCGGAAAGATATTTTGAAATGGGGATAGCAGAACAGAATATGGTCTCAACTGCTGCAGGACTGGCAATATCAGGTAAGATTCCTTTTGTTAATTCATTTGCTGTGTTTTTGACCGGAAGAGTTTATGATCAGATCCGTCAGAGTATATGCCTGGGTAAGGTGAATGTAAAAATAGTTGGTTCAAGTTGCGGGCTTTCTGATTTCGGTGACGGAGCAACTCATCAGGGGATTGAGGATATGGCACTTATGAGAATTCTTCCGAATATGAGTGTTCTGTCACCTGCTGATGGCATTGAAACAAAAAAGATTATTGAAGCAGCAGTCGATTATGAAGGTCCTGTATATATCCGGCTTAACAGGAATGAAATGCCTGATATGACAGATGAACATGAGAAGTTCATATTAGGAATGCCCGTTGTTATGCGTCACGGTACCGATATTACAGTCTTTGCAACTGGTTATATGGTCTGGAAAGCTCTGAAAGCAGCTGAAATGCTGGAGAAGGAAGGAATTTCCTTAAAGGTTGTTAATGTTAGTTCGATGAAGCCCATAAATGAGGAAGCCATTAAAGACCTCTCTACAGGGATGAAAGGTATAATTACCATTGAAGAACATACGGTTATAGGAGGGCTTGCAAGTATTATCACATTCATATTGCGAGGATGGGCTATCCCTGTTGAACCTATTGCAATAAATGATGTTTTTGGCCAGTCAGCAACGAATTATGAATCGCTTCTCGATCTATATAATCTTAATGAGTCGGCTGTATTAAGAGCAGCAAAAAAAATTCTCTCATGAAAGCTTTACAGCCTTTCTTGTGAACTTTCCATACAACATCATAGATAATCCGCCAAGTATTATCAAAAATCCCAGGACCATAAAACCCGGCATATAAGATCCTGTACTTTTCAGGAGTATTCCGACAATAAATCCGGCAAGTGTTCCACCTCCTCCAGCTGCTATACCATTTAATATACCTGCAGCAGGTCCTATTGAAGCAGGCTCCACATTTGACTGCAGGATTGTCCAGAAATTTGGTGTATAGTTGCTCGCCCCGTATCCCATTGCAGCGCAGATAATTATGAGCTTTAACAATCCGGAATCGACGAATGGTAATAAAATCATCAATGACCCAGGAATTATAAGTCCGAGTGTAGCAAACAGAAGCCGTTTTCCGGTTTTGTCACTGATATAAGACATTGGAACTGCAAGAATGACTGCTGTCAGGTAAGGCAATGCGCTGCCAAGTCCCTGTTTAAAACCACTGTAGCCCAGGGATTTCACAACCATAGGGAGCCATAAGGTCACACCCCAGAAAAGCATAGCTTGTGTTAAATTGCTGAATACCAGGAAAAAGATTGGCTTTCCTCCCAGAGACTTCAGAGTAATTTTATGATTGGAGACCTGCGATTTTGATATATAGGGAGCTTCTGATTCTTTTCGCAACATAATCCAGAACAACGGAAGGGTGATAAACATGCCTAAAAATGCTGTGATATAAAAAAGGTATCTCCAGCCCAGTGCATCATAAACAGGGGTTAAAATGAAAAATCCTATTGCGAGTGCAATATATTGTCCATAGTACTGGATCATAGTGTTAGCCCTGGTCAGTTCATGAGGTGCGAACCAGGCTTTGGCAAAACGCGATTGCTGTGGCCAGTAAACTCCTTCAGCTATACCAAGGATCGTTCTCATAACCAGCAGGGTAAACAGAGATCCGACAAATCCTGTGAGCAGTGTGGCTATGGACCAGACAACCAGCATGATAATAACAATCCATTTTGGGTCAGCCCACCTGGTGAATACTCCACCAAAGATGTTAGCCCCGGCATACCCAACCAGGAACGTTGTAAGAGCCCAGCTTGAGGTAATGGCAAACCTGGACCCCGTAAATCCCAACTCCCGGGAAAGAGATGGAAGTGCAACCGAAAGATTAATTCTATCCAGATAGGCAACAAATAATCCTACCATCAGGGTTCCTCCAATTCTTAACCAGTGCTTGCCAGTCATAATATTCCTTTAATTTGAATTATTGCTGTTCTGTCTCTTAATTTAATTGTCATTCAGAATCTTAACATGAATACCGGCATCCGAAAGATGTCTTAAAAAAAGTCTTTCAAGTTCACGCGATTGAGATATATTACAAAAACAGATTCTTAGCTTGTCTTTATATGAAACGATAGCACAGCTTACTTTTACTTTTGGATTGGGTGGGGGTGGAATGAGTTCGAAATAATCAACCATATCCTCCATTTCTGCCGGAAGAGTTATCATTCCAAGATTAGTAAGTATACCTGTCCAACGCTTTGAAGCAAGCCCTCTGTAAATTGCAGCTATAATCATTTTTTTAATGAACAGAGGTACGACTCTGACGATAAAAAGCTTTTCATATCGGACATTCGATGACATAAATCTTGAAATCTGTTTGATATTGGTACTTAGCTGCAACTGGTCATGAACTGATCTGAGTATTTCTTCAAATGTATAAGTTCCCAGTCTCACGTCAAGTTCCGGTAACACAAAAAGAGAAAAATTGCGCATTGTCCTGCTGGGATATTTGTTTCTCATATTAACCGGCACTTCAATCCTTAAGACTTTTCGTTTGTCTTTTTTACTTTTTTCTTTTTCAGAATTATAGATTTTCTGGAGGGAAAAATGATAGACTGATACAAAATAATCGGTAACAGATACTTTATGTTTACGGGTTACTTCAAGTAATTCATCAACTTTGACCTCAGCATGAAGTACTCTTAATCTTGGTCTCTCATTAAGTTTGAAAGGAAGATGCCATGCTTTTACAAGTTTAGAAGGAGGAGGCAGTTTTTGAAAATACCTGCTGTATCCGTCTTCGAACTCCTCTTCGGATACTGGTATTTCTGGAAGGATTATTTCTCCGGTTGAGCCGATGTGACTGCCAATAAGCCTCAGGTAAGTATAAAGCAGTGATTTCAGGTATTCAAGTGCACCTCCACCATCGGTTAGTATATGAATGAATTCAACCGAAATTCTATTGCCTTTTATGATCACCCTGTATAAGAGTTCGCCTGTTCTGTTAATGGCAAAAGCGGTACAGGGGATTTCTTCTTCAAGCTGAATGCGTGGCGACTGATTATTAAATTCCAGAAAATGCCAGAATATTCCACTTCCCAGGGAAACGCTGAAATATGGAAATCTCTGTGAAGTTATGGTCACAGCTTCTCTGATAGCCGAATATCTCACAGGCTCTTTCAACGATGCTGTTATCCTGAAAACAGAAGTAAGATCTCGTGAGATAATCGCCGGAAACAGTTTCGCCGCGTTATCAAGCTTTAGCCAGCCTCTCTCCTGAAAAGATTTTTTATTAATAGCGTTATCCTAATTGATACTTTGTAAAGATAAAAGGTTTGTTAAAATACTGATTTCCGGTTGATAAATAAATAGTCAGTTTGTTCAGGATAATAGTGGTAATGATACCCCGTTCACACAAATGACTACCTGAAATGTTTTTTAAAAAAAGACCATATAACTTCATTAGCATCAAAATCCCTGCAGGTTTCTCCAATGATCGATGCAGGCAAATATTGAAGACCACCAGGCCATGTATGTCCTCCTCCATCAACAATATAAAGGATTACTTCTGTTTCGTCAATTCCGCCAAAGTACTGCTTCCTTGTTACTCTTGTACCATCCCCGGGATACCTGTCAGGTTCTTCAGTCACAGCTGGTGTGATTGAACACATATTCCGTTTTACCCAGAATCTGATCGACTCATCCACAGATAAAACTTTACCAAGCTTTGTCCTGTGGAAATGTCCATAAATTTCACCCCCGTCAAAAGGGACCAGAGGATCATTTACATTATTAATGGCCAGCACCGAAACGGGTTTCGATGGAGAGCATTCAGGAAAAAGCATGCGAGGAATATTTCCGTCGACGGGAGCAATTGCAGTAATTTTATGAGATAATTCACAAGCCAGACGATAAGACATTATAGCTCCATTTGATATACCTGTGACGTAAACTCTTTTTGGATCAATGTTATAATCTTTTATCATTAAATCTATTAATGCAGATATGAAGCCAACATCATTAATGTTTTCCCTGTGTGCACGATCGTTGGCTTCTTCATCCATTCTGCCATCATTCCAATTCAGTTCTATTCCATCAGGATACACTATTATAAATCCTTCTTTATCAGCTAAATTATTAAAACCTAAACGTGTAAGCAGAATCATGCTTACTCCGTTTCCTCCCCTGCCATGTAATGCAATAACAAGCGGAAACTGTACAGATTTATCATAAAATGATGGAAAATGAATGTTAAAAGTTCGTTTCAGATCATCATGTATAAATGATGCTCTCTGGTCTTTTCCGGCAATTACCGGGAAGTAAATCAGATTAATTCCAGATAGTAATATAATAAATGCAGACAATTCAGTTTTTATAAACGATTTGAATTTTTGTTTTATCATGATTATCTGCTTTAATATTTTGTTCTCCTTATAATAATTCTTCCGCTTGTCATTATCCGGCATTACATACAGTCCTGCGGTCTTGAAAGTCCGATCCCGGTTTAGCTTTTTCCAATAATCCTTGCAGGAATAAAAAAATCTTCCCGTTTAAGATTGCACATTTTTGCGATATACTTGCAATAGTCCAGTCGTCCTGCTTTCTGATCGCGTGTATCGGAACCAAAAGTAAATTTCAAACCTTGTTCCTTAGCCATGTTTATAAATTTCTCATGTGGTGTGTGAGCCATGTCGTTTATCTCGATGGCTATATTTTTCTTTTTTGCAGCCGAAATTATTTGCTGCATCCGTTCCTCAGTCCATAAGGTATAATAATCGCGGGCTATGCAAACAGGCAGAAACAGTGGCCAGCCAAAAATATTAAGTGGTTCGTTGTTGTTGATGACATCCAGGGAATGTGCTACATAAGTTTCCATAAACTTATTAGTATCATCCACATATGTATCAAAATTCCAGATACGCAAGGTTTCACCATAACTGTTTCCCATTGGAACAGTTTGTGGATCCATAGTTACATAATCAAGTTGAGACAAAACTTCGGGAGAAAAGTTCCTGGACCATCCCGGACTCATCGGTTGCAAACCAATATAAACAGGATATGGCCGGAGTTTATCGATATAGTTTTTCAGGGTAGCGTCATCATTAACTCTTGCACCCGGATTTTCTACAATACCAAATTGAACGTTTGTTTTTTTTGCAATATCCACGATTTTATCAATTGTAAAATCATTAGTGGTGTGAACATGCAAGTCTATCAGAGGGAAATCATCTTTGCTAAAAGAATTCATTTTGCCGAAAAGCGGTGACATAGCTATCATCCCGCCAGCTATACCTGCATTCTTTATAAAAGCTCGCCGTTCCATTTTTTTTGATTATTTGGTTAATTATCGTTTTTTACAATTCACAGCTTTTTTAACAGTACCTGTATTATAGCATCTGCAATTTCCATTCAATCCAAAAATCAGAGTATAAAATCTCTGCCAGTATGAGCATCTGCAAGTTTGACTTTTAAATATTGAACCCTCAAATGATTTAACATTAAAAGAGTTATTAATTGATTGCAATTTTTTAGGACATAGTAAAGAATTGAGAAATACATGAATGAGTAGTACTATCTCTAAAATGCAATACCAATATTTAGACTGATTGAGCTTGTATTCTTCTTATAATGACTGTTATTAGAAAGAAGCACATATTCCAGTTTCTGCATTTCATAAGCAACTCCGGCAAAAACTGCAAATCTGTCGGAAATATTGAACCAGATACCTCCTGATGGACTAAAAAACAACCCTTCCTTTCTGGTAGTTGTAGAGTCAGAGTCTACAGAGAGATATCCTGCAGAATTCCCTATTCCCAGAGCCAGGTATGGAGTAATTTTTTTAGTAGAAAAGGAGGTTCTTAAATCCAGAAAAACCGGAAATTGTGTTTCGGGGGAATAAAGTGACCGGTCAGTATAATTCTCATTTTCTTCAAAGTACCGGCGGAATCCTATACCAAGCCCTATTGAAGAATATTTACCAATCATTATACCATTTATGAAGTTAAACCGGAAATTGTTTATGCCATAATCTCCGATACCCCATGCATAGCCAGCTTCAATAATCCCCCGATAGCATTTCCTGCGTTCGACACTTGTTGTGGCAAAAATATTTTCAACTACGACAGGCTTACTGACCTGTGAGCCTGTATTGTATTGATTTGCAGGAATTTGCTCGTTCCCTTGAACGTGCTGGGTTGTCTGAGATGTTTGGATTGTCTGGGTTGTCTGAGTTGTCTGAGTTGTCTGTGTCGGTTGAGTTGTTTGAGTTGTTTGGATTGTCTGAGTTGTCTGTGCCGGTTGTGTTGTTTGTTTTTGCTGCTGAGCCTGGTTTGTCCGGGTAGTTTGTGCCGGCTGTGTTGGTTGATTCGTTGGTGTTGGTTCTGCTGTTGGCGCTGCAGGTG
>Ga0102851_10001183_pt1 | contig 14587 bp, 10 predicted proteins | sample Mud3Dept3metaG_FD_79558 | JGI IMG/M metagenome (GOLD analysis project Ga0102851, IMG submission 79558) | Freshwater wetland microbial communities from Ohio, USA, analyzing the effect of biotic and abiotic controls - Mud 3 Core 4 Depth 3... | ecosystem: Environmental > Aquatic > Freshwater >... | reverse complement strand
GCATATCTTAATTTACCGGATTTAGTCTGGATTAACCTGTCATATCGTGGCACATCTGATAACCTGGAATAATGGTTTGCGATGACCAGATCAATGCTCTCGGATATTTTAAACCTGAGCTTGTTCATTGTATTAAGCTGGTTAAAACCCGAATGGATCTGGATCTTTGGATCAGGATTAACAACTACTGAATCTTTGTCTCCGATTCTGCTGACATATTCCGGACGCAGGTACTCAGCATTTTTATGTGATCCCATTTTAAGATCATCAAACTCTGACCTGCTGATGCTTGAAAGAAAAGCTATTCTTTTTGTACCCACATTGAAGTCAAAATGGAAAGTTTTTTCCCTATCAGCAGAGGAAAACCTGGTCATGGCATCGACTTTGAGGTAAGGTTTTATCCCGGTTGAAAGCATTGCTTTTTTTGTATGGAAATCCATCACACCGCCGATTGCATCACTGCCATATACGGATGCTCCCGGCCCGAAAATAACCTCTGTAGATTCCAGGGATGAGGGATCGAGAGATATTACGTTCTGTATATTTCCCTCCCTGTATATAGCGTTATTCATCCTGACTCCGTCAACCACTATAAGAATACGGTTTGTTGCAAATCCTCTTATCATCGGGCTACCTCCTCCGAGCTGGCTCTTCTGAATATAAACCTCATCAGAGACACCAATAAGATCGGCTGCTGTCTGAGGATTCTGAAGGTCGACAGATGGTTTAAGAATTGTTACAATTTTATTTGGAACCTCATTTTTATTTTGTTCCCACCTGTTTGCAGATATAACAAACTCCTCGATGGCAAAAATCTTCTTTGTAAGTTTGATCTTAAATCCGGCATCTTTTATTTCATTATATGTAAGACACAGCCGTTCATAGGTGAAATGCTGAAAACAGATAATCTCTTCATTCACAAAACCGGAGATATCTGCTTTTCCTGATCGGTTTGAATAAATGTATTTTGTATTTGATTCATTCAGCACCACTACGTCAGGGATGGGCTTAAGATCCTCATTATCGACGATTGTGAGAACCTGAGTATAACTGCTCAGTGTTGCAGTCAGGAATATTAAAAGTGCAATTACCGAAAACCTCATCTGGTATCTCCCCTAATAATCCATAAAAATACTAAAAAGATTTGCCTGAGGTTTGTATAAGCGATTGTTATTAAAAAAGTAATAAAGTGCATTCATTAATCGTTTGAATCACAGTGATTATCTTTTATTTGTTAATTTTGGGACATTTCAACGATCAATGATCTGACAGTGGGAAAACGAATCGCTATTATATCAGTCATTCTGTTAATCTCAGGTCTGGCAATATTGGGATATTTTCTTCAGCAAGGCAGGAAAACCATGTTTACTGACCCTTATAAGGCTATTTCCTCCGATGCATCCATAATAATTGAAACCATTGATCTTCAAAGTTTCTTTAATTCGATAACTACAGGGAAAGGTTTGTTCGGAGAAGCCTCAAAAATTAAAGAGTTTGAAGTTTTTAACAGGAAGATTAAATATCTGGCCGATCAGCTGAACAAGGCTGTATTTAAAAAGATAATGAATGGAAGCTCTTCTGTTATGTCTTTTCATTATTCTCAAACAGGCAGGCTTCAGCCTCTGCTTGCAACTGCTGTTTCATCGGAAGTAAAATTGAGACAGCTAAAGGAGATGCTCAGGATTTCAGGTATCAAACTGATTTATGAAAAAAGCATCCTTGAGAACAGAATTCTTGAAATTCCGTATAATCTGAACGGCCAGAAAGATACCACCTTCATTTCAGTTGTTTCAGGATTATTGATCTGCAGCACTTCAGGAGAAATTTTGAAGAGGGCTATCATGCAAACAAGACTTGGAACCGATGTAAGGGATCTGCCGGGCTTTTCCAGAATATTACTGGCTTCCGGGAAAAATGAGGATAAGATCTTTGTGGTTTTTTCCAACCTGGCAGGGATTTTAAAAACTGTTTTCAGAAAAGATCACCCCGGCATGGCAGAAAAGATAAGCAGGCTGGCCGGAAGCGCTGGCGGAGATATTTATCTTAATAATGACGGACTTATTTTGAGCGGGTATACTGAGAGTATTGATTCATCAGAATATCTGTATAAATACAAATTCAGCACGCCGGGGCTGCTTCAAATCTATAAAGTGCTCCCATCATCGACGGTGATCTTTGAATCGATAGTTGTACAATCCATAAAACCGGATAGATCAGCACTACGGAATATTTCACCGGAAGCTGCGGCTTTCGCATTAAAGATCTGTGAATATACCGGAGGTGAGATCACAAAAGCCTATATCGACATAAAAGGCAGGCCTGTTGAAGAAAATGGTCTTATAATCTATGAACTGAAAAATCGTGTTTTTGCAGAAAATGTTTTTCTTGACGAACTCAGCAAAGCTGATAAAGGAGTTAATATTTCATTTTTTCAACCCGACGATCAGATAAAAGTTCCGATTTATCTTACTCCCTTTAAAGGATTTAATTCGGTTATCCTCCCGGAATATGCACCGGACTTTGATGATTCATATTTCGCTTTTTATGATAAATTCCTGATAACAGGCAGCTCCAATAGCACAATCTCAAGGTTTTTATACGATAATCTTCTTAGTAAAACACTGGCTAATGACCTTGCTTTTCGCGATTTTGAAAGTACCCTGCCCAGTATCTCAACCTATTTTTTTTATTGTGTTCCATCACGTATTACAGATTACCTTGCCGGGTATCTGAATGAGAATATTATTAAAAGCCTCAGATCAAATAAGAACTCGCTGAATAAAATAGAGGCTGCCGGGTATCAGTTTGCAGCAAGTAACAAAATGATATACAATAGTTTATCAATCAGATTTAAAGAGGAAGCCAGGGAAGAATCAACTACTGAATGGGAAACTTTGCTTGACACGACTGCTGCAATAAAACCTTTCTTTTTTACTAATCATACCACTGGGGCAAAGGAGATTTTTATCCAGGACATGCGGAATAATGCATACCTGATTAATGCCGCAGGCCGGGTTCTCTGGAAAGTGCCTTTAAAAGAAAGGATTAATGGTACAATTTATATGATAGATTATTACAGGAACGGGAAATATCAGTTACTGTTTTCCGGAATAAACAATATTCATATGTTGGACAGAAACGGGAACTATGTTGAAAGATATCCTGTAAAACTTAGATCTCCTGCAACAAATTCGATGGCACTGTTTGACTACGATAATGACCGGACTTACAGGCTGCTTATAGCCGGGGAGGATAAATTAATCTACTGTTACGACAAGAGCGGAAATACGGTTAAAGGATGGAAACCGTTCAGGACTACGGGTACTGTCAGAACAGAAATCAGCTGGTTCAGGGTTTCAGGGAAAGATTACCTTGTGGCATCAGATGAGACATCTGTCTATTTTATTGATCGAACCGGGAATACCAGGATTGACCTGAAAGAACCTGTAACAAAAGCCAGCGGATCGGCTATGCGGCTAAATCCCGGATCTGAGCCATCGGTAGTTTGCACTTCCACCGACGGAACTATTCAACATATATATTTTGACGGGAGTGTTAAGAAATTCAGTCTTCGAAAATTCTCATCTGACCATTTATTCGATAATTTTGATGTAAACGGAGATGGATTCAGTGATTATATTTTTATTGATAAAGGTATATTGTATCTTTATGATCATAACAGATCTGAGCTGTTTACCAGGGAATTTGATTCAGGTAAACTCGGAGGGCCCATAAATTTTGTTTTTTCGGCATCCGACAGAAAGATCGGGGTTTTTGATATTAATAAGAAACTTATATATCTGATAGATAAAAATGGAAGCACAATGAATGGATTTCCTTTAAGGGGAGCATCCATGTTCTCAATAGGAAAGCTGTCGGAAAAAAGCGGTTGGAACCTGATTGTCGGGGGTACTGACAATTTCCTGTACAATTATAAACTGGACACCGAATAATTAATTAAATGAGATATGATTAGGAGTCTGCGCATAATGATTTTCCTGGTTACAGCTTTAGCGACATTTAGTTGCGTTAAGGAGACCTACGATATGAACAAGCTTTCAAAAAGAGCTCATCTGTCACCAACGCTGGCGGTATCTGCGTTCAGAGGTGATATTTCGCTGAGTGACCTTATTGATCCGAATGATACTGTGGTATTTGATGAAAACAATTTTGTAAAAATCGTTTTCAAAAAAGATACTGTAATTGAATTTTTGATGGAGGACTATTATGATCTCAATGATATGGTCAGCTTCAGTCAGTCATACCCGATCGGAGATTTGAATCTGGCTCCCTTCCTGGGCACTGTATCATATACTCTTAACCAGATCAGTGTTCTTTTCGACCCCGGACTGAGAGCCCAGTTTGTTGCTCTTGATGGTACCACTTCTGAATTTCCCCCTTTTCCGATAACAGACATGGGAGAAATAACTTATTCCCTTTTCCCCAATTTTGAGTATGCACTTTTTAAAGAAGGTTCAATTGATATAATTGTTGATAATAATCTTACCGCACCATTATCCGGGGTAAGCATCAGGCTCTATAATACCTTAGACCATTCTCAGATCGGGAATGAAGCTATAATTTCATCGATTAATCCTGGCACCTCCGGAATAGCCACAATTAATATTGCTGATGCTACTATCAGAAATTCAATCACTGCAGCTATCAGTATTAATGGCAGCCCGGGTACCCCCGGTACACCTGTGCTTATCGACCTTAACGGCAGCAATGTTGAAATTACAATTGCCGGAAGGGATATGAAAGTAAGATCCGGCAGAGTCGTAATACCAACACAGACTATCACATCCCTTGATAACAACGATACCGTAGAATTTGATCCCGGAACTGATATTGAAATTGATATTATTAAGATGAATCTGGGAAACATTTCCTATGCTGTTCAGTCAGGGACTCCCCTGACATCTGAAGTATCGTTAACATTACCGACAGCCTTGCGCAGCGGAGTTCCTGTTACAGAATCTCTTACGGTAGCACCTGCCGGGACGCTCAACGGAACTATTTCAATAGATAATACGACTATTGATCTGGGTACAGTTACAGCTCAGCCATATAATATGCTGCCGGTTGATTATCTCATTGAGGTCAGCTCAAATGGAGATATGATCACCTTCAGCAATACCGATGAAATAAATCTGGATATTGAACTGCTGAATCCGGACTTTGATTATGTTAAAGGATATTTTGGACAGCAGACTGAAACGATGGATCCTGATACTTTCGATCTTGATATAAAGGAAATTCTCGACCATATATCCGGCAGTTTTCTTATTTCAAGCCCTGTAATTAAGCTCAATTATTCAAACTCTTTTGCTGTTCCTATAGAGATAGATTTAAATGCTGCAGGGAAAAAAATGGCTGAAACAGTTGATCTGGATCTTAATCCTTTTACATTAAGCTATCCTGCTGCACCGGCAGAACGTGATATTGATGATGTGTTTACAATTGATAAGAATAATTCAGCATTGCCTGAACTGATTTCCATGCCTCCTGAAAAAATACCTTTTTCAGGTTCTTCAGTTATGAATCCTCTCGGGAATGATGGCAGCAGGAACAACTATATTTTTGGAGATAGCCGCTTTGTTGGCTCACTTGAAGTAGAAGTTCCGATGGAATTAAGAATTAATAACCTTCAGTTTACAGATACAGTTGATAATTTTATGCAGAATGATGATCCTGATGCTGATAGTCCTGTCAATCCTGAAGACTTTGAATTTCTCCGTATAGATATCGATGCGGAAAACGGATTTCCCCTGGGCGTATCACTGAGTATGACCCTTTATGATTCAGCAACTCATGTAAATAAGTGTACCATTGATGCTGCTGATGTTCTTGAACCCGCACCGGTTGACATCAACGGCAAGGTCACAGAGCCAATGCATTGCTCTACGAGCATTGAAATTACCAGAGAATTCTGGAATTCGATAAATGTCGCTGACAAGATCATTTTCAGGTTCACGTTGGTAAGCACCGATGATGGTTCAAAAGACGTGAAGATCTACTCCGACTACAGTATTGATTTTAAAGCGGCAATTGTTCTGAAGCCGGATATCAAATTAGATTTGTAGTAACTACATTAATACAAAATATATGATCAGGAAAATCAATTGCATTCTGATACTGCTGCTGGCACTAGTTGTTTTTGATTCTTCAGCACAGAACAGCCAGGTTCTTTATCATATGAATCTGCCTCAAAACCATATGTTAAATCCGGCTATCCGGCCTACAAGCCTTATTTATATAGGGTTACCTGTAATATCGGGTATCAATCTGAATGTCAACAATAATCTTGTCAACTTCTCGGATCTTTTTATAAAAGGGGTATCCCCCGATTCAATAGTCTCCTTTCTTCATCCCGATTATGATGTAGCAGAATTTGTAGCAAAGATCAAGGATATAAACTCCATTGAACCCCAGAGTCTTGTTCAGCTGTTCGGTCTCGGTTTTTATGCCGGGAAAGATCTTTATATTTTTCTTGATATAAATGAGCGGGTCGAAGGAAATATTGCATTACCCGGAGACCTTCTAAGGCTGGGTTTTGAAGGTAATGAACAGTTTGTCGGAAGTAAGATCGATCTTTCATCATTGCGGGGGGATGTTAAATATTACCGTGAAGCAGGCCTTGGATTTTCCAAAAACGTTACAAATAACCTGAGAATCGGAATTAAAGGAAAAGTTTTGTTTGGAATATCCGCAGCTTCCATTGATAACAGGTCGCTTGGAATTACAGTAAATGATGACTATACCCATACTTTTGATGCCGACCTGATGGCTAATTTCAGTTTCCCCGTTAATGTCTACATTGACGCGAATAATAATATCGACAGCTTTAAGATTGACGATTCCCGGTTTGATGAAACAAGCAAGATTGTTGACTACTTACTTGAGACAGAAAACATGGGTTTAGGCCTGGATATAGGTGCGGAATATAGTTTTTCAGACAGATTTAAGGTATCAGCAGCAATAACCGATCTGGGATATATAAAATGGAAAAAAGATCTTACCAATCTGCAGGCTGAGAGTCAGTTCGTTTTCAGCGGTGTTGATCTTCTGGATGTTTATAATGGGACAATGACATTCGACTCACTTGGCCAGGAATTGCTGGATTCGCTTAAAAACTCTTTATTTCTCACAGACACAAAAATTCCGTTCACAACCAATCTGCCATTTGGTGTTTCAGTAGGGGGTAGCTTTAATCTGACTAAAAGTTTTTCACTGGGATTATTGTCCTATACAAGGTTTGTCGGCAAGCAGGTACGGGAAGCTCTTACTTTATCAGCAAATGTTAATTTCGGTAATCTGTTTTCCACAAGTATTGCATATACTGCGGCAAATCAGAGATACGATAACCTGGGCTTTGGTATAGCATTCAGGGCAGGATTGTTCCAGGTATATGCAATAGCAGACAGAATTCCGGTAACATGGAATAAAATCATTTCAGATGGCAGCACGATTCCCATTCCTGCAAACTGGAATACTGTTCATGCAAGGTTTGGAATGAATATGACTTTCGGGAACAAGATTGCAAGTGTAAAGAAGAACGACAAACCAATGATTCTGGTTCAATAACAGATCTTTTAAAATATGACTTTACTGATCCGGGTTGTTTTAATAAGCCTAATAGTATTTCTGTTAATCAGATCATTTATACGATATTGGGCAGAGGGGGATAATAGTGGTCAAAAGGAGGAAAAGGAAAGCACTGCCAGGAAAACGAAAAAGGGAGTCCCAAAAGAAATAGGTGAATATGTGGATTATGAAGAGCTCAAAAAGAAGTAGGTAAAACCTTATTTTTCTGATCTGAGCTTTTTGGCAAGAGAGTTTGCAAAGACAAAATCATTCAAAAGATCGCAATCGGAATGCAGGATCTCATCCTTGTTGCCTTCCCAGTATTTTATACCATCACTTATAAAAATAATCTTTTCCCCGTTTTCCATTACAGAGTTCATATCATGAGTATTCACAATCGTTGTCATGGAATACTCTTTTGTAAGCTCTTTTATCAGTTCATCAATAAGAATCGCAGTTATAGGGTCAAGACCGGAGTTTGGTTCATCACAAAACAGATACTTTGGATTCAGTGATATTGCTCTGGCAATTGCTACTCTTTTCTTCATGCCCCCTGATAATTCAGCAGGGTATAAGTGATTGGCATTAACGATGTTCACCCTGTTCAGGCAGAAATTGACTCTGTCAGTTTTCTCTTCAGGACTTTTATTCGTAAACATGTCAAGTGGGAACCTGACATTTTGTTCAACCGTAATTGAATCGAAAAGAGCGCTTCCCTGAAAAAGAACACCCATCTCCTTTCGGATCTCTTTTTTCCCCGTAAAATCAAGTTTATTAAACAGTACATTCTCGAACCAAATCTCACCGTCATCGACATCATGAAGACCCATTATCGATTTAAGCAATACTGTCTTACCCGAACCGCTTCTGCCGATAATAAGATTTGTCTTGCCGGGTTCAAATTCTACTGATATATCAGTCAGTACACGATTCCCGTTGAAGGATTTATTAACATTATTAATCCTTATCATGACAGGAGTAGTTGGGTAAGAATTACATTGAACAACAGGACGAGCAGGCTGCTGAACACTACAGCCTTTGTACTGGCACGACCAACTTCCAGGGATCCACCTTCAACATAATAACCCTGGAAAGCTGAAACGCTGGTTATTATGAATGCAAAAAACACAGTTTTTATTATCGAATATGTGATATAAAATGGTACGAATGCATATTGAATCCCGTAGATAAAATCTTCTGAAGTTATAACACCTGCAAGCACACCGGAGATCCATCCGCCGGTTATCCCGACAATGATACTAATAATTGTGAGGAGAGGATTAAAAACAAGAGTGGCAATTATCTTTGGCAGGATGAGGTAAGATGCAGAGTTAACCCCCATCATCTCAAGCGCGTCGATCTGTTCAGTGATTCGCATGGTACCGATTTCCGAAGCAATATTTGAACCTACTTTACCTGCAAGTATCAGAGCTGAAATGGTAGATGAAAACTCAAGGATAATCGAATCACGGCAACCAAGTCCGATAAGATATGTAGGATATATCGGATTTTCAGTATTATAAGCAGTTTGCAGAGTAATTACGGCTCCCATAAAAAAGGATATAATAGTTATTATCCCTACTGAATTGAATCCGAGATAGACCATCTCCTGCATTGTTTGCCTGTAATAAATAGAAGCTTTTTCGGGTTTGGAAAAAACCTTCTGCAGCAGGAGGACATAACGTCCGAGTTGACTTAAAAATCTTATCATCCGGTTGTCTTAACGAGACCTAAAATTACAAATAATTACTGTATTTACGTAACAGGAATTTTAAATCCGTTATGTATAATTAATTATATATTTGCAGAAATGTTTAAGTTTTAATTTTCTAATTATGGACAGCAGGTACGTAATCATTATGGCCGGAGGTGTGGGGAGCAGGTTCTGGCCATTGAGCCGGCGTGAAAAACCAAAACAGTTTCTGGATATCCTGGGAACAGGCGAAACGCTTCTGCAACAGACATTCAGGAGATTTAAATCAACATGCCCGCAGGAGAATATTTTTGTTGTTACCAGTGCTGAACATAAAGATATTGTTATTGAGCAACTTGGGATTGATTCTTCCAATGTTCTTGCTGAGCCCTTTAGGCGCAATACAGCACCTTGCCTGGCTTACGGAACTTTCAGGATTTTAAAGGAAGATCCTGAGGCAGTTATTGCTGTTACTCCTGCCGATCACCTGATAGTTAAAGAAGATGCATTTTGCAGGGTTATACAGGAATGTATGGATTTTGTTAAAGGGAACGATGCCTTGCTTACTCTTGGTATTAAACCTGACAGGCCTGAAACAGGCTATGGATATATTCAGGCTGACCGCAAGAAGCCGGTTAAAGGGCACGATAATCTGCTTAAGGTCAAAACATTCACGGAAAAGCCGGATATTGATCTGGCAAAAGTATTCATTCAGAGTGGTGACTTTTACTGGAATTCAGGAATCTTTATCTGGAACATAAAATCAATATTGACGGCTTTTGAAAAGCATCTTCCTGAGATGTTTAGTGCATTTGATGAGGGTAAGATATTATTCGGAACGAAACAGGAAAAAAGTTTCATAGGAAAAACATATACTGAGTGCAGAAGTATTTCAATTGACTATGGTATTATGGAGAAAGCGGATAATGTATATGTTATGTGCACTGATATAGGATGGTCAGATTTGGGAACCTGGAGTTCACTGTACGAACATTCATCCATGGACAAAAGAGGTAATTCTGTTGTCCGGGGCAATGTCTTCTCATATGACAACAAAGGCAATATTTTTAATATTTCTCCGGAGAAAGTGGCTGTTATTCAGGGGCTGAAAGACTATATAGTTGTTGAATCTGATGATGTTCTGCTTATTGTAAAGAAAGAGGAAGAACAAAATATAAAGAACTACCTTGAGGATGTTAAGAAGGAGACTAAAGAAAAGTACTTATAGAAACGATCTGAAACCGGAAAGCCTTATGGCTGCAGGAAAAAAAAGGGGCTGTGATTACAGCCTCTTTTTTTAGGACCTATTTTAAAATTCCCAAAAATCATGCTCCTGGTTGAAAAGGTCGTTCTTGACCTTTTCAGATTCAAAAAGTGCCTGTTTACCAACCAGGTAATTCTGAATCAGCCTGTCGTTGAATACATTGGATTCACCATATATTATACTTCCGAACCTTCTTTGAGTGAAGAGGTCATCGAAAGAAATTCTCTGAGCATCATTATTTGTAACAAATGCTTCATTTTTTGCGAGGACATCCCTTATTTCGTCAAACCTGATCCAGAACATTGGTTTTCTCAATGGCTGCTGAAGATCCCTGTCGATACCCATCCAGATTGGCATTACACCGATAATTCTGACATCGAGTCTTGAAAGCTTCTTATCAAAATACCATTCCTCGTATAACATCAGCTGTTTCACATCGTCCGGTCTGGCATCTTCACGGATGACTGTGTCCCTGGTATTACCTGCAGCATCGATCTGAAACGACTGGGTTCTTGAAGTAGCTCCCATGATTGATTCAATTTCATCGTAAGTAGTAGGCTTGTTATCAAGGGCGCCGTAAGCATTTAGTTTTCCTGCCTGTATCTCCTCGAGAAGGATTGTGATAAAGCTTTTCCTGCCATCCAGTGTAGGTGTAGTAGGGTAATATAGCGCCTGATTCATTTTTTCCCTGAGATCAATAAGACGATAGTATCTTTTTGACCAGATCACATCAGCCTCCCTGAGAAAAGCATAATTTATTTTCCTGGCTTCAGGTATGGATTTCTGGTAAATATCGCCAAATGACTGTGCATTAGCTGTAATACTGCTAAATGTCAAAAGGATAATTCCCCAAAGAAATTTCTTATTCATGGTAATGTAATTAAAAAATAACGCTCCTCATTATAAATAACGTTAATCAATTAACAATATTATTGGACTAAGGTCATTTGTTTTGCCATCAGGGCCTACTGCCTTAATATCTTTTATAGTAAGATATTTTCCCCTTGTAAGTCTGTTTATGAGTTCTCTCTGATCTGAGGTCAGGCTGCTTCCTGTACTGGCTTTTTCAAAATCACCCAGCTTGTCTGAGTACAGGATTGAAAATCCTGTGACTTGCCACTGAAGGTCAAAATCGAAATCAGGAAGAACTGCAAATACTCCTTTTTGTGCAAGAGCGACATTCCTTGTGATCTTTCCTGAATTAACATTGGCAAACCTGGCTTCAGGTTTTGGAAGGGGTTTAACCCTGAAGTCAATTGGACCATATTGTGCGGGTTTGCCACTCTGGTCAACAGTTACATATATCTGTACATTTGTTCCTGCCTTATTGGGCTTGACAGCCCAGTTACCCCTGAAATTCTCTCCTCTTGAGTTTTTAACTTTTCCCGTGGTGAATGTACCGTTTACTATTCTTAATCTGATCTTATCAGCACCCACACCAGGAACAGAGACATCAATAGGATTTGGAATTCCCATATACATCACGTTCATTGCTGTAGGAGAAACAACGACATTAGGTTCGCCCACAGAATATGATGCGTGAAAATCATATGGTATGGTTGAGCCGTCAGGTGCTTTCAGCGAGATAACACCACCCCATGTTTTAGTTCCTGTAGAACCTGGACGAACGCTATAGATTCCTTTACCGGATTCGTCAAGCTGAAGAACCCGGCCTGCATCATCAGTAATTGTAGGGTAAAGAGTTGTATCGGTTGCTGAAAGAAATACCTTCGCCTGGTAGTTTTGGCCCAGTGTAACATAATTTGCATCAGGCATCACAATAGCATCAATTTTATTAAATTTAAATGAAGTGGCATCGATCTGGGCATATAGATTGTTAAGTACCTCTGTTTCGGCGTTTCTGACATCAACCTGCATTTTTGAAAGTATTGTAATTACTGCTACAAGTGGTAATGTCTGGAATGTAAGATTTTCCCAGCGGGCTGGTTGTCCGTCCGGATCATGACCGTCATCGGTATTAAGGCTTGTTCTGAGAGCATCTTCGGCAGTAGGATTCTTACCTTCAAGAGTGGAAATAAGAAAATCGCGGTAATCATTTATGATCGCTTTAAGATCATTTGCTTTTCCGTTTTCGTTGGCGCCGATCAGAATTTCAGAAGGGATATTGGTGTCGTCAATCCTCCTCTTAACTTCTTCAATAATAATTTCTCTTCCTTTGATTGCAAGAGAAGGGTCTTTTTCTGCTTTTGAAATGATTTCGATCTTAAGATCCTGAATATAGTTGAAAGTCTCGTCAGCTCTTTGTTTTACCTCGTAAGCAGAGGTTTTTAATTTTCCTGCTTTTGTGGGATTTTCTGCAGCGGCCCTGTCAAAATCTTTATAGATAAGATCATTCTTCAAAGCATAATTTGCGATGGTAAGAGTAAGACCCTTATCAACTTTTTTAAATGCCTCCACGGCTTCCTTCGATACGTTGAGAGCAAGCATGGCAGTAAGAATCAGGTACATCATACCTATCATCCTTTGCCGCGGAGATAGCCTTTCGTGAGCCATTTTATTGTTAGATTAGTTGGGTATAATAAATGTTATATTATTTCACATTCATTGCAGCAAGCATATTTCCATAAACATTGTTCAATGTTGTCAGGTTATCGTTGAGCCTTGTAATTTGTTCACGATACTTTTTGGTATCTCCTGCCGAATCTGCCAGATCTTTCACCAGATTCTGGAGTCCCTGATAAAGTGTTTCAGATTCTTTAAGGTGATTGTCCATTCCTTTTTTCTGTAATTCATATACTGCGTTAAGGGCAGAAAGGTTTTTATTAAGTACTTCCAGCTGCTGCTGGTATGATTTGCCACCTACTTCAATCACTGAGAAAGAGTCAGCCATATTGCGGTATGTGGAACCTGTTTCATTTATAACTCTGGTGGTTGCCTGGTATGAATCGGCTAACTTATTTAGAGATTCATTTGCAACATTGATAGTGTTCATATACTTGGACGAAGCAGCTGTAATGTCACCCATGGCATTTATGTTGGCTGTTGAATCACCAAGTTTCTTCATTCCCACTCCCAGTTTCTGGAACAGATCAGGAGTGATTTCTGCTTTTTCAAGCATCTCATCGAATTTTGCCAGAGCTGCTGAACCGGCACCGCCTCCTCCTCCAATTGCACCACTATATCTTCCGCTGCCGGGAAGTGCTGCTCCTTCTTCCGGAATTCCTGCCAGCTCAGGATAAACCAATGACCAGTCAACATCTTCATGCAATGGTTCAAATGCCGAGAAGAAGAAAATTATTGCTTCGGTACAAAGACCGACAGAAAGCATAAGACCTGCTAATGGATAGTGCTGTATCTTAAATAAGGCACCAATAATAACGATAGAAGCACCTATACCATAAAGTTTGGCCATAAAATTCTTCCATCCACTGCTTTGAACTAATTCTGCTAAGCTCATATATTTGATTATTTTAAGGTTATTTCAATTACAATTCTGCACCAATATAAGATCTTACGTTACGGAATCCGACATAACATTTAGTTGAATCCTGGTATTCATAGTCTCTTGTACTTGTTTGCAGGAAATAAGCTATGTCTTTCCAGGAACCGCCGCGGATAACTTTCCGTTTCATTACAGGAGGATCCTGTGGTGTAGCATTATATTCATAGTTGGGGTTGAGGTCATGCTGGAAAATATATGCGGAAGGATTATATGCGCATAAGGTCCATTCAGCAACGTTGCCGGACATATCATAAAGTCCATATTCATTAGGTTCATATGATCCGACTTTCCCGGTATAGGTGTTTCCGTCGTCAATATAGTTGCCGCGCAATGGTTTGAAGTTAGCCAGGAAGCATCCTGTATAATTGCGTGTATAAGGTCCTCCCCAGGGGTACATTGACAAATCAAGACCTCCTCTTGCAGCATATTCCCATTCGGTTTCAAGCGGTAATCTATATGATTGAACATCAGGAATCCCGTTCTTTCTGAGTGCAGCATTCATATATTCTGTTCTCCAGATACTGAAAGCATTTGCCTGTACCCATGTTATTCCGACAACAGGATAGTCATCGAAAGAAGG
>Ga0102851_10001182_pt1 | contig 14588 bp, 9 predicted proteins | sample Mud3Dept3metaG_FD_79558 | JGI IMG/M metagenome (GOLD analysis project Ga0102851, IMG submission 79558) | Freshwater wetland microbial communities from Ohio, USA, analyzing the effect of biotic and abiotic controls - Mud 3 Core 4 Depth 3... | ecosystem: Environmental > Aquatic > Freshwater >... | reverse complement strand
GGGCACGCTGCAGACCAACGTGTCGAACGAGATGCTGCGCAATCGCGAGCAGTCGATCAACACGCTGGTGACGGAACTGTTCGCGAAGTTCCCGTTCGTCGCGGGCCAGTCGGCGCCGGTCAAGCCGGCGGCGAACAAGTAAGGGCGTCCTGATCGGGCCGCGGCACGTCGCGAAGGAGTTCCATGCCATGACCATCGTCGTCCGATCCGGGATACAGGCGTTGCTCGCGCTCGCCGCCCTCTCGCTCGCCGGCTGCGCGAGCGGCCCCGAGATCCGCGCCGACTACGACCGCGCTGCCGACTTCGGCAAGTATCGCAGCTATGGTTTCGTGGCGAATGCGGGCACCGACAGCGGCGACTTCAAGTCGCTGTCTACCCAGATGCTGCAGAACGCAGCGGCACGCGAGATGGAGGCGCGCGGCTACGTGCGCTCCGACGACCCCGACCTCGTGATCAACTTCAAGGGCCAACTCGAGGAGAAGGTCGACATCGAGTCCACGCCGGCGCCCTACTACGGGCCGGGCTGGGGCTATGCCGGCTGGGGCGGCGCTTACTGGGGCGGCTGGGGCGGCACGGAGGTGACGACCCGCCGCTACAACGTCGGCACGCTGGTCATGGACGTCGTGGATCGCGAGAAGCGCCAGGTGGTGTACCAGGGCGGAGTCGAAGGTGTCGTGACCCGGGAAATGATGCAGAACCGCGAGGCAAGCATCAACGCAGCCGTCGGGCACATCTTCTCGAAGTATCCGTTCGTCGCCGGGCAGTCGTCGCCCGTGCCGCTGCCCGAGAAGAAGTAGCCGACTCTCTCCCGATCGGACGCCCGCTCCCTCGCGGGGGCTGGCGTTTTTTCGTATCTGCCGGCGGCTCGCGTACCATGTCGCCCCCCATGACCGAGCACGAATTCGCGGGCCACACCCCTGTCATGCAGCAGTACCTGCGCATTAAGGCGCAGTACCCGGACGTGCTGCTTTTCTATCGCATGGGGGATTTCTACGAGCTGTTCTTCGAGGACGCGAGGCGCGCCGCACGCCTGCTCGACATCACGCTCACGTCGCGCGGCCAGTCGGCCGGCGAGCCGATCCCGATGGCAGGCGTGCCCGTGCAGACCCTCGACACGTACCTCGCGCGCGCAGTACGCAAGGGCGAGTCGGTCGCGATCTGCGAGCAGATCGGCGACCCGGCGAAGGCGAAGGGGCCGGTGGAGCGCCAGGTGGTGCGGGTCGTCACGCCGGGAACGGTGACGGACGACGCGCTGCTCGAGGAACGCCGCGACACGCTGCTCGCCGCGCTGTCGATGGCTGGGGACGGCTTCGGACTCGCCTGGATCGAGCTTGCGAGCGGCCGCTTTCACGCCCTCGAGGCCACGGGCCGGGAGGCGATGGCCGCCGAACTCGAGCGCCTGCGTCCGGCGGAGCTGCTCGTGGCGGAGGACGCACCGGTGCGGGGACTGGTCGGCGTCACGACCGCAGTTCGCTCGAGGCCGCCCTGGCATTTCGATGCCGCGAGCGCCGGGCGGCATCTCTGCGAGCAGTTCGGCACGCGCGACCTCGCCGGCTTCGGGCTCGCGAACCGCGCCCTCGCCGTCGGGGCCGCAGGCTGCCTGCTCCAGTACCTGCGTGACACGCAGAAATCGGCGCTGCCACACCTGCGCGGCATCCGCTGCGAGGAGCGCGACGAGGCGCTGCTGCTCGATGCCGCCACGCGCCGCAACCTCGAGCTCGACACCAGCCTGTCCGGTCGCCCCGACAGCACGCTGGTCGGCGTCCTCGATCGCACGGCGACCGCGATGGGCGGCCGCGAGCTCAGGCGCTGGATCCAGCGCCCCTTGCGGCCGCGGGCGCCGCGCGAGCGTCGCATGCAGGCCATCGAAGCCTTTCTCGACACCGGGCTCCACGTGGCCGTGCACGCGCTGCTGCGCCAGGTGGGCGACATCGAGCGCATCCTCGCGCGGGTCGCCTTGCGTTCCGCGCGGCCGCGCGACCTCGCCGGGTTGCGCGACGCGCTCGGGCGGCTGCCCGAGCTGCAGTCGCTGCTCGACGGCATCGACTCACGCCTCCTCGGGCAACTTGCGAGCGAAGCCGGTGCTCACCCGGCCGTGCACTCGTTGCTGGCCGCGGCGATCGTCGCCACGCCCCCGGCGCTGCTGCGCGACGGCGGCGTGATCGCGCCGGGCTTCGACGCCGACCTCGACGAGCTGCGCCGCATCAGCGAGCACGGCGACGAGGCGCTGCTCGAGCTCGAACGGCGCGAGCGCGAGCGCACCGGCTTCTCCAACCTGCGCTTCGGCTACAACCGCGTGCAGGGCTACTACATCGAGGTCAGCCGCAGCCAGGCCGATCAGGTGCCGGCGGACTGGGTGCGACGCCAGACCGTCAAGAACGCGGAGCGCTACATCACGAGCGAGCTCAAGGCGTTCGAGGACCGCGTGCTCGGCGCGCGGGACCGGGCGTTGGCTCGCGAGCGCGAGCTCTACGAGGGCCTGCTCGACCGGCTGATCGAATCGCTGCCGCCGCTGCAGGGCACCGCGGCCGCGCTTGCCGCGATCGACGTGCTCGCGAACCTCGCCGAGCGGGCCGTCGCGCTCCGCCTCGCGCGACCCAGCCTCACCGAGGAGCCGGCCATCGAGATCCGTGGCGGCCGTCACCTCGTGGTCGAGCAGCACCTCGACGGGCCGTTCGTGCCGAACGACCTCTCGCTGCACGACGGACGCCGCATGCTGATCGTCACGGGCCCGAACATGGGCGGCAAGTCCACCTACATGAGGCAGGCCGCGCTGATCGTGATCCTCGGCGGCATCGGCAGCTACGTGCCGGCGGAGTCCGCCACGATCGGCCCGGTGGATCGCATCTTCACGCGGATCGGCGCGGCGGACGATCTCGCCGGCGGGCGCTCGACCTTCATGGTCGAGATGACCGAGGCCGCCAACATCCTCAACAACGCGACGCGCGACAGCCTCGTGCTGATGGACGAGATCGGCCGCGGCACGAGCACGTACGACGGGCTGTCGCTCGCCTGGGCCTGCGCGCGGCACATCGGCCGCGAGGTCGGCGCTTTTACCCTGTTCGCCACGCATTATTTCGAGCTCACCGCCCTCGCCGACGAGCTGCCCGCCTGTGCCAACGTGCACCTCGACGCGACGGAGCACGCCGACTCGCTGGTGTTCCTGCACTCCGTCAAGGAGGGCCCGGCGAACCAGAGCTACGGCCTGCAGGTGGCGCGGCTCGCGGGCGTGCCCCGAACCGTCATTACCGAAGCCCGTCGTTACCTGGGAGAACTCGAGCGCCGCGACCACTCTGCCCGGCCCGACGCGCCGCAGCAGCAACTCGACCTCGTCACGCCGCCCGACCCTGCCGAATCCGCAGTGCTCGCCGAGCTGGCCGCGCTCGATCCCGACAGCATGAGTCCTCGCGAGGCACTCGAGCGGCTGTTCCGGCTGAAAGATTTGCTGCGCTAGCGCGTGCCGGATCGGCGCGTGGTACGGGACGCCGCGGCGCGATGGTCGATGTGGCGCAGGAAATCCTGCGATGCCGCGTGGAAGCGCGCGATCGTCTCGAGATCGAACTCCTCGAACGAGCTCGACATGCCAGGCACCAGCGTGAGTTGTCCTCGCGTCCCGACGGCGACCCAGCCCTTCCCAACCAGCCATCGGACCTTGCGCCGCACCGTCTCGCGCGGAATGCCGGTCGCCGCACTGACGGACAGGGCATTGCAAGCGCGCACGCGGGAGAGGTGCTCACCGCGGTCCACGAGCCGGTCGAGTCCGGCTGCAGAGTCGCGTGCGTGCTCGTCGTAGAACCGCTGGATGTAGTGCTGTCCGATCGTCCCAAGCACGAGTGCCGCGGTCAGGTCGCCCTCGAACGCCGCGTGCACCCGGAGCAGGTGCTCGGTCAGGAAGCGACCCGTCAGGTAGGACAGCTCGCGGCGATGTGCCCGCACGAAGTCAGGATCCAGCTTGGCGACCACTTGCTACTCGACGGTGCAGAGAATGGGTCGTGGCGCGATGCCGCGTGCACACCGCCCCTGACTGCCCGAAATGGGCACTCCCGGGATGAGACTGCCGATCCCCGCGACCGCCGTCAATTGAGCCACTGCGAGCGCCAGGTGACCGGCGCTCGACGCCACGCGCCGTGCTGGGCCTGTCTGCGTATCTCCGGCACGCGCTAGACTTCGGCGCCTGACGGATCGCTGCATGACGCCTAGGGAGCCCCGCCCGTGCCATCACGTTCTCTTTCTGCCCGACCGCGGTTCCGCTTCCGGCTCGTGGCGATCCTGCTGGCGGCGGCAGCCGCCGGCTGTGGACGGGCTCCCGACGCCCCGCCGGCGACGCCGCCGGTCGAAGTCAAGGCCGTCACGGTCCAGCCCAGCGCCACCGAAACCTACGCCGACAAGGTCGGCGAAGTGCGCGGTTCACAGGAGGTGGACCTGCGCGCCCGCGTAAGCGGCATCCTGCTCGCGACGCATTTCCAGGACGGCTCGCTGGTCAAGCAGGGCCAGCTGCTGTTCTCGATCGACGCGCGCGAGTTCCGCGCGCAGGTGGCGAGTGCCCAGGCCCGACTCGCCTCGGCCGAAGCCAATCTGTCCCGCGCCCGCCAGGACGTCGAGCGCTACCGCCCGCTGCTCGCCGAGGAGGCCATCGCGCGCCAGGTCTACGACAACGCCGTCGCGACGCAGCGCCAGGCCGAGGCCGAGGTCTCGGCCAGCCGAGCGGCGCTCGACGAGACCAGGCTCGGACTCGACTACGCGGAGGTGCGCGCCCCGCTGACCGGACGCATCGGTGCGGCCCAGGCCTTTCCCGGCAGCCTGGTCACCGCCGGGCAGACGGTGCTGGCCACGCTGTCCTCCGACGACCCGGCCTGGGTCTACTTCACGATCAGCGAGGCGGAGCTGCTCGACTTCGAGCGTCGCACCGGCAGCATGGAAACAGCCGCGGACGATCCGCTTCGCGTCGTCACGCTCATCCTGAGCGACGGCTCGGTCTATCCGCTGCCCGGCCGGATCAACTTCAGCGACCGCGCGCTCGACGCGACGACGGGCACGTACTCGCTGCGTGCCGAGTTCCCGAATCCGGACCACAAGCTCCTGCCCGGTTTGTTCGCGCGCGTGCGCGGTACCTCGGGCCGGCTCGAGAACGCGCTGGTCGTGCCGGATCGCGCCGTGCAGGAGCAGCTCGGGCGCTATTTCCTGACCGTCGTCGGCGAGGGCGACAAGGCCGAACTCCGGCCGGTCGAGCTCGGACCGCGCTTCGGGAACCGCCAGGTGATCAACTCGGGCCTCGCCGCCGGGGACCGCGTCGTCGTCGAGGGGCTGCAGAAAGCCCGGCCCGGGACGCCGCTGAAGGTGACACCGGTGACGCTCGAGGACTTCGACCGGCCAGGGAGCGCTGCCCCGACCGCCGCCCCAACCGCCACCACGACGGCGAACTAGGCGGAGCATCCGCATGGCCCGCTTTTTCATCGACCGGCCGGTCCTGGCGATCGTCGTCTCGCTGTTCCTGCTGCTGGTCGGCACGCTGTCGCTGATCCAGCTGCCGGTCGGCGAGTTCCCGAACATCGCCCTGCCCACCGTGCAGGTGAACGCCAACTACCTCGGCGCAAGCTCCAACATCGTCGAGGAATCCGTCACGGCGCCGATCGACCAGCAGGTCAACGGCGCGACGGACATGCTCTACATCAACTCGGTGAGCGGCGACGACGGCAGTGCGTCCATCGCCGTGACCTTCGCGCTCGAGCGCGACCCGGACCTCGCCGCCGTCGAGGTGCAGAACCGCGTCGCGCAGGCCAACTCGCAGCTGCCCGCCGAGGTCATCAACGCCGGCGTCACCGTGCGCAAGCAGTCGCCGGACACGCTGATGTACCTCGCGCTGTACTCGCCTGACGAGACCTACGACCCGCTGTTCATCAGCAACTACGGCTTCGTGTACGTGGTGGACGAACTCAAGCGCGTGAAGGGCGTGGGCGACGTGCGCGTGTTCGGCTCGGATTTCGGCATGCGCGTGTGGCTCAAGCCTGACCGCATGGCGAGCCTCGGCATCACCGCGGCGGACGTGGCCCAGTCGATCCGCGAGCAGAACCTGCAGGTGCCGGCGGGCCAGGTGGGCCAGCCGCCGGCCACGCGCGGGCAGAGCTTCCAGTATTCCCTGCGCGTGCAGGGCCGGCTCATCGAAGTGGACGAATTCGCCGACGTGATCGTCGGCTCGAAGCCTGACGGCTCGTTCATCCGCATCCGGGACATCGGCCGCGTCGAGCTAGGCGCGCGCAGCTACAGCAACGTCTCGCAGCTCGACGGGAAGCCGGCTGCGGCCATCTCGATCGCGCTGGTGCCGGGCGCGAACGCGCTCGAGACCGCGCACCTCGTCAAGGCGGAACTCGCGCGGCTCGCGACGTCGTTCCCGAAGGGCCTCGACTACCGGATCGTCTACGACTCCTCGGCCTTCGTCGAGGCCTCGGTCGAGGAGGTCGTGAAGACCTTTTTCGAGGCGCTGCTGCTGGTGTTGATCGTCGTGTTCCTGTTCCTGCAGAACTGGCGCACGACGCTGATCCCGATGCTCGCGGTGCCGGTGTCGCTCATCGCGACCTTCGCGGCTTTCCAGCTGCTCGGCTTCTCGATCAACACGCTGTCGCTGTTCGGCATGGTGCTCGCGATCGGCATCGTCGTGGACGATGCGATCGTGGTCGTCGAGGCGGTCGAGCACAACATGCGCCAGGGACTGGGCGTTCGCGACGCGACGATCAAGGCGATGGACGAGGTGCAGGGCCCGGTCGTCGCCATCGCACTGATCCTCGCCGCCGTGTTCGTGCCGATGGGCTTCATCCCCGGCGTCACCGGACAGCTCTACAAGCAGTTCGCGGTAACGGTTGCGGTCTCGACGATGTTCTCAGCGGTGGTCGCCCTGACGCTGACGCCGGCACTGTGCATGATGCTGATGAAGCCGCACGCAGACAGCCACGGCCCGCTCGCGCGCTTCTTCAAGGCGTTCAACTCCGGCTTCGACCGCCTGAACGTCCGCTACGGCGCGACGGCCGCGGTGCTCGCGCGCCGCACACTCATGGTGATGCTCACGATGGCTGCGCTCATCGTCGTGATCGCGGGCCTGTTCCGCTCGGTGCCGACCGGATTCGTGCCGGACGAGGACAAGGGCGCGGTGTTCATGCAGGTGGTGCTGCCCGACGCCGCCTCGCAGGAGCGTACCGTGGCCGTGCTCGAGCAGGTCGTCGCGATCACCCGGGGTGTGCCGGGCGTCGAGTCGGTGGTGAGCGTGTCGGGCTTCGACCTCATCTCCGGCACCGCCGCCTCGAACGGCGCGCTCGTGATCGTGAAGCTCACGCCCTGGGGCGAGCGCCAGTCCGACGACCTGCACGCGAGCGCGATCGTGGGAAGGCTCTACTACGCCACGAAGGACATCCCCGAGGCGCTCGTCATGCCCTTCAACCCGCCAGCCCTGCCCGGCATGGGCTCGGTCTCCGGGTTCTCGTTCATGCTGCAGGCGCGCTCGAACCAGCCGCCGGCCGAGCTCGCGCGCGTCGCGCAGGAGTTCATTGCGGCCGCCCAGCAGCGCCCCGAGATCGGGCGCGTGACCACCACGTTCAGCGCGAGCACGCCGAACTTCCAGCTGTACGTCGATCGCGAGAAGGCCAAGAAGCTCGGCGTACCGATCAATGACGTCCTTTCGACGCTGCAGATCTTCCTCGGCGGCTACCAGGTCAACGACTTCACCCGCTTCGGCCGCAACTACAAGGTGACGATGCAGGCGGACCCGGAGTTCCGGCAGGAAGTGAGCGACATCGCGCGCCTGTTCGTGCGTAACCGCGACGGCGGCATGGTGCCGCTCGACACGCTGACCTCCTGGGAGGCGAACACCGGCGCACGCTTCCTGCAGCGCTACAACCTGTACCGCACCGCTGCGTTCAGCGGCTCGCCCGCCCCGGGCGCGAGCTCGGGCGACGCGCTCCGGGCGCTCACCGAGGTGGCCGCGGAGGTGCTGCCGGAGGGCTACGGCTTCGAGTGGTCCGGCCAGAGCCGGCAGGAGATCGAGGCCGGCAACTCCTCGGTGATCGTGCTGGCGCTGTCGATCGTGGTGGTGTTCCTGTTCCTCGCCGCCCTGTACGAGAGCTGGGCCGTGCCGTTCGCGGTGCTGCTCGCCACGCCCTTCGGCTTCCTGGGCGCCCTCGCCGCCCTAAAGCTCGGCGGCATCGATTTCAACGTCTACGGCCAGATCGGTCTCGTCACGCTCGTCGGCCTCTCCGCCAAGAACGCGATCCTGATCGTCGAGTTCGCGAAGCTGAACCGCGAGAAGGGCATGCCGATCTTCGAGGCGGCGCTCGATGCGGCACGGCTGCGCCTGCGTCCGATCCTGATGACCTCGTTCGCGTTCATCCTCGGCGTCGTGCCGCTCATGATCGCCTCGGGCGCGGGCGCCGCGTCCAAGCAGTCCGTGGGTACCGCGGTGTTCGGCGGCATGATCGCCGCGACGGTGCTGACGACGCTCGCCGTGCCCGCCTTCTACGTGCTGATCCAGGGCATCGCGGAGCGCTTCGGCCGCGGGCCGCCCCTGGTGCGGGCCCGCGAGGCGGAGGCCGCGAAATGATCCGGCGGGCGGGCGTTCTCGCCACGACGGCGCTCATGGTCGCCGGCTGTGCAATCGGTCCGGACTACGAGCGCCCGGCGTTGCCCACGCCCGATGCGCACCGCGGCGTGCTGAGCCCGCAGGAAGCGGCCTCCATGGCGGACCTCGAGTGGGCCGATGTGTTCAGCGACCCGGAGCTGCGCAAAGTCATCGAGACCGCGATTGCGAACAACCTCGACCTGCAGATCGCTGCGGCGCGCATCGAGGAATTCCGTGGTCGTGCGCGGGTCGCCCGCAGCTACCTCGGACCCGAGATCCGCGGCGTCGGCAACACCGCGCCGAGCCCGGGCAGCAGCGAGGACAGCAGCTATTCGCTCGGCTTCAGCCTGTCCTGGGAGATCGACCTTTTCGGACGGCTGCGTCGCTCCAGCGAGGCGGCGCGCGCGCAGTTGCTCGCCTCGGAGGACGCGGCGCGCGGCGTGATGACCGCGCTCGTGGCCGACGTGGCCACGACGTGGTTCCGCCTGCGCGAACTCGACACCGAGGTCGCGATCATCGAGCGCACCATCAAGAGCCAGGAGGACACGCTCGCGCTGGTGCGGTCCCTGAAGCGCAACGGGGTCGCCTCGGGCACCGAGGAGCAGCAGGCGATCTCGCAGCTCGCCGGGACCCGCGCGCAGCTGCCGCTCGCGCTGCAGCGGCGCGTGCAGACGGAGAACCTGCTGCGCTTCCTGATGGGCTACGCACCGGAGCCCGTGCAGCGCTCGCAGGCGACGACGGCCGTCACGGTGCCGGCCGAGATCCCGGTCGGTCTGCCGGCGCAGCTGCTCGAGCGCCGGCCCGACCTGAGGCAGTTCGAGAACGAGCTGCATGCCGCCACCGCGAGTGTCGGCTTCGCCGAGGCGAGCCGCTTCCCCTACCTGTCGATCGGGCTCACGTCCTTTCTCGGCCTGGTGAGTCCGGAACTCGCGCGGCTGCTCGACGGCGACGATCCGGCAGCGGAGCTCTTTTCGATCGGTCCGTTCCTCGACGCCCCGATCTACCAGTCGGGCCGCGGCACGGGCAACGTCGAGGTCGCCCGGGCGCAGCTCAAGCAGGCGGAACTCGCCTACCGCCGGGGCGTGCTGCAGGCCTACCGCGAAGTGGCGGACGTGCTGATCGTGACGGACCAGGTCCGCGACTTCATCGCCCAGAGCCAGACGCGCGTCGGTGCCGCGCGCGAGGTCCTGCGGCTGCAGCGGATGCGCTACCGCGCCGGCGTCGTGAGCTTCCTCGAGGTGCTCGATGCCGAGCGACAGCTCTTCCTCGCCGAGATCGAGCTCGCCCGCGCGCACCTCAACCAGCTCGAAGCCTATGCGGAGCTGTACCGGGCGCTCGGCGGCGGCTGGTCGGACGCGGAACTCGCGCGCCTGACGACTCTGTCGCCGGCTCGTTGACGGCCCTCAGCGCCGCGGCTCCGATGATCGGCGGGCTGCGCCGCGCCGACGCGCATTCGTGACGGCGTCGGGCAGCAGGGCCTCGTGGCAATGGCTGCAGCGCACGAGCGGAGCGACGACCTGTCCGCAGCCGCGGTGCACGAGCTGGTAGGCGGGACCGCTCGGCGGCACGAGCCAGCGATCGCCCCAGGCGTTGAGCACCACCGCGTAATGAAAGAGACCGTGGCCTTTCTCCGTCAGCCGGTACTCCTGTCGCGGCGGGTGGCGGGCATAGAGCCGCCTCACGAGGATCTTCTGCCTCACGAGCAGGTCGAGCCGCGCCGAGAGGATGTTGGTGGCGATGCCGAGTTCCTGCTCGAACTCGTCGAAGCGCTGCAGGCCGAAGAACGCGGCCGCGATCAGCAGTGGCGTCCACGGATCTCCGACGATGTCGGCGATGTGCGTGAGCGTGGACTGGCTGCCGCGGTGCGTGGCCGCCGTGAGCGCGGACCGGCGCCACGACCGCGCCGGGCTCGACGGGACGCGTGGCAGGCGCCCGGGTCCGCGCCGATGCTCGACATCCCGCAGCGTCAGCGGCCCGCCGCAGCGTGAGCAGACGGTTTCCGGCTGCATGTCGTGCCCGCAGGCCGCGTGCCGCAGCTTCAGCGGGATGCCGGCGTCGCGCGCCGCCCAGCGGCGCTCCCAGCTCCACGCGACGAGGCTGAGCGGAAACAGGTCCCGGCCCATGGACGTGAGGCGATATTCCCGGCGACCGGGCAAGGTCTCCGATTCGACGCGGCGAAGGATGCCGCTGGCCTCGAGCGAGCGCAGTCGCCGGGTGAGGGTCGCGCGCGACGCGCCGGTGCGGGCGAGGAAGTCCTCGAAGCGCCGCACGCCCTGGAAGGCATCGCGGACGACGAGGATGGACCAGCGGTCGCCGAGCAGCTCGATCGCCCGGGTGACCGAGCTGCCCCGCAGGCGCGCGGATGCGCCGCGCCTCAGTGGCTGGGCGGCGCGTCGCCCCACAGCTCGCGTCCCGGCACCCAGCTCGCATGGAAGCCCGGCGCCACGCGGGCCGGGATGCGGACGCGGCAGATCGGACCGGCCGTGATGCGCCTGGCGTCGAAGATCCAGGCCTCGGAGCGGTAGTCCATCACGTGGGTCGCGAGCGTCACCACGTAGCCCGCGTCCTCGTCGCCTCCGCGGGTGCTCCGCGCGAACGGAGCCTCGCTCGGGTACCAGCCGGCCTCGTACTCGTACACCTCGCGCGTGCCCTGGGCGTGGTCGTACTTGACGAGTCCATCGAATGTGAGCGTCTGCAGGTCGGTCGGGATCCGCTGGTGGTAGGACCAGCGCGATTTCACCCCGTACAGCCCGGTGTCGGGCAGGCAGAACTCGACGTTGAGGTCGTCGAGCTGCTCCTCGCGCGCCTCGCCGGTGCGCAGGTTCATGCGCCAGCGTCGCAGGTGGCCGCGATAGCGAAGGTACGCCAGCATGGAGGCGAGCGACCCCTCGGCGGGATCGCGGCGGATGGTGGGATCGGGCTGGAAGCAGCCGTCCATGGTGATCCAGTCGCCGTCCTCCCACGCGTTGACCATGTGCAGCACGTAGCCGGGCGTGAACTCGAACCAGCGCAGCTGCTCCTGCGTGCCCAACCGCGGGATCATGCCGAAGCGAGACGGCTGATCGCGGTGGAACTGCACCACGCGGTGTCCCGTGCGCCTGAGCACGTCGACGTCGTGGTACAGCGGGAAGTCGTGGAGGATCGTGTAGTTCGGCGTGAACGTCGTGTCGTGCGGCAGGCGCGGCCCCGGCAGGTCGATCTGCGCGCGGTGCTTGAGCCGTCCGTCGGCGCCGACCACGTAATAGGTCAGGTAGGACTTGAAGTCGCCGTAGTCGTAGTCGAGGTAGTCGCCGTTGCGCGGATCGACCTTTGGGTGGGCGTTGAGCGTCGTGTCGAGCGCGCCGCCGAAGGTCTCCTCGCCGATCGTGTCGAGCGTGAGCGGATCGAGCGCGTGCACGCGCCCGGCGTTATACCACTGGGCGAGGATGCGACCGTTGAAGTAATTGAGCGTCGTGTTGGCGGTGTCCTTGCAGTAGTCGGGGTTCACCGTCCGCCGGCCGTCGCCCACCCGCGAGAGGTCGAAGGGCCCCATGATCCCGGCGAGCTCCACCGTGCCGCGCTCGATCTCGTCATGCAGGGCACGGGTGCGGACCCACTTGCGAACGTAGCTCGCGCGACCGTCGCGGAAGTAGGCGCCGTGCACCATGCCGTCGCCGTCGAACCAGTGGTACATGCCCTTGGGCGCCAGCACGGGGTTCGGGCCGTTGCGCAGGTAGGCGCCGTACAGGTCGGGGGGAATCTCGCCGGCGACAACCTCGAGGTCGACGGCGGTAACCTCGGAGATCACCGGCGTGTACGGGCCGTGCAGGTAGGGATTGTCGATGCCGTCCACCCAGCCGGGGCGGTCCGGTGGATCCACCGGGTTCTGCTGCGCATACGTTCTCATCGGGCGGTCTCCTGGTTCACTCCGCACGCTCGATCACGAAACTCACGGTGGTGGTCGCGCTGCCGCCGACGTTGAGCGTGGCGAAGCGGCGGGCGCCGTCGACCTGGTAGTCGCCGGCCTGGCCAGTGACCTGCTTGCAGCAGTCGAGCGCCATGCGCACGCCGGTGGCGCCGACCGGATGGCCGAGGCCGATCAGGCCGCCGCTGGGGTTGACCGGGATACGACCGCCGATTTCGATGTCGCCCGCCTCGATCGCCCGCCAGCTCTCCCCCGGCGGCGTGATGCCGAAGTGGTCGATCGCCATGTACTCGGTGGTCGTGAAGCAGTCGTGGGTCTCGATGCCATCGACGGCCTCGACGCCCGGCAGTCCCGCGCGGCGGAACGCGTCCTCGATGGTGGCGCGTACCCATGGGAACACGTAACGCTGGTCGCGACTGGCCGCCACCTTGGCGGCATAGGTGATCGGTGCGGTGCGGTGCCCCCAGCCGGCGAGGCGTGCGATGTCGCCGGGGCAACGACCGTGGCGCGCGGCCCAGGCGTGTGCCACCGGTTCGGTGGCGAGGAACACGATCGCCGCGCCGTCGGTGATCTGCCCGCAGTCCTGCTTGCGGATGCGTCCGTCGATGACGGGATTCGCGCTTTCGTCCTCGGCGAAGCTCTGCGGCGTGAACGTCCAGCGCCGCGTCTGCGCGTTCGGGTTGCGGCGCGCGTTGGCGAAGTTGATCTCGGCGATGCGCGCGAGGTGCTCGCGGCGCAGTCCAAAGCGCCGCTCGTACTCGTCGCCGAGCAGGCTGAAGATGTGCGGCCACGGAAAGCGCACGCCGGGACACTCGTGCCCGGCCCACATCGCGGGGCCGCCGATCAGCCGCGCCGCCTCGTCGCCGGGGACGTTGCGCATCTGCTCGATGCCGATCACGGCGGCGAGGCCATAGCGGCCCGCCTCGAGTTCGGCCGCCGCCGCAAGCAGCGCGAGGCTGCCCGACGCGCAGGCGCCCTCGTGGCGCGCCGCCGGCACGCCCGCGAGATCGTCGTGCGCCGCGGCCACGAGACCGCCGAGATGTCCCTGGCCGCAGAACAGCTCGCCCGCGAAGTTGCCGACGTGCGCCGTCTCGATCTCCCGGGCCTCGAGCCCGGTGGCCGCGAGACCGCCCTCGAGCACGGCGCGGATGCCGTCCGCGAGCTCCTGGCCCTCGCGCGCCCAGTTCGCGGCGAAGTCGGTCTGCCAGCCGCCGAGGAGGTAAATGTTGCCTGCCATGCCGCCCTCAGGCGTCCTGCCCCGCGGCCGCACCGAGCCGCGCGACCTCGCCCCGGATCACCTTGCCGACCGGGTTGCGCGGCAGCTGCGACACGACCCGCATTCGCTCCGGCCACTTGAACCGGGCGAGCCCGCGCGCCTCGAAGTGCCCTTCCAGTCCCTCGACCGTCAGCGACTGGCCCGGACGCAGCACGACCACGGCGCAGATGCGCTCGCCGAGCACCTCGTCCGGCACACCGACCGCCGCGGCCTCGGCGATCGCGGGGTGCTCGGCCAGCACGGCGTCGAGTTCGTCGGGCGAAATCTTCATGCCGCCACGCACGATCAACTGCTTGAGCCGCCCGACGAACCGGTAGAAGCGCGGGTCACCGGGCTCGGCGATCTCGAACAGGTCACCGGTGCGGAACCAGCCATCGGTGGTGAACGCGGCAGCGTTCAGGTCCGGCGACTCGAAGTAGCCGTCGAACACGGTCGGGCCTCGCACCTGCATCTCGCCCGGCACGCCCTCGGCCGTGATCTCGGCACCGGTGTCGGGATCGATCAGGCGCGTTTCGATCAGTCGCGCGACGCGCTGCGGCCAGGCGATCTCGCGGCGCCCGAAGCGTGGAAAGTAACGGGCACGTCGCTCCGGGTCGGGCGCCTCCGCCGGGCCGCTGCACAGCGACATGCCCTCGTTGGACCCGAACATGTTGACGATCTCGATGCCGTAGCGCTCGCGGTAGCCTCGGATCATCGCCGGCGGCAGCGGCGCCGAACCCGAGCCGATGCAGCGCAGGCAGGTGAGGTCGACACCCGACAGCAGCGCCTCGTTCTGCAGCAGCAGCATCAGGATCGCCGGCGGCGCG
>Ga0102851_10001181_pt1 | contig 14588 bp, 10 predicted proteins | sample Mud3Dept3metaG_FD_79558 | JGI IMG/M metagenome (GOLD analysis project Ga0102851, IMG submission 79558) | Freshwater wetland microbial communities from Ohio, USA, analyzing the effect of biotic and abiotic controls - Mud 3 Core 4 Depth 3... | ecosystem: Environmental > Aquatic > Freshwater >... | reverse complement strand
TCGTCGGGCGGCACCGAGTTGCCGATGCTGAAGATCGCGTCGTGCAGCTTCTTCGCCGTCGGCTTGTCGTAGAAGCTCTTGGCCTCGACGAACGCCTCGGCGGCATCCGCGGTCAGCGTGTCGGCCCAGATGTAGCTGTAGTACCCGGCGGAGTAGCCGTCGCCGGAGAAGATGTGCCCGAACTGCGTCGGGCGGTGGCGCATCACGATCTCCGACGGCGCGCCGATCTCCTTCATCGTCGCCTTCTCGAACGCACCCGCGTCGATCGGCTTGCCCGCGGCGGCGGTGTGGATCTTGAGGTCGTAGATCGCGGACATCAGGTACTCGACGGTCTTGAAGCCCTGGTTGAAGTTCTTCGCCTTCTCGATCTTGGCGACGAGCTCCTTGGGGATCGGCTTGCCGGTCTTGTAGTGGAGCGCGAACTTGTTCAGCACCTCGGGCGTCGCGAGCCAGTGCTCGTTGAGCTGGCTCGGGAACTCGACGAAGTCGCGCAGCGTGTTCGTCCCGGCGAGCGTCGGGAACCGGACGTTGGAGAGCAGGCCGTGCAGCGCATGACCGAACTCGTGGAACATCGTGGTCGCGTCGTCCCACGAGATCAGCACGGGCTCACCCTTCTTGCCCTTCACGAAGTTCGAGTTGTTCGACACGATCGGTGTCGCAGGGGTCTTGAACGCCTCCTGCGTGCGGTACTCGCTCATCCACGCACCGGAGCGCTTGCCGTCGCGGGCGTACGGATCGAAGTACCAGAGGCCGATGCGCTTCTTCGCGCGCGTCACTTCCCAGACCTTGACCTCGGGGTGATAGACCGCCACGCCCTTGACCGGCGTGAACGTCAGGTCGAACAGCTGCTTCGCGCACCAGAACATCGCGTCGCGCAGCTTGTCGGCCTGGAGGTACGGCTTCACCTCGTTCTGATCGAGGTCGTACTTGTCCTTGCGGACCTTCTCCGCGTAGTAGCGGTAGTCCCACGGCTCGATCTTCGCGACCTTGTCCGGGGTCGCGAGCTTCTGCATGTCGGCGACCTCCTCGCGCACGCGTGCGGTCGCGGCCTTCCAGACCTTGAGCGTCAGCGCCATCGCCGCGTCGGGCGTCTTCGCCATGTTGTCGTCGACGATCCAGTGCGCGTGCGTCGGGAACCCGAGCAGCTTCGCGCGCTCGGCGCGCAGCGTGAGGACCTCGGTGATCACCGGCTTGTTGTCGTGCTTGCCGGCGTTGTCGCCGCGGCCGACCCACATCTTCCAGACCTTCTCGCGCAGGTCGCGGCGCGTCGAGTAGGTCAGGAAGGGCTCGGCACTCGAGCGCGTGTTCGTGATCAGCCACGTGCCCTTCTGGCCCTTGGCCTCGGCCGCGGCCTTCGCCCCCGCGATCTCTCCCTCGGGCAACCCGGCGAGGTCCTCGGCCTTGTCGAGCGCGACCGTGTAGGTCTCCTCGTCGGCGAGCTGGTTCTGCCCGAACAGCGTGTAGAGGCTCGCCAGCTTGCCGTTGATCTCCTTCATCCGCGCCTTGTCCTTGGCGCCGAGGGCCGCGCCGCGGCGCGCGAAGTTGCGATAGACGACGTCGAGCAGGCGGAGCTGATCCGCGGCCAGGCCCGACGCCTTGCGGGCGTCGTAGACTGTCTTGATCCGCGCGAACAGCTTCTCGTTCTGGATGATCTCGTCGCCGTACGCGGACAGGAGCGGCGCCATCTCGGTCTCGACGGCCTGCATCGGCTTGTCGTTCATCGTCGACGTGTAGACGCCCATGATCGCGTTCGCGCGATTGAACGGCCGGCCCGAGTCCTCGAGCGCCGCGATCGTGTTGTCGAACGTCGGGGCTTCCTTGGTGTCGACGATCGCCTGGAGCTCCGCCCGCTGGAGGTCCATGCCCTGGAGCAGGGCGGGCTTGAAGTCAGCGACCTTGATCTTCCCGAACGCGGGGCCACCCCCATAGGGGCCGGTGTAAGGAGCGAGGAGCGGCGGCAACTTCACGGCGGGAGCACCTTTGGCAAAGGACAGCGTGCTGCGAAACGCGACGAGGGCGGCAGCGGAGGCGGTCGCGAACAGGAACGTGCGTCTCTGCATCCCGCGGACGATAGCGCAGCGCCGGGAGGTCGTCGTAGCCGTGCGCCACCTGTCCTACATCCCTCGCGTCGGTCGCGCCGACCCGGGCGGGCCCCGATGGTACATTGGAGGCACAGTGCCCCGCGATCAGGACGCGAACGACCGCACGATGGTCGAGCGCATCGATCCACTGCTGGGATCGGTCCTCGATCGCCGCTACCGCATCGACTTCCGCCTCGCGGCCGGTGGGTTCGGTGCGATCTACCGCGCGACGCACATCAAGTCCGGTCACGAGGTCGCGCTCAAGGTGCTCCACCCGCAGCTGACGACCGATGCCGGTGTGGTCGCGCGGTTCCGCCGCGAGGGCGCGACGATGACCACGCTGCGGAGCCCCCACACGATCACCGCGTACGAGCTCGGCGAGGCGGACGACGGGACGCTGTACATCGTGATGGAGCTACTGCGGGGGGAGAGCCTGTTCGAGCGGTTCCGCGCGCACGGCCGGTTCGACTGGAAGCGGATGGTCAAGATCACCCGTGCGATCTGCGGCTCGCTCGTAGAGGCGCATGGCCTCGGCGTGATCCACCGTGATCTCAAGCCGACGAACATCCACCTCGAGAGCAAGGGCGAGGATCCGGACTTCGTGAAGGTCCTCGACTTCGGGATCGCCAAGATCCTGCACGACAGCGACTTCGACTCGAGCGATCTCACGAACGCCGGGCAGATGATCGGCACGCTCGATTACATGTCGCCCGAGCAGATGGTCGGTGGCGCGTGTACCGGCCAGAGCGATATCTACACGCTCGGGATCCTGACCTACGAGATGATCGCGGGCGTTCGCCCGTTCGCCGAGGCGCAGACCGCCGGCGCGGCGCTCGCCGCGATCCTCAAGACGACCCCGCCGCCGCTGTCGCAGCGCGTGCCGGTCCCCGACGAGCTCGATCGCATCCTCGCGCGGTGCCTCGAGCGCGATCCGCTCAAGCGCTACCGCGACGTCGGCGAGCTCGCGGACGAGCTCGATCAGCTGATCGCGGCCCACGATGTCGACGAGGTCACGCACACCGTCTCGTTCGACGAGCGCGCGCCGAGCACGACCCCGATGGCCGCAGCCCCCGAGTCGACGATGTTCTCGATGCCGCCGCCGATCGTGGCACCTCGCGCGACCCCCGCGAGCACGCCGCCACCCGTGCGGAGCGCCGCGACCGTGCCGAAGTTCCCGGCGACGCTTCCGCCGCCGGAGGCCAAGGCCCCGCCGAGGTTCCCGCCGAGCTCTCCGACGACGGACGCGGCGCGCGGCAAACCCTCGACCGCGCCGCCCGCCGACGGCCGCACCAAGCCGCCGACCGGCGCGCAGCCGCTGCGGGCCAGGCCGTCGAGCACGCCCCCGCCCGTCCCGATCTCGGGAGAGCTGACGTGGCAGGGCGATGCGCCACGGCCGGCCAGTGGCCGCACGAAGTCGCCGACCGGCGCGCAGCGCATCGAGACCTCGGATCCGTTCTCGCTGCAGCCGACGACCCCGCAGCCCGTGATCCCGCGGTCGGCGTCGGGGGGCGCCCCGGAGCCCGGACGCAAGAAGGCGCCGACCGCACCCGCGCCGCTGCCGCCCGATAGCGACTACGCGACGACGCCGGTCCCGAAGTTCCATCGCCCCCCGCCGACGCCGCCGACCGGCCTGCCCGCCGCGTCCCCGTTCAAGACCACGCTGCCGGGCGCGCAGATGCCGCCGAACCCCAACGCCCACCCGAGCGCGCCGCAGTTCTCGCCGGCGACGCCGTTCCCGCTTCATCCGCCGACGCCGACGCCGTCGCCGGTCGGCGGGTTCGGGCCCACGCCGTTCCCGCACGGTGGCTCGCCGTACGCGCCGCAGCCCGTCGATGACGGACGCGGCTCGCGTCCGGTGCTCGACCTCAATGCGTTTCCGCAGCAGCCGCGGATCGCACCGACGCCGAGCCCCGGTAGCTATCCGCCGTCACCGCCGGGCGGGACGTTCGACATGGGACAGATCCAGGCGCGCGACGCCGCGATGCGCCGGATGGTGTGGATCGCCGTGCTCGTGATCGGCGCGCTCCTCGGGATCGTGGTCGCGAGCCAGCTCTAGGGATCGAACCGCAGCCGGTGCTTCGTGATGTCGAGCGTGCGGCAGCGCGGGCGAGATCCGGGCTCGACCACGCGAACGAACGCATACGCGACATCGCCATTCTTGGGGACCTCGAACGTGAGGGGCGCGCACTCGAAGCCGTGGTCGCGGATCAGGAGCCTCGAGCGTCCCGGCGGATGCTCGAACCGCTTGTGCACGCGCGAGCTCGCCTGGCGCTGCTCCGTACGATCGGCCACGACCAGGAGCTGGCGATCGTCGCTGCTGATCACCACGGCACCGTCGGTCCGCGGCGGCGCGCCGATCGAGCACACCCTGCGTTCGCCGGGCCTCACGATGCACGTCGACATGCCGTAGGTCAGCGGCGTCACCGCCTCCATGACGTACCGTCCCGGCGGCAGGTCGAGCTCGAAGCCGAGGTTGGGGCCGCCGTCGACGGCCGTGGTCGGCGACGTGCCCGGCTTCACCAGGATCTTGCCGTCGAACAGGAGGTACGCGGTCTTCAGATCGATCGACTTCGGATCGCTCGGCGAGCCGCTCATCACGAACACCGAGCCCGGCGTCGTCGCGAGCTGGTCGAGCAGCGCCTCGACCCCCTTCCTGTCCGCGGCGTCGGGCGAGAGCGCTAGGTATATCTCGAAGCTGCGGATCGCGTCGGTCAGCCTGCCGAGCCGCCGCTGGATGTCGGCGATGTTGTAGGCCGTGCTCGGGTGCGGCGAGATCGCGAACGCCTTCTGGTAGAGGCCGAGCGCGGTCGGGAGGTCACCGTTCTGGTCGGCGGTGTACGCGGCGCCGAACGCCTCGCCCGCGGCCTTGACGAACTTGTCGGGCGCCGTCTTGCGCTTCGCGGTAGACGGCTTCGCGGCGGCGACGGCGGCGAGCGCGAGCACGAGGACGATCGCGATCCTCATCGCGGCAACCTGACGGTCTGCCGGGTCGCGATCAGCGGCTTGCAGAACCGCTTGTCCTCGCCGGGCTTCACGTCGATGTAGACGTACGTGAGGTCATCGCCGGCGGGGACGTCGAACGCGATCTTGTTGCACGCATCGGTCGCCGACTTGACGAACGTCTCGTAGCGCCCCGGCGCCAAGGTGAACCGCGCCCGGAGCTGGAACTTGGTGCCGCCGTCCTCCCAGGTGCCGACGAGGTTCATCGTCGGCGACGCGCTGAGGATCACGTTGCCCTCGGCCTCCTCGTACCTCATCGCCACGTGCTCGGTGTGCGCCAGGAACGCGGAGAACGACTTGTGAACATAGGACGTCGGGCCGATCCGATCCACCGTATGCCGGCCGGGGCTCGGCATCACGATCGCGGGTGAGGACCCGAGGAGCTTGCCGTCGAAGAAGATCACGGCGTCGGGATCCTCGCCGTCGATCACCGCGACGGACGGGCGCTTCTCGATCAGCTCGATGATCCGTTCGACGTCCTTGCGGTCGGGCGCGTCGGGGAGGGCCGCGAGGTACTTCTTGTAGAACTCGACCGCCTGGGGATAGTGCTCGACCCGGCGCGAGACGTCCGCGAGATTGTAGAGCGTGCTCGCATGGCCGTCGTCGAGGAGGGAGCGATAGTGACTCGCGGCGTCGTACGGACTCCCGGCCTTGTCCGCGATCACGGCGTCGACGAACTTGGTGAGCGCCTCGACCGAGTACTTCTCGATCGGCGGCTTGCGCTTGGCCGGCCACTGGTACGGGGGCACGTCGGGCGCAGCGGCGGCGAACGTCGTCCCGGCAAGCACGCAGGCCACGATCCACTTCATGGACGGTTAGTGTAGCTCGTGAACGTGCAGATCGTCGTGAATCTCGTCCGCGCTCGGCTCCTGGGCCACCCGGCGATGCTAGCGGATCGCGGCGTCTGCTAGCATCAGCGCGTGCTGCTCGTCGCGCGGATGATCGAGGAACAGTTTCATCGCGACGATGAAGATCGTCCGCTGCGCGAGGGACGCACACCCGCGGAGTACCTCCGCCCGACCGACCTCGAGTACAAGCCGTGCCCGTACGCCGGTTCGCGCAGCCAGCACGCGCTGCCGATGAACGTCTCGGCGCTGCGCCAGATGTCAGCGCACTGGGACGACATCCTCGGTGCGATGGTGATGTTGCGCGACGCGTACCGCACGATCCGCGGCGTCACGGACCTCGATGTGATGGACGTCTGGCGCATCAGCCAGCTCGGATCGGCGCTCCCGTGGTGGTTCATCCTCGGCAAGAGCGAGACCTCGCCCGCGTACGCGGCGTCGCTGGCGAAGGCGATGCAGGGTGTCGGGCTGTGGGCCCAGCAAGACTTCGTGCGGATGCTCACCGAGACGTGGCAACCGCCGCCCCTGACCGCAGCCGCGATCCTCGCGCTGACCGAGGCGAACGGGACCTTGATCGCCGAGACCGAGGTGTGCGCGGGGCCCGAGAAGATGCTGCTGCGGTTCTTCGAGGCGATGGTCGGGACGACGCCGGCCGATGCCGCGGCGAGCCCGCGCCTGGCCACGCTGCTCGCCGAGCGCGACGCGATGCTCGGGTTCGCGGCGCACTACCTCGGGTTCAAGTTCGCGCTGTGGATCCACTACCTCGCGCGGCGGTTCGTTCACGCCGACATCGCCGCCGCGCTCGGCCCCCGGGTCGACGAGCGCGCGGCCCAGCAGGCGATCGCGCGGAGCCACGGGGGCGAGGCGCAGCTCGCGCGCGACGCGAGCCTGACGGAGATCGTCGCGGGCATCCGCGCGCTACTCGACGGACCGTGCGAGCCGCCGGACTTCTTCGTGATCGGGCCGACCGATCTCGCCGGCACGTCCCCCGCGGCACGCCACGCCTGGCTGCGCTCCCTCGCCGCGCACATCGTGCCGTGCTCGCCGGATCTGCACGACGTCGACGTGCGCGCGACGGCGAACGACATCGCGAGCGCGCTCGAGTCCCCCGCCACCGAGAGCGCGGCGGTCTCACTCGACGATCTCGCCGTCGAGGTCGATCGGGTGACCGGCTGCGGTGCGAGCGCGGCGGGCAGCGTCGCGAACGCGCTCGCGACGTCGGCCCGGCTCGACGCGCTGCTCGGCGAGCTGGTCGCCCGGGTCGAGGCCGGGTTTCGTCGCGCCTCGGGCGCCGGGCCGGCGGGGCCGATCGATGCGGCGTCCCGGGATCGCGTGCTGGCGTCGCCGCCGCGCGCGCTGCTCACCCGGCTGGCCCCGCGCGGGTTCGCCGCGCTCTGCAAGCCCTGATCGGACCGGCCCCCCACCCCGGGCGTAACCCGAGGGATGCGTCTTCCGGCGACGTCACCCAGGGGAGTCGAGCGCAAGTCCGTGATCCAGCGAGCGGAGTGCCCTGGCACATCCGGTGCTCTAGCTCCCATCACACCAAGGAGCCCGCCCCATGTCGACCACGCCCGAAGCCCCCGAGACCCTCGAATCGATCGCCCCCGACCAGCTCGAGTCCGTTGCCGGAGGCGCGACCCGCGTCAGTGGCAAGGGCGGAGACGCCGAGCTGACGGCGATGCTCACGCAGATCGGGAGCTCGATCAAAGACCTCGCCGCGTCGAAGAACACGAACAGCGGTGGCGACACCATGCAGCTCATGATGATGATGCTGATGATGGGCGGCGGTGGTGGTGGCGGCGGCGGCGTCGCCGCCCCGGCCGGCCCCCCCGTGGTCAACGTCGACGCGGCGGTCGGCGGCGGCGGGTGCGGCCGCGGCCGCAAGGGCAAGAAGGGCTGGTAGCCCGCGCGCGAGCGTACGCGCCGATCCTCGCCCGTGCGGCCCGCACTGGTATGGTGCGCGCGTGCAGGACATCGCGAGCCTCGCCTTCGAGGACCAGTTCGTTCGCGAGCTCCCCGGCGATCCACGCGCCGACAACTCGCTGCGCCAGGTACTGAAGGCGTGCTACTCGCGTGTCACTCCGACCTCCGTTCCCCGACCCGAGCTGCTCGTGCTCGTGTCCGAGGTCTGTGCCCTCCTCGGGCTCGACCCGTCGATCACCTCCGAGCTGACCGAGGTCCTCGCGGGCAACCGCGTGGTCACCGGCATGGCCCCGTACGCCGCGTGCTACGGCGGCCATCAGTTCGGGACGTGGGCAGGCCAGCTCGGCGACGGTCGCGCGATCACGCTCGCCGAGGTCGCCGGTCACGACACCGAAGGCAGCCCGGCCCGCTGGGAGATCCAGCTCAAGGGCGCAGGTCCGACGCCGTACTCGCGGCGCGCCGACGGTCGCGCGGTCCTGCGCTCGTCGATCCGCGAGCTGGTGTGCAGCGAGGCGATGTTCCATCTCGGCGTCCCGACGACGCGCGCGCTGTCGCTCGCGGTCACCGGCGAGCCGGTCCAGCGGGACATGCTCTACGACGGCCATCCTCGCCACGAACCCGGCGCCGTGGTGTGCCGCGTGGCGCCGTCGTTCCTTCGCTTCGGCAGCTACGAGATCCACACCTCGCGCGACGATCATGCGACGCTGCGCGCGCTCGTCCGGTTCACGCTCGAGCGCTACTACCCGCAGTACATCGCGGGCGATCGGCTCGACATCGCCGGATTCCTCGACGACGTGATGCGGCGCACCGCGTTCATGGTCGCCGAGTGGATGCGCGTCGGCTTCGTCCACGGCGTGATGAACACCGACAACATGTCGATCCTCGGCCTGACGATCGACTATGGCCCCTACGGCTGGCTCGAGCCATTCGACCTCGACTGGACGCCCAACATCACCGACGCGTCGGGGCGTCGGTACCGGTTCGGCAACCAGCCATCGGTGGCGCAGTGGAACCTCGGGAAGCTCGCGCGCGCCCTGGCGCCGCTGGTCGAGGATGTCGCGCCGCTCCAGCGCGTGATCGAGGCGTTCCCGAGCGTATTCTCGTCGCTGCATCGCCACACCACGCTGCGCAAGCTCGGGCTGACCGGCCGCGGCGACACCGCGACCGCCGACGAGGATCTCCTGGCGGCGATGGGCGAGCTGCTCGTCGGCGCCGAGATCGACATGACGCTGTGGTTCCGGCGCCTCGCGAACGTCCCCGCGCGGACCTCGGCGGACGCCGCGTTCTCGATCCTCCGTGACGCGTATTACGCGCCGGCCGCGCTCGCACCCGAACAGCGCGCCGCGCTCGCGGACTGGCTGCGCGCATACTGGGCGCGCGTCGACGTCGAGGGCATCGATGATCACGAGCGCCGGAACCGGATGAACGAGATCAATCCGCTCTACGTGCCACGCAACTACCTCGTGCAGCAGGTGATCGAGGCCACCGAGGCCGGCGATCGCCGCGCGCTGCCCGAGCTCCTCGAGGTCCTGCGCCGCCCGTACACCGAGCAGCCGGGGCGCGACCGGTTCGCGGAGAAGCGTCCCGACTGGGCGCGCCACAAGGCAGGATGTTCGATGCTCTCGTGCAGCTCGTAAGGAGGACCGTGCCGACCCTCAAGATCGTCCAGACCGGAGACCCCGTGCTTCGCCAGCAAGCGCGACCGCTGACCCACGACGAGCTCGCGCTATCGGGAACACAGCTCCTGATCGCGCTGATGCGCGACACGATGCGCGACGCGCCCGGCGTCGGCCTCGCCGCACCCCAGATCGGCGAGTCGATCCAGCTCGTCGTGATCGAGGACCTGGTCGAGGACCCCGACCGCGAGCGGACCACGGTCCCGTTCCACGTGCTCGTCAACCCGACGCTGACGATCGTCGGCGACGAGACCGTCGACGCGTTCGAGGGCTGCCTGAGCTTCGCCGGCTACACGATGATCGTGCCGCGCGCGCGCCGCGTGACGGTCGAGGCGCTAAACGAGCGCGGCGAGCCGGTGACGATCGAGGCGAGCGGCTGGTATGCGCGGATCCTCCAGCACGAGATCGATCACCTGCGGGGCATCGTGTGCTGCGATCGCATGGACTCGCGGACGCTGTCGACCACCGAGAACCACGCGCGCCACTGGCGCACGGCGACCGCGACCGAGGTCAAGTCCGCCGTCGCGCTGCCGCTGCCCGACGAGTAACTGCGCACGCAGCTCAGCCGTAGTGGACCGCCGAGATCCGCACCCCACCCATCGACCCGTTGTACGCGACGGTGCCGCGATCGGCGCCGGCCGCTCCGGCGATCACCATCAGCGGGATCAAGTGCTCCTCGCGCGGGTGACACGCACGCGCCGCCGGTGCCTCGTCCCAGTGCGCGAGCTTGCGATCGCGATCGGCTGGCTCGCTCGTCGCGGCTTCGCGCAGCCACGCATCGAAGAGATCGGACGACGGGCGCAGGCTGGGATCGCGGAAGCCGCGCATGTTGTGATAGCTCATGCCGCTGCCGATGATGAACACGCCCTCGTCGCGCAGCGGCGCGAGCGCGCGGCCGATCGCGAGGTGCTCCTCGGGATCGAGGCCGACCTTGAGGGACAGCTGGACCGTCGGGATGGTCGCTTCGGGGTACGCGAGCTTGAGTGGCACGAACGTGCCGTGATCGAAGCCGCGCTCGGAGTCCGTCGCCGTTGCGATGCCGGCGTTCCCGAGCAGCTCCTGCACGCGCGCCGCGATCGCGGGCTCGCCGGGGGCGGGCCAGGTGATCGTGTACGACTCCGGCGGGAAGCCATAGTAGTCGTAGAGCATCGGCGGGCGCGGCGAGGTCATCACCGTCGGCACGGCCTCCTCCCAGTGGGCGGAGATCACGAGCAGCGCCTTCGGCGCGGTCTTCGGCAGCGCCTGGACTTCCCGCAGGTACGCCGCCAGCGCGTCGTTGTCAGCCTTGGGGAAGCCGACGTCGACCCACGGCCACGGGCCACCGCCGTGCGGCAGGAACACCACGGGCATCCGGGTGCCCGCGGTCTGGCTGCGTTGATCCTGGCTCATCGTCCCTGCACCTTTCTCGCAGCCGACGCCGAGGGCGGCCACCCCGGCGGCTCCGATGCCCACGAGCACCTCGCGCCGGGTCACGCCGTCGTCACGTCGTTGCGTCATCGGACAGAGTATGACCACGGGTGCGGTCGCGCGGAACCCTGCGCGCGGGAACCCAGTGTTCCACCGGGTCAGGCCGCGCTGGTCTCGGCGCGTGGGACCAGCTCGCGGAGCTGCCAGGCCTGGATCTGCAGGCTGCGGCGCTCCCCGCGGCGCTCGTTGTCCTGGGCCCGGCCGACGAACAGCGCCGCCGCGAGCATCGCGATCACGTAGGCCGCGAGCCCGAACATCGCGGGCACGGACTCGAGGCGTTCGGCGGCGGTCTGGAACACGAGCCGGTTGCCCTCCGCGAACGACCGGGTCGCCAGCACGCCGACCTGCTCTAGCGCCCATGGGGCGAGGGTGGCGATCGCGGCGAGGAGCCCCAGCAGCCAGGTCCTGATCAGGCGCTGATGGTTCGCGAGCACCATCACCATGATCGTTCCGGGGCCCGCGCCGACCACGAACGGATTGATCAGCCACGCCAGCAGCGAGATCAGCGCGAGGTTCGCGGCGATCGCGAGGTACCCGGACCAGTATGGGTTGCGCGGTGCGACGACGCGCTCCACGACGACGATGAACCCGCAGAGCAAGGAGCCGGTGATGTGGTACCAGGCGTCGCGGTACCCGATCGCGTACAGGATCGGGAAGAACAGCACGTAGACGAGGGCGGCATAGGTGCCGAACCGGGCGCTGCGCTCGAGCGACTTCATGTCGAGCTTCTCGATCTCCTGCTCGACCTCGACCGGCATCTCGGGCGGTGGCTCGAGCATCAGGCGACCGAGGAGGTCCGCACTCTGCGGCGACTGCGGATCGAAGGCGAGGGCGCGCGCGGCCGCGCGGATCGCGATCCGGCGCTCGTTCTGGCCGCTCCCTGAAGCGAGGGCGCGGCGCGCGGTCGCGAGCTCGGTACGGGCGAGCTCGCGGCGCAGCACGAAGTCGCGATCGCCGTCGAGGTACTCCTGCACCGCCTCGCCGAGGGCACGGGCGGTCGCGTAGCGGTCCTTGCGATCGACCGCGGTTGCGCGCACGCAGATCGCGTCGAGCTCGGGCGCGATCACGTGATCGATCGCGCGGCGCGAGGGCCGGGCGTCGACGCCATTGAGGGCGGAGGCGATCGCAGCCTGCCCGCGCGGGTGCAGCGGATAGAACGTCAGCATCTCGAACAGGATCGTCCCCAGCGCGTAGACGTCGGCGCGGCCGTCGAGATCGCTATCGCCACGGATCTGCTCGGGCGCGATGTAGCCCGGCGTGCCGAGGATCGCGCCCGCGACAGTCTCGGTGTACGCGGGCGAGCCCTCGGCGATCGTCCCGACATCGGCGAAGCTCGGGCGCTCCTCCTCGTCCATCACGCGCGCGACGCCCCAGTCGAGCACGTAGGTCTCGCCGAAGTCACCGAGCACGATGTTCGCGGGCTTGAGATCGCGATGCACCACACCCTTGGTGTGCGCGAACTCGATCGCGAGGCAGACGTCGGAGAACGCGCGCAGCAGGCGCTGGCGGGAGAACTGCTTCTGCGCCTCGGGCGAGCCGACCGCGAGGCGTGCGAGGACGTCGGCGAGCGTCGTCCCGGTGAGCTGCTTCATGACGAAGAACGGGCGACCGAGGTCGTCGTGCCACAGCTCGTGGACCGGGACGATCGCGGGGTGCTCGAGGCGGCCCTGGATCCGCGCCTCGCGGAGGAATCGCGACAGGGCATCGGCGCTCGGGCTCGTGGTGCGCAGGCGCTTGATCGCGACCGGCCGGCCGATCTGCTCGTCGTGTGCAGAGTAGACCTCGCCCATGCCGCCGCGGCCGAGGATCGGGCCGAGCGTGTAGCGGGTCACGGTCGAGGTCCCCATCGAGTGGGCGTGGTCGGGGCCGACCGGGACCGGCCCGACCTCGGTCGGCCACGACTCCTCGACATCCGTTGGCGTCTCGCCACGGTGCGAGTCACCGAACGATCCCCCCTCCGTGGGGGGCAGGGGGGCCTGGAAGCCGGCGATCGTGTTCCGCTTCAGCGGCACGCTGTGGATCTGCGCGGTGCCGCCGTCCTCGGCGTCGTCGTGGTGCTGCTCCACCGGGGTGTCGCCGTGATCGGACCCTTGGCCGTCCCGCTTCATCGGGCCATGGTACCTGCCCGGTGGACCGTTCTGCGCGTAAGCTCGTGGTCGATGTGCGAGTTGCTCGGGATGGAGTGCAATGTCCTGACGGACATCGTGTTCTCGTTCGCGGGCCTCTCGGGGCGCGGCGGCAAGCACGGCCCCCACGCCGACGGCTGGGGGCTCGCGCTCTACGATGGCAGGGTCGCACGGGTGTTCCTCGAGCCCGCGGCCGCCGCCGCGTCACCGCTCGCGGAGTTCGTGCGCGAGCACCCGATCAAGACGCTGCTCGCGATCGCCCACGTGCGCCGCAAGACCCGTGGCGCGGTCAGCCTCGCCAACACGCACCCGTTCGTGCGCGAGCTGTGGGGGCGTCACTTCGTGTTCGCCCACAACGGCACGGTCAAGAACGTGCGCAACCTCAAGCTCGGGCGGTTTCGCCCGATGGGCAAGACCGACAGCGAGCACGCGTTCTGCGCGCTGCTCGGGGCGCTCCAGAACGAGTTCCGCGACCGGCCCTCGCACGCGGCGCTCGCGGCCGCGGTCGCCGAGCACTCCGGCAAGATCGGGCGAGACGGGACGTTCAACCTGCTCCTCGGCGACGGCGAGCAGCTGTACGCGCGCTGCTCGACCAAGCTGCACTACATCGTGCGCAAGGCGCCGTTCAAGAAGGCGACGCTCGCCGACGAGGACCTCAGCGTCGACTTCGCGGCGGTCACCACGCCCAATGATCGCGTCGCGGTGGTCGCGACGATGCCGTTGACCCGCGACGAGACCTGGACGCAGGGCGAGCCCGGGACGATGTGGGTGTTCCGCGGCGGCAAGTTGATCAAGACGCTGGCGTCGTGAGCCCGCCGGGCGCCTGACCGCTCAGCTCATCGAGACGTTCTGCGCCGGGAACCAGTACGGCTGCCCGTTGGGCATCATGCACTGGTACTGGCCGTTCGCCGCCGAGACGATCGTCGCGGGGTAGCGCTGGCCGTCGCCCGGCGCCACGAACACCTGCATGCCCGGCGCGAAGCCCTGCTGCGGCTGCATCTGCTGCTGCACCTGCTGCGGCTGCTGCATGTGCGGCTGCTGCATGTGCGGCTGCTGCATCTGCTGCGGCGGCTGCATGTGCGGCGGCTGCATGTGCGGACCGGGAGGAAGCGGCTGTGCCCCCTGCGCGCCGAACGCCTGGCCCAGCACGCGCGCGACCTGGTCTCGGACCTTGTCCTGCGAGCCCTTCCAGACGAGGAGCCAGAGCAGGAGACCGACGAGGATGCCGGTCGCCAGCATGAACAGCGTGAAGAACAGGCTCGCGCCCATCGACGGGAAGTTGGAGTTGATGACCACCCCGTCCTTCCTCGGAACGACCGTCGCGCCGACGAAGAATGTCTGCTGGCAATCGACGACCTTGTTGGCGCGGTAGGCGTACTTGAACTGCGGCAGCTGCTGTTCGAGGATCGCCTTGATCTGCTCTTTGGTCGGGACCTGCGCGAGCTGGAGCTTCATCGTCCGACGACAGTC
>Ga0102851_10001180_pt1 | contig 14591 bp, 10 predicted proteins | sample Mud3Dept3metaG_FD_79558 | JGI IMG/M metagenome (GOLD analysis project Ga0102851, IMG submission 79558) | Freshwater wetland microbial communities from Ohio, USA, analyzing the effect of biotic and abiotic controls - Mud 3 Core 4 Depth 3... | ecosystem: Environmental > Aquatic > Freshwater >... | reverse complement strand
CGCTCGGGTCGGCGAGGTCCACCCACACGACCGCCCCGGACGCCGGCATGATCCACGCCGGGTCGAGGTAGTCGTAGGTACGGGTCTCGCCGCCCGAGTAGACGAATGCGGTCAGCACACGGGTCAGTCCCCGACCTTCACCTGCATCGCCGCCTGCGCCGCCGCCAGGCGGGCCACTGGAATGCGATACGGCGACGCGCTCACGTAGTTGAGCCCCACCTTGTGGAAGAAGTGGATGGACGACGGGTCGCCGCCGTGCTCACCGCAGACCCCGAGCTTGAGCGACGGCCGCGCCTTGCGGCCCTTCTCGCAGGCGATGGCCACGACGCCGCCGACGCCGACGGTGTCGATCGACTGGAACGGATCGCGGTCGAGGATCTTCTTTTCCTGGTAGACGCTCAGGAACTTGCCGGCATCGTCTCGCGAGAAGCCGAAGACCAGCTGCGTGAGATCGTTGGTGCCGAACGAGAAGAACTCGGCCTCGGTGGCGACCTCGTCCGCCGTGACGGCGCCGCGGGGCACCTCGATCATCGTCCCGACGAGGTACTTGATCTTGACCCCCTGTTCCTTCATGACCTCGGCGGCCACGCGATCGACGATGACCTTCTGGTCGCGCAGCTCCTTCACGTGGCTGACGAGTGGGATCATCACCTCGGGGGTGGCCTTGATGCCCTCTTTCGCCAGCTGGCACGCCGCTTCGAAGATGGCGCGCGCCTGCATCTCGGTGATCTCGGGGTACGTGATCCCGAGGCGCACGCCCCGGTGGCCGAGCATCGGGTTGAACTCGTGGAGCTGCTCGACCCGCGCCAGCAGCGCGCGCTTCACCGCCAGCTCCTTCTGGCCACCCCAGCCCCCCTCGAGCTTGGCGACCTCGACCATGAGATCCTCGCGCTTGGGCAGGAACTCGTGCAGCGGCGGGTCGATGGTCCGGATGGTGACGGGCTCGCCGTGCATGGCCTTCAGCACGCCGTAGAAATCGGCCCGCTGCAGCGGGAGCAGCTCGGCGAGCGCGGCGCGGCGTTCCGCTTCCGTCTCGGCGAGGATCATGCGCTGCACCTTCTCGATACGGCCTTCGCCGAAGAACATGTGCTCGGTGCGGCAGAGCCCGATGCCCCGCGCGCCGAAGGCGTACGCCAGCTCCGCCTGGTCGGGGAGGTCGGCGTTGGCGCGGATGCCGAGGGTCCGTACCTTGTCGGCCCAGGAGAGGAGCTTGCTGAAGCGCTGGTAGATGTCCGAGGCCTCGGCCTTCATCTTGCCCGCGAGCACCTGCAGGATCTCGCTCGGCTTGGTCGCCACCTGGCCCAGCTTCACCTCACCGGTCAGCCCGTCGAACGAGACGAACTCGCCCTCGCGGATGGTCTGGTTGTTGACGGTGACGACCCGGTTCTTCTCGTCGATCACCAGGGCGCCCGCCCCGACGACGGACGGCTTGCCCATCTGGCGGCCCACCACGGCGGCGTGCGACGTCATGCCGCCCGTGGCGGTCAGGACGCCCTGCGCCACCTCCATGCCGTGGATGTCGTCGGGCGCCGTCTCCTTGCGGACGAGCACGACCTTCTTGCCCTGCTGGGCCCAGTCGACGGCGTGATCGGCCGTGAACACCGCTTGGCCCGACGCGGCGCCGGGCGAGGCCGGAAGCCCCTTGGTCGCCACGGGCATCTTCTTCCACTCCGCGGGATCGAACACCGGCGACAACAACTGAGAAAGCGACGCGGGCTCGACCAGCAGCAGGGCCTCCTTCGGCGTCAGCAGCCTCTCGGCCACGAGGTCGGTGGCGATGACCACCGCGGCGTAGCCGGTGCGCTTGCCGCTGCGGGTCTGCAGCATGTAGAGCTTGTCCTCCTCGATCGTGAACTCGAAGTCCTGCACGTCCTTGTAGTGCCGCTCGAGTCGCGCCGTGATGTCACGCAGCTCCTGGTAGGCATGAGGCATCACCTTCTGGAGCTCGTTGATCGGCTGGGGCGTGCGAATGCCCGCCACCACGTCCTCGCCCTGGGCGTTGACGAGGAACTCGCCGAAGAACTCCCGGGCGCCCGTCGCCGGGTTCCGCGTGAAACCTACGCCGGTGGCCGACCGCTCGCCGGTGTTGCCGAAGACCATCTTCTGGACGTTGACCGCGGTTCCGATGTGGTCCGGGATCTCGTAGATGCGCCGGTACTGCTTCGCCCGCGGGTTGTTCCACGAGCGGAACACGGCGTCGCGCGACATGCGGAGCTGCTCGAAGGGATCCTGGGGGAACGGGTGATGCGTGCGACTGGCCACCACCTTCTTGTAGCGGGCGACCACCTCGCGGAGCGCCTCCTCGCCGAGGTCGGTATCGATCCGGGCGCCACGCTCGGCCTTCACCGCCTCGAACTCGTGCTCGAAGGCGTCCTTCGGGATCTCGAGCACGACATTGCCGAACATCTGGATGAAGCGCCGGTAGCTGTCGAACGCGAAACGCCCGTTCGACGTGCGGCGCTTCAGTCCCTCGACGGCCTGGTCGTTGAGACCGAGGTTGAGGATCGTGTCCATCATGCCCGGCATGGAGAACTTGGCGCCCGATCGCACTGACACGAGCAGCGGGTTCTCCGTGGAGCCGAACTGCGCCCCGGTGACCTGCTCGAGCCGACGGACGGCGGCGAGCATCTCATCCTCGATGGTCTTCGGCAGGTGACGGTGGTTGGCGTACCAGAGGTTGCAGGCCTCGGTGGTGATCGTGAAGCCCGGCGGGACCGGCAGGCCCGCATTGGTCATCTCGGCCAGCCCGCTGCCCTTGCCGCCGAGCAGGTCCTTCATCGTGCGGTCGCCGTCGGCCTTGCCGTTGGCGAACAAATACACGTACTTCTTGCGTGACGACCTGGCCGGTGCAGACGACTTGCGAGACCGAGCGCCCGCCTTCTTGGGCGACGGGCGCGTTGCCGCGCGCTTCTTCGTGGCAGCGGGTTTCTTGGCCATGAGAATGATTGCTCCGTGGATGAAAGGATGAACGGACGGACGGCACCGGGCCGGTCGAGGAGGTCAGGAAGTCGACCCCGGTGCCAGCTGAGAGATATCCGCGATGCGAAGGATGAGATCCCGCAGGTCGACCATGAGCATCAGGCGCGAGGTGCGGAGACGCTCGTCGTCGACCATGACAAACACCTCGGTGAAGAACCGGTCGACGGCCGGACGCAGCGCGGCCGCCTCGGTCATGGCGCCCCGGTAGTCCCGCGCCCCGAGCGCCGCCCGGATCACGGGCGCCCGCGCGTCGACGTCCTGCAACAACTGCTGTTCAGCCGGCTCGGTCAACAGGCGGCGGTCGACCGCGTTCGCGTACTGGTCGAGGGGCTGCGGGCTGATCTCGCGGGCGATGTTCTTCACGCGCTTGAACAGCACTGCGAGGGCCTCGAAGTCGGACGACTCTCGCACGGCCCTCAACGCCTCGAGCCGTCGCCGCAGGTCCAGCGGCACCAGGCCTCGTCGACTGGCCCCCATGACGGCCTCGATCTCGTCGCCGACGAATCCTCGCTGCGAGAAGACGAAGCGCGCCCGGTCATCGAGGAAGGCGCGAAGGTCCTCCTTCCACGTCCCGAGAACGCCTGGCTCGTACCGGGCGGCGGCCGCGTCGCACACAGCGTCGAGATCGACAGGCTGCTCGCGTCCCACGAGTTCTGGCAGATCCACGACGATCTTCAGCGCACCGTGCGCGTGGCGGCGCAGGCCGTACGGGTCGCGGGTGCCCGTGGGCCGCTCCCCTGCGCCAAACATGCCCACGAGCGTGTCGAGCTTGTCGGCCAGCGCGACCGACGCCCACACGGGGGCCGCCGCGCCGAGCGAGTCGGCGGTGGGCGGGGCCGACGCCTCGACGCTCGTGGGCAGGTACTGGTAGTAGATCGCCTTCCACACGGCTTCGGGGTGTTTCTGCGCGCGCGCGTAGATGCCCCCCATCGTGCCCTGCAGTTCGGTGAACTCGCGAACCATGTCGGTGGTCAGGTCGACCTTCGCCAGGCGCCCCGACACGCGCGCCGCCTCGGCATCCGCACTGAGCCCGAGGGCCTCGGCCGCGATCCACCCGGCGAGCGATTCGAGCCGCGCGGCCTTGGCGCGATAGCTGCCCAGCTGCTTGTGGAACAACACCGTGTCGAGCCGCTCGAGCCGCGACTCGAGCGGGGTCTGGCTGTCGCTCGCCCAGAAGAACTGCGCGTCGCGCAGCCGCGCCGCCAGCACGCGCTCCGAGTTGAGCGCGATGCGGCGCATGTTGTCCACCTCGATGTTGGTCACCGCCAGAAATGCCGGCATCAGCTTGCCGGCCTCGTCGACCACCGGGAAGTAGTGCTGGTGGTGAATCATGGTGGTGGCCAGGACCTCTTCGGGCAGCTCGAGGAACTCGGGCAGGAACGCCCCGGCGACCACAGCCGGGTACTCGACCAGGTCGGCGACCTCGTCGAGCAGGCCCGTGTGCGTCACGGCGGCCGAATGCACGCGGCCACCAAGGCGCTTGGCGTGCACGTCGAGCTCGCGCGCGATGCGGTCGCGGCGCTCCTGGCGATCGAGCACGACAAAGTGCTCGGCGAGCCGGGCCCGGTAGTCGCTGAAACTCCGGACCTTCACCGCCCGTCCCGGACGCCCGCTCATGGCTACGAACCGGTGGCCGTAGGTCATCGCCCCCGACCGGACATCCTGCACGAGCGGCGACTGCGCGAGCGTCGTCCGCCGAATCGAGAACGGCACGACGCGGCCGCCGTACAGGAACAGCAGCCAGCGGATCGGTCGACCAAACGGCAGCTCGCCACGCCCGTCGTCGATCCAGGCGTCCCAGTGCATCTGTTTCGGGAAGCTGAGATCGCGCAGGGTGGCGGCGAGCAGGTCGGGCAGCACGTCGACGGCGGTCTTGCCGCGCTGACGCTTGAGGTACGCGAGATACTCACCCTTCGGGGTGGTGACGCGCGTGAGGTCCGCGACCTGGGTGCCATGCTTGCGTGCGAAGCCCACCGCCGCCGGCGTCGGTTCGCCGTCGGGGCCGTAGGCCGCCGACACCGGCGGACCGGTCACCGTCTCGTCGAGGTCGCTCTGGCGCTCGGCGATGCGCGAGACCGCGGCGGCCAGCCGTCGGGGCGTCGCGTAGGTTTCCACGGGCGCGTCGGCAGAGAGGCGGAACTCCTTCAGGCGCGCCCCCAGGCGCTCGGCCAGTTGGCTGGTCAGCGGCCCGAGCCAGCTGGCTGGCAGTTCCTCGCACCCGATCTCGATGAGTAGCTCGCGCTCCATGCGATTAGCCCAACGCCTCGTCTTCGTCGCTGCGGGACGGCGGCTCGCCAGCCACGTACGCCTTGGCGATGGCCACCGCGAGTTGCCGCACGCGCAGGATGTACGCCGTTCGCTCGGTGACGCCGATCCCGCCGCAGGCGTCGAGGATGTTGAACAGGTGCGAGCACTTCAGGCAGTGCTCGAGGGCCGGCAGCACCAGGTCGGCTGCCAACAGGTGTCCCGCAAAGCCGTAGTACCGGTCGAACAGGTCGCGATGCAGGGCCGCAAATGCCTCGGGCGCGAGGCCGACCTGGCCGAACGCGTACTTCGACTGCTCCACTTCGTCCCGCAGGCGGACGTCCCGGTACTTGACCCCGGGCGCCCAATCGACGTCGTACACGTTGTCGACCTTCTGGAGCACCATGGCGAGACGCTCGAGCCCGTAGGTCAGCTCCACCGACACCGGCGCCAGCTCGAGGCCGCCGGCCTGCTGGAAGTAGGTGAACTGCGTGATCTCGAGGCCGTCGAGCATCACCTGCCAGCCGATGCCCCAGGCCCCAAGCGTCGGCGATTCCCAGTTGTCTTCCTCGAAGCGGATGTCGTGCGCACGGGTATCGATGCCGCAGGCCTCGAGGCTCTGCAGGTAGATGTGCTGGATCTCGTCGGGCGCCGGCTTGACGATGACCTGGAACTGGTGGTGCTTGAAGAGCCGGTTCGGGTTCTCGCCAAAGCGCCCGTCGGCGGGTCGCCGCGACGGCTGCACGTAGGCGACGCTCCAGTGTCGGGGGCCGAGCACCCGGAGGAACGTCTCGGGCGCCATGGTGCCGGCCCCCACCTCGAGGTCGAGTGGCTGCTGGATGAGGCACCCCTGCGAGGCCCAGTACTCCGACAGCTTGAAGATGAGGTCCTGCAGCGTCACGGTGCTTCCAGCTCCCTCAACACCCGGCTCGAGCGCGGCTCCCGTTCGAGGTGCGCCACGATGAGCGCGCGATGCACCCATTCCAGCTCCCGGGCGACGTCGGCCGACAGGGAGACATCAGCCAGCTGCTCCGGCGGCAGCGCAGCCACACGCTTGACGAACGCCACCGCGGCCGGCGAGAGGTCCGGGGCATCCGCCACCCGCTGGCACCGCCCGCACAGGAACACCCGGTGGGGCGACGACAGGTACGCCCCACCCTGCTCCAGCGCCCCCCCGCAGCTGTGGCAGGACGACAACGACGGGTAGACGCCCTGGAAGCGTAGCAGCCACACCTCGAAGTACCGCGCCAGCAGCGCCGGGGGCGCCCCGGCGCCCAAGCCCTCGACCACCGCCGAGCCGAGGCGGAAGAGCCGTTCGTCGGGGTCGGCGTCTGGCGCGCACTGATCGATCAGGTCGGCGAAGTAGCCGACATAGCTCAGTCCATCCGGGCTCGCGGCCGACAGGGGCGACCTCAACAGCTCGGCGTAGTTGAGGCTCACCAGTTCCCGTTGCTCCTTTTCGAAGTACGCCACCCGGGCCCGCGTCATCGGCTCGAGGGCGCCCACGAAGGGCGACCGGGCGCGACGCGCGCCCTTGGCCACTCCACGTTTCTTGCCGCGATCCCGCGTCAGGAACACCACGATGCGATCGGCCTCGCCGAGCTTGTAGGTCCGCAGGACGATGGCCTCGGCGGTGTAGAGCGGCATGCACCAGTCGCGTATTGTACCCTGCCTGTTCCCGAAAACTCATGCTCGGCGATCGGCGCTGGCGAATCGGGACTCGGGCCCCGGGGCGTGGGAACTCGGGAATCGGGACTCGAAACTCGTCTCGCGGGCCCTGGCGTATAATCCCCGCCACGCGTTCAGGAGGGTGAGGCATGCAACGACGCGCCACGTGTGCGTGGCTGACAGGTGTGGCGGTGCTGTGGTCGGGCGTCGTCTCGGCCCAGGGGCCGTCGGCGACGAAGCTGGCGGCAGTCGCCCTCGTCGAGCGGCAGCAGGCCGAGATGACGCACATGAGCGACGAGATCTGGGCCTTTGCCGAAACGGCGCTGCGCGAGGGGCGGTCGGCGGCGCTGCTGGCCGACTATGCCGAGCGGCAGGGCTTCACGGTCGAGCGCGGGGTCGCCGGCATGCCGACGGCCTTTGTCGCGAGCTACGGCGCGGGACGACCCATCATCGGCATCATGGGCGAGTACGACGCCCTCCCGGGCATCTCGCAGAAGGTGGCCACCATCAAGGACCCGCTCGAAGCCGGCGGGGCAGGACACGGCTGCGGCCACAACCTGTTCGGCACGGCGAGTCTCGGCGCCGCGGTGGCCGTCAAGGAACTCATTGCGAGCGGGAAGCTCAAGGGCACGGTGCGGTTCTACGGCACGCCGGCCGAGGAGAAGATCGGCGGGAAGATCTACATGATCCGCGAAGGGCTGTTCCGAGACGACGACGTCGTGCTCGTGTGGCACCCCGCCGACGAGACGAAGGCCGAATTCGAGGGCTTCCAGGCCAACATCCAGTTCAACGTCGAATTCCGCGGTCGGACGGCGCACGCGGCGAGCGACCCCTGGAACGGGCGCAGCGCCGCCGACGCCATCGAGCTCTTCACGCACGGACTGAACATGCTCCGCGAGCACGTCAAGCCGAGCGTGCGAATCCACTACACCGTCGAGCGCGCCGGGGACGTGCCCAACGTCGTGCCCGACTACGCGCGCATTCTCACCTGGGTGCGTGACTCGAAGCGTGCCGGGGTCGACGAGGTGTTCGCGCGCGTGCAGGACATCGCCAGGGGCGCCGCGCTCATGGCCGGCGTCGAGCACGTCCTCACCGTGCAGACCGGCTTCTCCGACATGAACATCCTCGAGACAGGCAGCCGGCTCGTGCACGACAACCTGGTGTGGCTGGGCCCGCCCGTCTACACCGCGGACGAGTTGGCCTTCGCACGGGCCCTCCAGCAGACGACCGGGAAGGAAGCGAAAGGAATGGTGGCCGCGGCGGTCCCGGTCAAGCCGATTCCCCCGGACCCGCCCGGTGGGTCCTCGGACGTGGGCGACGTGAGCTGGGTGGCTCCCACGCTGCACTTCTACGTCGCGACGGCCCCGAAGGACGTGCCGTGGCACGCCTGGCCGGTGGTGGCCTCGAGCGGCACGACCATCGGTCACAAGGGCATGCTGCTCGCGGCAAAGACCCTGGCGGCCACCGCCGTGGATCTTTACGAGAACACGAGGGCGCGCGAGGCCATTCGTGCCGAGTTTGCCGAGAAGACCAAGGGTGTCACCTACCGCTGGTACGTACCCGACGGGCCGCCGCCGATCCCGAAACAGTGAAGGAGCGGGACGCCGTCCGGCTCACTACAGGAACCTGAGGAAGAGGCTGCCGATCCCGAGGAACGACATGAAGCCGAACACGTCGGTGAGCGTCGTGATGAACACCGACGAGGCGAGCGCGGGGTCGACCTTCAGGGCGCGCAAGGTCAAGGGGATGAGCGTTCCCGCCGTCGCCGCGACGAACATGTTGATGATCATGGCCAGCGCCAGCACGCCTCCGAGCGCGGCGCTCCCCTGCAAGGCCCACGCGCCGAGCGCCGCCACGACGCCGCAGCCCACGCCGTTGCCCACGCCGACGAGCGCCTCCTTGACGAGGGCCTTGCGGCTGTTGCTCCACGTCAGCTCGCCCAGCGCGATCCCGCGGACGATCACCGTCAGCGTCTGAGTGGCCGCGTTGCCCCCCATGCCGGCGACGACGGGCATGAAGACCGCCAGGGCCGTCACCTTGCCGATGGCGCCTTCGAACAGCTTGACGACCGATGCGGCCAGGAACGCCGTCCCCAGGTTCACCCAGAGCCAGGGCAGCCGCTTGCGCAGCGACTCCCTCGCCGGCGTGAAGATGTGGTCGTCGCTCGAGACGCCGGCCAACCGGTAGATGTCCTCGGTGGCCTCGTCCTTGATGACGTCGATCACGTCGTCGACGGTGATGACGCCCACCAGCTTGTTCTCCTCGTCGACGACCGGGATGGCCAGCAGGTTGTACGAGGCGACCTGCCGCGCCACGTCTTCCTGGTCGGTCTCGACGCGGACGCTGATGAGATCGGTGGCCATCAGCCGCTTGAGCGGCGTGTCGGGTGCCACGAGCAGCAGGCGCCGCAACGACACGACGCCCACGAGGTGACGGCGCTCGTCGACGACGTAGAGGTAGAACACCATTTCGACGTCGCGCGAGGCCTGCAGCGCCGCGATCGCCTCCGCCACCGTCATGTCCTCCGACAGGGCGAAGACGTTCGGGTTCATGATGCGGCCCGCCGTCTGCTCTTCGTACTCGAGGAGGTTGCCGACGTCGGCCCCTTCCTTCTTCCGCATCAACTCGAGTACGGCCTGCGAGAGCTCTTCGGGCAGGTAGTCGACGATGGCGGCCGCATCGTCGGTGGCCAGTTCCTGCACGAAGCGGGCGATCTCTTCGGCGGAGCGGTCGGCGAGCAGCGAGGCGGCGACCTCGGGGCCCAGTTCGCTCAACGCCTCCATCGCGAGCCGACTGTTGCGATCGAGCAGGACGCTGACCGCAGCGTGCCGGTCGCGCTCGTTGAGCTCGGAGAAGACCTGGGCGAGGTCGGCCGGGTGCTGCTTCTGGAGGAGGTTCAGCAGGTTGGCGGTCGCCCCCATTCGCTGCAGGCGCTTCACCGAGTCGAGGACGACGTCGATTTTGCGATGCACAGGCATGGCCACCATCCCGCGGGACTCGCGGCGGCGTCACACGAAGGCGTGATCGGCGCGGACCCGATCGCTGAGCCTAGCACAGGCCCCGATGGGCGAAAACAGGAAAAACGGGCGCGAGGGCTCAGTCGTGAAGTCGACCGAGCCCGAGATCGTGAAGCAGCCGCTCGTCGTCGCGCCAGTTGGGCTTCACCTTGACGTGAAGGTCGAGATACACCCGCGTCGCGAAGAAGGCTTCGAGTTCGTGGCGCGCCTCGGTCCCGATGCGCTTGATGAGCTCGCCGCGCCGGCCGATGACGATCGCCTTCTGAGAGTCGTGCTCCACGAGGATGGAACAGTACAGGCGCAGCAGCCCGCGTTCGTCGGGCTCGACGAAGCGGTCGACGATCACCGCCGTGGAGAACGGCAGCTCGTCGCGCGTGTGGTGCAGCAGGCGCTCGCGAACGAGCTCGGCCGCCAGCGCGCGTTCGGGCTGGTCGGTCAGGAAGTCGTCGGGGTATAGCGGCTCGCCCTCGGGCAGCTCGGCCAGCAGGGCCGACTCGAGCGCATCGACGCCGTCGCCGGTCAACGCCGAGACTGGCACCACGGTCGCGAACTCGAACTGCTGGCGGTACCAATCGATTCGCGGCAGGAGCGTCGGCTTGGCCACCAGATCGATCTTGTTCAGCGCGAGCACGACGGGCCCCGAGCGCTTCTCGAGCAGGCCGAGCACGAAACGGTCACCGGCGCCACCGGGCACCGAGGCATCGACGACGAGGGTGATCACATCGACGTCGGCAATCGACTCGACCGCCAGGTCGACCATGCGAACGTTCATGCGGTGCAGCGGGCGGTGAATCCCGGGCGTGTCAACGAAGACGATCTGCCCAGCCGGGGTGGTCTTCGCGCCGACGATCCGGGTCCGCGTGGTCTGGGGCTTGTCGGAAACGATGGCGACCTTCGCCCCGACGAGATGGTTGAGCAGCGTCGACTTGCCGGCGTTGGGCCTGCCGACGAGCGACACGAACCCGGCTTTCACGTCAGGCGTCCGCCTGGGGCACCGGCAGGCGCCGCCGGGCCCGGACCCGGTGCACGCGTCTGCGCTCGGCCTCCAGGATCTCGACCGCGAGGTCGTCGACCTCGAGCACCTCGCCCACCGACGGCACGCGACCGAGGCGGGCGAGGAGGTATCCCCCCACGGTCTCGAACCCCTCTCGCTCGATCTCGACCGCGAGGCGATCGGCCAGCACGTCGACGCCCACCTTGCCGGAGAAGACGAACCAGCCGTCGCCCTCCTCGATCACGGGCTCGGCCTCGACGTCATACTCGTCGCGAATCTCGCCCACCAGTTCCTCGAGGAGATCCTCGAGGCTCACCAGGCCGGCGGTGCCGCCGTACTCGTCCACCACGACGGCCAGTTGGACCTGCCGACGCTGGAACTCGCGAAGCAATTCAGGCACCCGCTTGGTCTCGGGCACGAAGTAGGCCGGGCGCATGAGGCTGGTGATGGGCGTGTCGCCAGGCTGCTCCCTGTGCGTCATCAGGTCTTTCACGAAGACGAACCCGAGGACGTTGTCGAGATCGTCCTTGTAGACGGGAATCCGCGAGTACTCCTGGTCGATGAAGAAGGTCCGCAGCGCGTCGAGCGTTGAATCGGCACGGATGGCCACGATGTCCGGACGGGGGGTCATGACCTCGCGAACCAGGCGGTCGCTGAAGTCCACGATTGACCGGAGAAGCCGCCGTTCGTCGGCGTGCATGGGCGATGTGGGCTCGGGCGCCGCCTCGCCGGTGGCAGGCTCGCCGACCGGGCCGTCAGCGTCGCTGGTGCCAGCCGCACGCGTTTCGGCCGTGCCTCCCACGAGCGACGTGAGGGGGACGAGCAGCGTGGCGAGGGCGCTGAACGAGGGCAACAGCACCTCGAGCACGCGCTGCGGGTCGCGCCGGACGATGAGCCAGGGCAGCAGGCACTCGCAGAGCAGGACGTAGCCCATCACCGCGAGCGCGACGATGCCGATCGCGCGGGGGCCGATGCCCCCCACTTTCAGGGCCACCAGGCCTGCCGTGAGCGACAGCAGCAGCCCCACCAGGAGCCTCGCCGGGACAAAGAGCCGCGAGGGCTCCTCGAGAAACCCCTGCAGCGCCTCGTGCCCGCTCGTGCGCTCGGCCATGATGCGCAGCGACAGCCGCATCATTCCCGTGAACGCCGCCTGCACGGTGCCCACGTAGACGAGCGCGCAGGCCACCAGGAACAGCGAGAGCGGGATCATCGGCCGCCCTCGCGTTCGATCAGGCCGAGCGACAGGCTCCCCTTCCGGCGGAGCCGGGCCTCGACGCGTGCCATCTGTCCGGCGTCACGCTCGTGGTCATACCCGAGCAGGTGCAGCAGGCCGTGCAACGCCAGCACGCGGAGCTCCACCCAAAGCGGATGGCCGAGGCTCGAGGCCTGCCGACGGGCCTGCCCCCGCGCAATCACGATGTCGCCGAGAAAGGCGTCTCCCGGCAGGGTCGGCCGATTACGCCCGCGGCTGGCGGCTCGTTGCGCGGACTCGGCGGGAAACGAGAGCACATCCGTGACGCGGTCGATGCCGCGGTAGGTGCTGTTCAGTCGCCGGACGAACCCATCGCTGACGATGGCCAGCGCCACCTCGCCGCGTGCGGCGGGAGGAGCCGTGTCGGCCAGCCAGCGCGCCAGACCCCTGGCAGCGACGGGCCGGCCACGCCCGTCGGACACGGTCACGTCGAGGCCGCGCCTGAGGGCGCCAGCGGCCGGTGCGCGGGCGGACCCGCGTGGCGTCGACCGAGGAGAAGATGAGCGGACGGCTCCCATGAGGTCAGCTGGCGCTGGGGGCGGCTGGTCCGCGATTCGCGTTGGCGGCCTCGAAGTCGGCGTAGGCCCGCACGATCTTCTGCACGAGGCTGTGACGCACGACGTCCTGCTCGTCGAAGTATACGAGAGAGATACCCTCGATATCGCGAACGACGCGGATGGCCTCGACGAGGCCGGACACGCGGCCGGCCGGAAGGTCGATCTGGGTGATGTCGCCCGTCACGACGGCCTTCGAGCCGAAGCCGAGCCGTGTGAGGAACATCTTCATCTGCTCGTGGGTGGTGTTCTGCGCCTCATCGAGGATGACGAACGCATCGTTGAGCGTCCGGCCGCGCATGAAGGCAATCGGCGCCACCTCGATGGTGCCACGCTCGAGCAGGCGCTCGATGCGCTCGGCCTCGAGCATGTCGTAGAGGGCGTCGTAGAGCGGCCGCAGGTACGGGTTGACCTTCTCCTGCAGATCGCCGGGCAAGAACCCGAGTTTCTCGCCGGCCTCCACCGCCGGCCTCGTCAGGATGATCCGGCTCACCTTCTTGGCCACGAGAAACGACACCGCCTGGGCCATCGCGAGATAGGTCTTGCCGGTGCCGGCTGGACCCACACCGATGACGATGTCGTGGCGTTCGATCGCGTCGAGATACGCCCGCTGGTTCGAGCTCTTCGGCACGACCTGGCGCTTGGCTGACGGCCGCAGCGTTCGCCGCAGGAAGTACTCGCGGAGGTCGACCCCGGGATCCTGGGCCACCAACTGCGACGCCGTGCGGACCTCACCTTTGCCGAACCGATAGCCCTCGGCGAGAAGCGCTGCGAACTGGTCGACCACCCGCTCGACGCGTTCGACGTCAGCCGGGTCGCCTTCGACGAGCAGTTCGTGCCCGTCGGTGCGGATGCGGACCTTGAAGAGGCTTTCGAGGTTGCGGAGATTCTCGTCGTACGACCCGAAGAAGGTCTCGATGCCAGTGTCGGGAACGGCGATCTTTCGAACGAACGACGTCGCTATGAGCTATCTCCTTTGCTTACAGTAAATTATGAACCGAGGCTACTACACCGACGACGAAGCGTCAAGGCGAGGCCCGACCGTTTTGAGCTTGAGTTCCGCGAGCTGTCGGTCGTCGACCGCCGATGGCGCGCCCGCCATCAGGTCCATCGCGGCCGTCGTCTTCGGAAACGCGATCACGTCCCTGATCGACGACTCCCCCGCCAGGATCGCGACGATGCGGTCGAGGCCGAGCGCGATGCCGCCGTGCGGCGGCGTGCCGTACTGCAGCGCTTCGAGGAAGAACCCGAACCGGGCCTGCGCTTCCTCGTCGCCGATGCCCAGCAGGCGGAAGATGCGGCTCTGAAGCGCGGGGTCGTGAATCCTGATGCTGCCGCCGCCGATTTCGCTGCCGTTGAGGACCAGGTCGTACGCCTTGGCCCGCACCTCTCCTGGCCGCTCCTCGAGGCGCGCGACGTCCTCGTCGACCGGCGCCGTGAACGGGTGGTGCATCGAGACGTAGCGTCGCTCGTTCGGGTCCCACTCGAGCAGCGGGAAATCGACCACCCAGACGAACGCGTACCTGTCGACGGGCAGGAGATCGTGGGCCCGGGCCACCGACAGGCGGAGGGCGCCGAGCACCCGCGACGTGGCATCGGCCTCCCCCGCGGCCATCACGAGCAGGTCGTTGTGGCCAGCCGCGACCCGCTCGAGGGCCGCATTGACAGCGGCCTCGCCCGCGCCCTTGAGAATCGGGCTCTGCAGGGTGCCCTCAGGCGTGCGTCGGGCCCAGGCCACGCCGGCTGCGCCAAGTTCCTTGGCTTGCTCGGTCAACCCGTCGAGCTGCTTCCGCGAGTAGGCTGCCCCGCCGGGCACGACGAACCCGCGCACGACACCCTGCTGGTCGAGCGCCGACCGAAAGGGACCGAATGTGGTGCCGGTG
>Ga0102851_10001179_pt1 | contig 14596 bp, 19 predicted proteins | sample Mud3Dept3metaG_FD_79558 | JGI IMG/M metagenome (GOLD analysis project Ga0102851, IMG submission 79558) | Freshwater wetland microbial communities from Ohio, USA, analyzing the effect of biotic and abiotic controls - Mud 3 Core 4 Depth 3... | ecosystem: Environmental > Aquatic > Freshwater >... | reverse complement strand
TTGTTCAGCCCGCAGCGCGAGCACGTCCACGTTATGGACCACATGCTGAAAGCGATGAAGGGCTGAGCTGGGCCTGCGCGGGTTGGGGCCTTCAAGTGGAGAGGCTTGGTCAAAGGCGAGGGTGTGCAAGTGGCCTAACAACCGGTTGCAGCGGCTGGCGCTTCGTGCTGCCGCCGAGTCGGAGCGTTAAGCCTTCACGCCACCGAAATCTTTTCCATCCAGTGCCCAGATTCGCCCATCTTGGGGAGCCGAGCCGGGCTCGAATCCGTCACCGTGGGCTGACGCCGTCTTGTGATGCTCTAAACGACTGCGGTCAACGTGATGCTCCAACGCCGGCCACTGGGGGAGGTAATCCACTGTTCCATTATGGGTCCGTCCCCCCGGCACCAATCATTCCGAAAGGTTAGACGGTCCCCTCTCGGCCTCAGCCTTCGCAAGTTCCTCGCCTATGCCCGAAACTATGCCCGCGCCGCTCGCCGCCGCGAGCCGCTCGGCCGCTTGGCGAAGGTCCGCTTCGCTCACGATATCGTAACGGTCGAAGACGCTCCGGGTCTTGTGGCCCGAAATCATCATCGCCACCCGCTCGGGGATGCCGGCCCGCACCATGTTCCGCACGGCCGTCCGCCGGAAGTCATGCGGGATGCGCCCGGTCAGGCCGGCTTTCTTGCAGGCCGTGGCCCACGCCCCCCGGAAGTCCCGAATCTGTTTCCCGTTCCGATGAAAGACCCACGGGACCGCTTCGACGATGTCGCGGGCCGTGGCCTCGGGGTTCCGCTTCTTGACAATCGCGCACGCTTGCTTCCATTGCTCAAGCAGGACGGCCCGGAGGTCCGGGGTCAGAATCACGGTGCGCCCCTCCCGGTTCTTCGTGCTGCCGGGGTCAAGCCGCACGGTCCCGGCCGCGAGGTCCACCCGGTCCCACGTCAGGCCGAGCAGCTCACTCTTGATCCGCCAGCCGAAGGCGTAGGCGAAAGCGGCGACGGGCTTCAGATAGGCCGGTAGGGCTTCCTGTAGGGCCAGGAATTCGACTTCGCCATAGAAGCCGGTCCGCACGTTGTCTTCGTCCAACTTCGGGATGTAGGGTCGCCGCAAGAGTTTCTCGGTTTGGAGGGCCAGCGAGAACATGCGCTTGAGGGCCGCCAGTTCTCGATTGATGGTCCCGTTCTCGGCCTTCGCCTCCTGGCGCTTGGCGATGTACGCCCGCACGGCCGGGGTTGTGATGTTGATTGCCTTCCAGCCGGCTAGGTAGCCCTTGAGAAGCTCCACGCACCGCTCGGCCCGGTCCAGGGACCGCTTGCGGTTCACCCGGTAGTCGTTCAGGTAGTCTTCGGCGAGTTCCTCGAACCGTATCCGGTCCGCATGTGGCATGACGGGCCGGCCCGAAGCGATGTCGCCTTCCTTCGCTTTGAGGATGGTCTTGGCCTCGGTTTCCTTGTCGGTCCCGGTACTCTCCCGGATAGGTTGCCCGTTCCTGTAATACTTGATCCAAAAGAACCGACTTCCCGCCCGTTTGTATATCATTCCCATGATGTCACCCCTTCCTGGCCTTCTTCTCGAAGTAGGCTTCGAGAATTTCAACCATGAGTTGATTGAGGCTCATCCACTTGCCCGTCTTCGTGGTCCGCTCCCCGGCTTCCTTCACCAATCGGGTATGCAAGGTTTCCGGCATTCGCAGCATGACCCCTTTCGGCTTGTTCATTCGCTCACCTCCTCTCTTGACCATAAAGATATTACTGATATCACACTTGTCAAGAGGGAATCAGCGTTGTGGACAAGAAAAGTGAAGCGGGTCAGGCCCCGCGCACCTTCGTCCGGTCAATCCACCCGTCCAGGTCGCGGGAGTCAATCAGGATCCGCTTGCCGAGTCGAACGTGGGGGAGGTCGCCGCGCCAGACCATCGCGCGGACGGACCAGTCAGAGACGGAGAGATATTCGGAGGCTTCAGCCAGGGACACCAGCCGGCGGGGGAGAGTAGGGCCGGGGCCGGCTGACCGCTTCCGGGAGGGGCGCGCAGAGGTTAATGAATCCCGCGCGTGCCTTTCGGGGCCGCTCCTATCAACGGGTTTCGCTTCTGCTGTGCCCGGACTGTGCCCGGTTTCGCTCATTCGACGCCCATCAGGAGATCGTTTACGCGACCCCGCAACCAGGCCAATGATTCCTGGCTCAGACCGCGTTCACGCGCCCAATAAACCAAATGGCCGCCATTGTCTCGGGCAAGCTTCTTGTCGGGTAGCGTGCGCCACCAAAGCCGATACAGGGCTTCCTCATTCGCCAGGGATGGCAACAGTTCTATCGGGGCGGCGACGGGCTTCTGCAACAAGGCCAGGATCTCCAATTTCCGCTGGCGCAGGAGATCGCGGATCTCGGGCGTCAGTACCCCGCGGGGCGCAACCAGCAACTTGTCGCCGCTGGCCTTGACCTTCAGGCCGTTCTGCTCAAGATGGTCGAGGATCGCTTGCGCGGTCATGCGCTACACCTCCTCCCATCCGTTCGCCGCAAACACTTCTGCCTGCTGCCCCTTCCCCGGCTTTCTGTCCGCTACATCCGCTACATCGTCATGTTTTCCGATAGTTAGGTCTGGTTTTGTATCCGCTACATTGGGGCTTTGTAGCGGATCGGAAATGCTATCTAAATTATTATCATCATTGACTTGTAGCGGATGTAGCGTTTCAGAGACCAGATACCGCGACCAGGAATCAATAAATTGCTCACGGTCATACCCTTTGGGAATGGCGTCACCAATTCGCACGTTACGCGGGCCGATCTTGAACGGGGCCAGGATCTTTGCCAGCTTTCGCTGGTCGAGCCCTTTGCCTTTCCAGAGGCTGTCCCATCCCCATTCGTCATTGACGACCAGGGCGGATACCAGGTCCATAGAAGAGATCTTGTCCGTGGCCTTGTCGTTAAAGACCTGCTGGATGTTCCGCAACATTCGGGTGCCAAGCTCATCGTCTTGGACATCGCGTCCTGCCGACAGCGCCAGCGCCGCCCGCCGCGCCCGTTCGGGCCAGGGACCGCCGGCGAGATCCGCCACGGCAATCAGGGGTAGCCAATTGTCTTGGGCACGATCATCGAGATCATCGGGAAGGACTGGATCGGCCAGGGCGAGGTCGTCTTGATGATCCGCCGCCCAGCGGGCAATCTTCCGCGCGACTTCCTCTAAGCCTTGAAGGGTCCGTGCCCGTGCCCGTTCCACCTGTTCGTCCTTCGCCCGCCGGCGCATGGAAATGATGATGCTGCGATCCGCGATGGTGTCCGGTGGGGTGCCGATTTGGGCCCAGATCCGTGGGCACCAGGTCGAATACTGGACGACCCGGCGGTCGTCGCCTTCCCCTTCGACCCGCAGGACAAAGGCATTCGCCCTGGAGTGTCCAGAGTTGATGATTCCGCGCAGTTCGTCGTTGCCCTGGATGAAGGTGTCCGCTTCATCAATCAATAGACTAGGATGAAACTGTTCGACGGCGCGGAAGACGGCCGCGGCCGTTATGTTCGACGCTGGCAACGGTCGCCGCAGGAGACAATTGAGGATCGTCAACACGCGCGTCTTCCCGCACCGCTTCGTGGGCGACGTGACCGCCAGTAGCGGAAAGATCTCGAAGGCGTCCATCTCATACGACGCGACAACCCAGAGGGCGATAGCGGCATCGGCGTGGGCGGGCAGGACCAAGAACCGCCGCAAGGTCGCCATGGTCTCGTCGAGGATTTGGTACCCGTCTACGAGGTCGGTCCACGGCTCCCGCTCGGCAAAGCTGACGGTCTCGTCTCGGCTCTGATCCGCCGCGGCCTGGCGGTCGTGGATGATGCCCTTCAGCGTCTCTTCGATCTGGAGAAGGAGTGCTTCGAGATCATCGGGACATCCACCATTCAGGGTCTCGGCAAATTTCCGTCGCTTCTGGGATGACCACAGCGGGACCACATCGCGGGCCAGGATGTCCGCACCGCGGCGAATGGTGATGGAGGCTCGGACCCCTTCGGCGGATGTCCTAGCCCCAGACACCAACAGGGTCAGGTCGCCGTGCGGGAAGATGATGTCGTCGCCCTGGCGAACGTAGTCCTGAGTGGCCGTAGCTTCTTGCGCCATTGAGGAGTCTCCTGAAATCGTCATGCGTTGCGCCCTGGCGGAAAAAGTCAGAGAGATCCTTCGATGTAGGCGTTCCCGGCAAGGGGAGATCCACGATCCGCACGCTGGCCGCCACCGGCCAGAGAGCCCGCGCCAACTTGGCCGCGCCCACCATCCCCATGCGGTCCCGGTCGTAACAGATGGTGACGTTCTTCTTGGCGAACGTCGGCGTCCAGGTGGCAAACCAGGTCCCCGCCCCAGCCGTATGGGTGGCCGCCTGGACGAAGCCACGATCGAAGGCACAGAGGCAATCCCACTCCCCTTCGCAGAGTAGGACGTCGGGTCCGCTGAGATTCCCGATCCATTGGGGAGACAGGCCAGTCGGGACCACACGCCAGCGGTCGGCCTTCGGTTCGGTGAACCGATAGCAGCGGACGACCTTGTCCGTGGGCATCGTGATGACCCTGGAGGTCCAGCGGGATCGCCGCTTCTTCATCGCCAGCTCGTAGCAGGTAAGCCAGGCTTCCCGGATCTCGAACCGGGCCAGGGTGCCGGCGGAATACCGTTTCCCGCGGGCGTCCATCCAAGCCAGTGTTGCAGGCGACAGCGGTCCTTCCCCGTGGATCTCGTAGTGCAGCGCCCCGTCTCGCTTGGCCTCGCGTGCGACAGACCGCCAGTCCACACTCACTGCCCGCCCTCACGCAATACTGGTCGCTCGCCATCGCGCAGGAAGCGCTCAAGGTGAGAGCGCCGGTAACGAACCGCACGCGTGCCGATCCTGACTGCGGGAATCTTTCGCGCTGCGGTCCACGCCCGGATTGTCCCAGGCCGAACACTCAGCATCTTCGCGGCTTCGTTGCAAGTCATCAGCAGATCATCCATTACTGTCCCCCCTCTCGTATGGTGCGCTTTCTTTGTACGCGGCCTCACACGCAGTGTCAACGCGATACGTTATTCACTGCGAAGATCGTTGCATAACGCCCTAAACCCTGTATACTGGCCTCAGGCGTTACAGGAGGACAGCATGAACAAAGAGATCCACTGTCAACCGATTCCTCCGGTGGAGGCTGCGCGTTGGCTCGTAGAGTTTGCGATGAGCGACCCGGGATCGCTTGAAAGGAATCCACATCATTCGGATTGGCCCCGGATTCGGGCCCGGGTTACGGCGTTCGTTCTCAACGACTATGCCCTATGGCAGGATCAAACGCACGCCACGAAGCACAAGCCGCTGTCCAAGCTAGACATTCTGAAAGTCAAAGAGAGGGTTTATGGGGGACTTAAAAAGCTTTTCAGTCGCGAAGGTGAATGGACACTCTGGCAGGAGCAAATCGACGAGGGGCAAAGCGGGATCCTGCGAAGCCCAAGCGGCGCGATCCGGGCCTTCACGAGGGAAGTGTCGCGTTCCGCCTTTATCCTCCGGGCACTAACTGTGCTGCAAGCCGCTGGTAATCGCCTTCGGAAATGCGCGGATACGCGTTGTCAGAGACTCTTCATCGCTATTCGCCGGCAGGAATACTGTACTCGCGCATGTTCAGACCGCGTGCGCCTAGCCAAGTTTCGAGCACGTCATGCAGACCATCGCGCGAGGGCAAAGATCCAGCGACGGGCAGCATATGAACGCAATATCCGCCGAAGGCTGGGAACAAAAGTCAAGGTGGGTGTTCGGGGATGACAGGTCCCCGGCCAGGGCCTCGGGAGGGCCTTTTCGCGTGGCCACACTAGGCCGGGGATTGCCTACAGCTATTCCCGTTCCGCTTGCAGTTCTTCCTGTGCGGTGCGATGCCTCCTGTGAAACCAATAGCCGTATGGGGCCATAGCTCCTAAGAAAGCCAAGACAAGCACGGCGCGGGGCTTTTGCACAAAGAACGCGGCCAGTCCCCCAAGGGCAGCATTCCCAACGGCCCACGTCCAATATTGCCTGCGTTTGTGTGGTCTGAGCCACCAGCCGAAGGCGCCGGTGATAAGCGAAGCGAAGCAAAAAATGGTGACGCACGATAGAATCAAATCAATAAGCATCGAGACCATTGGCCAACCTCGCCCCTCCAGCCGAAAAAACGCCGGCCGTTATTAACGGAAAGGCTGCTGCTGCGCTTTCCACCACAAGTCGTAAGGCGTGCACCGCATGTACACCGCCGCGACTCCCGTCCCCTTAAAAAGGAAAAGCGCCGGCGGAGTATTGTCGAACAATCCAGAAGATCAGCGACAAGGTGACGAAGATAATGAGCGTCAACAGGATGCTTTGCAGAAGGGAGTGTATGGACTTGAGGTGGCGCAGGGCGTCATTTCCAATCTGGAAAAGTGCGTAAAACTGCTCGCTATACTCGCGACCGACAAAGACCTTTTGGGCACGCTCGACCGCGTTCCATGCGGCCTCTTGCTGCTCCTCCTTGATCTGGCGCTCGATCTCGGTCAGTGGCTTCCGTCCCGTCCGCTTTCGTATCCAAGCAAAAACATCTGCTATGGGAGTTTCGATGAAACCCAAAACAACAAACATCAGAAAGAACCCCCCGACGTACGCACCGATCAAGAGGGGAATTCTCACGAACCAAGACAGAGATGTAGGAAGAAAGAGATGAGTAGCCGCCACGGTGCCCAGAGGCACGCCGTACATAAGTGTGACGCCTAGCAGGGTAAAGACGCGCTGCTCGAAGCGATCAAAACCGTTCAATCGCGTCATGGCTCAAGCAGCTTTCGCAACAAGGAAGGGCCAGCCATGCATTTTCTAATACTTCAACAAGAGGTTACGCTGGCCCTCTGCGGGTGTCAAGTTGGAGGACCCCTCGGTGCGCGTAGCTTTTTGCCAACCTGCACGAGCGCAGGGGGCTACCGTCTTCCACCTCTTGGGTGAGCGTTCTTCCGTTCGGCCAACCGTCGGGAAAGTTTCCAGTTTTCGCCGAATCCAGAATCCTTCATTTTGACGCCTCGCCCGATCTTCTGAGTCGCAATCCCTTGCCAACATTGGCGAAAGTCGCTCGCCCCGCGCCGTTCCCGCGTGCGAGGCACGTTCTATGCTGTATCTCCCCACAAAAGGCACTTCGCCACAAGGGGGTGGTGTGCCCATGAGGCTTCCTCCCTGACGTTTTCTTGCGCCCTCTCGACCATGTCGGTGGTCGGTGAGGGCGTTTGTGCTTCGAGGGCATTGTCCGCAATCGTCGACACGCTGAAAGCTGAAGTCATTCACCGATCACCGGGAGGCACGCCATGAATCCTTCACGCTCAGTCCTCATCGCGCTCATCGTCGTCGCCCTCTTCGCCCTTCCCGCCGTTGCGGACGCCGGTCAGAAGCCCCCGCCTACCCAAGACCTCCAGGCGCAGATCAATGCCCTCGCCGCCCGTGTGTCCAGCCTTGAGGGCCAAGTCAGCGCCCTCCAGACCACGGTGAGTACCCAAGCGACCCAAATCACCGCACTCCAAGGCAATGTCACTACTCTTGAGACGGCGGTCGGTCTCCTCCAAGCGGATCTTTCCAATGTTAAGGATAGCGGCGTCATGGCCCTGAATCCCTATCTCACGGTTAGCACGGAGACAAGCGGCCCCCTGGTTCGTTTCTCTGGCGTGAACGTCCAGATCGTAAACGGCACAGGACAGACTTACGGACCACCAAATGGGCTTGGGAACCTCGTCATAGGTTACAACATGATACGGCCTCCAATACGGGAGAATATACCTTCGTGTTCGGACGGAAGGTGGTCGTTTCCTCAAGAAGAGGAGTGCATCGCCAATGGGGGCGTGTATGGCATTAACCACAAGAGCGGTTCGCACAATCTGATTGTCGGCGACGAGCACAACTACTCCCAGGCAGGGGGCACGGCTTTCGGGTATCACAACACGATAAACCGGCAAGGGGCCGCGGTGACCGGCGGTTATTGGAACATGGCGAGTGGCGAAAACGCTGCCGTTCAGGGCGGCTATAACAACAATGCGAGCGGATATCTTGCCACGGTTGGCGGCGGCAGCGGAAACCGCGCTACCAACACCGCTACCAGTGTGAGTGGTGGACAAGGACGGTCCGCCAATGGCGTCAACAACTGGGCTGCCGGCGGATTGCTCCAAGTCGAATAGGTTTCCGCGCGCATTCACGCGAGGGTGGGGGTGTGCGCGACCGTCTCGGTTAGCGGCGTTTCGATAGCAGCACACGGCGAGCGTCGGGGCCTCCTCGGCGCTCGTGGTGTTTCTGACGAGCCTGCACAGTTTGGCCGAGCAGTCGGGCGCCCTCGTTCAACCCGGTGGCTGTCACGACCACTCCCTTGCGCGTCACGACGTTCGTGAGGGCTTTGCACGGAGGATGGTCAGGCAAGGGGCGCGACGCACTCCGGGGAATCATACGCCGGACTGTTCACCCGCGGGCTCACCGGGGAGGCGATCATTTGCTCGGCAGGGTAGGGCGCGAGGAGAGGCTGGAGGGGTTCGACCTCGCGCATCGTTGGATCGAGCCACAGGCTGTAGGCGCCGGGCCGGAGGATGACGGGCATCCGGTCGTGAATCGGCTGGAGCACGGCGTTCGGCGTGGTCGTCAGGATGGTGCACAAGGCGAGCGACTCTCCGTGCATCGGGCACAGCCGTGGTGATGCTACCCACAGACGGGTTATGCGGAGCACGTTCGGATTTCGGTTGACGGCAGCACAGGGGAGGCGTAGCGTCAAGTCGTCCCTCACAATTTAACCATCCGGGCCTCGGGGAGCCGCATCGTGTGCCTAGGTGGGGTGCTTGTCCAGGCCCTCGATGACCACAGAAGTGGTCGGCGGGGGCGTTCGTGTTTTATTTTATCAGATACGGTGTGCGGCCAGAGCCTACCGTGGTCCTGGCACCTGCGCGGGAGGTGATCGTGATGACGATCCACACGCTTGGTGGCGTTCTCTGCCTGCTGTTGCTCATGGGTGCGTGTGCTACGGAGCCCCTCCCCGGCGCAGTCGGGACGCTCAGCGGCCCACTGCGGAGCATTGAATTGTACACGAAGCGGACGGAGCAGAAAGAGAGTTACCCTACAGCGGGGCGAGATCGCCTCTTCGCCTCGGATCGGGAGCTCTGGGCGTACTTGAACTGGGGTCTGCCCGCACCGGGCAGGCATACGGCGAAAGTCGCCCTTCGGACGCCGACGGGGTCCCTCCACGAGGAGCGCGACGATCCCCTTGAGGCGACGCAGTCCCTTTGGGTTACGTGGCACCGCTTTACTCTCCCGCAGGGCGACGCCGCCCAGCGCCTGGCCGGTGTCTGGCACGTCGAGGCCGCTCTGGACGGCACGCCCGTGGGAAACCGTCCCTTCACGTTCGACCCCAGCAGCGTTCGCCTCCGGACCGACGCGTGGATCATAATCCTCCAAGGAACCGACGATCCGGAGCTGGCGACCGGGGATTGGACGTGGCGCGACCAGTTCGGGGCGTTGGAGCGCGTCAAGGCGGCCCATGCCATGCTCGGGTTCGCGCTCCGCGACGAATTGGCCCGACGGTTCCCGCGGGTCGAGGGCCCCCCACAGCAGTCAGGAAGTGCCAAAGCCACGATCGTCATCCTCGTGCGGACGAAGTTCAGCATATCGCCCAACCCGGACACGGACGCTCGCCTCGCCGTGGATGTGCTCGCCGTGGATGCGAGGCGCGTCCCTCCGGAGACGACCCGGACTTTCCTCTTCCGGTCGTCGGCAGGAGTCCAGACGATGGGGGTGTCGAGATATCGGAGCTTCAGCCTCGCCGCTGCGGACCTGGCTTTCCAGGCCGCCACCAGTCCCGAGGTCTTGGAGTTTCTCAGGACGGTGACGCAGGCGGTCCCAGAATGACCCAAGGCGTGCCGTCCTGACACGGTCGCTGTGGGCGGCGTTCACGATAGGAACGCATTGCGAGCGCCGGGGATCACCTCGGCGCTCGTGGTGTTTTGAGTCTCCGAAGGGTGCGAAGCCCCGTGGCGTCACGCGTACGCGCAACAGGTGACGGCAACATGAGCGCGCGAAATGCTCCCTACCGCCACTGCGCTACGTCCTTGCGCTTCAACGGGGCCGACGCCACCAGGAACGCGAGCAGGTGCAACTCCGAATCCGTCAGCACCCGGAGTCGTCGGGGGTGCCGGCTGTGGCGACGATACCGTGGCGGAAAGAGCGCGCGGTGCCGACACAGGCGGGCGCGCACGCTGCTCTCGGCCAACCCTAAGCGATCGGCAACGTCTCGGATTGTGAGCAGCCTGACCAACGTGTCACCTCCTGCGACGAGATCCCCCAGGTGTTTTCGCGTTTCGACGCAAGGGCGGGCTTAGCAACGCCAATGTGGGGGATGGGGTTTGCGGGGGGTCCCCCTGTGCCCGTGCTGTGCCCACGGCCTCGCGCTCCCCTCGCTTCACTCGCATCCCTCAGCAATGGCGAGAGAGGCTAACTTCTCGGTTCTCCTGTTTCCGATGGGTTAGCCCCTCTCCCTTTTTGCCCTTAAAATCCTGTGGGCCTCGGCCCGTGCGGGTTCAAATCCCGCCTCCCGCACCAATCATTCCGGTACGTTAGACGGTCCTCTCTCGGTCTCGGCCTCTGCAAATTCCTCTGCTATGCCCGGAACTATGCCCGCCACGCCTGGAATCGGGGCCGAGAGCCGCTCGGCTGCCGCTCGGAGGTCCGCCTCGCTCACGATGTTGTAACTCGAAGACGCTCCGGGTCTTGTCGCCCGAAATCATCCTTGCCACCCACTCCGGGAGGCCAATCCTGACCATGTGTCGGACGGCTGTCAGGCGGAAGTCGTGGGGGCACGATAGTCGAACGGTCCGAGTCCGGACGGGAAGAGTCCGTTTGGCCAACGACGCCGTGGACGTGGCGGGCATCAAACGCGAAAGGCGTGGTGGACGCAGGCGGCGGGTCGGCTCGATGCCGACGTGTTGTTTCCGAAGAGACGGCGACCGCCGAGCAAGTCCTCGACGCTCATGGATGTCTAACCTCGGAACTGGTCCGCAGAAATTTCCTACGAGCTAGAGCCGGGGGATCACCATGAAGCCGTGGTCTCGAAGATGAGTATCGCGGGTGAGCGCGGAACGGCGTTCCCCTTCCTCGCCCGTCCAACCTTCGAGTTGTGGGTACCGCTGATCGAAGCGGATTTCGAGCGAGCCCTCAGGCCCGTAGAGAACAGAGTTCAATGTTTCCACCAGTTCGGGTCGATCTCGCGAGACGATGACGAGACAACGTTCCATGAAGCCGTTCCCCAACGCGGGTGCAGCAAAGAAGTCGATCCACCGGCTAACCGCAAACGGCGACACTTTACGCCAGCTTCAAGGGGAGGGCAAGCACAAACGCCGTTGCCGAGTAACTCGCCGGCCGACCTGATCACCATGCCGTGGAAAACCGCGATCCCGTTTTCGACCGCGCGCAGCCTTTCGACCGGCAGTCGTTGGGGAAATTGGTGGCGAAGGCGCGTTACCACGGTGCAGCGGGAAACAAAGGCCCGCCAGCACGCGTCACACGCGCCGCCGCTCACGCACCGCTGCCCCACGGAGTGAGGATTCCATGCAAGCGCACGCAGGGTGCCGCCGACCGGGAAAAAAGCGAACGTGCGCCTCTGGTAAAGCCAGACGGGTCTGTGTTAGCATCGACGAGGCGGTGTCCGGTCCGTCGCAGACCGCTCATGGCCCGTCACGCGTAACGCGGGACATGAGTCAAGCGGATCTTCCGGAACGGTCGGGGATTGCCCGCGAGTCCATCGCCCGGCTGGAGACGGGGCACCACGATCCGAGCCTGACCACACTCGTCACGCCGGAGAAGGCGCTCCACGTCAATGTGATTGTTGCTGGAGTACGCCAGGAGACGCATCATGAGCGAGCACGAACATTATCCCACGGCCTTCCTCCCCATCACACAGCGGATTCTGGCGTCATTCGCGAAGACGCTCAATGAAGAAAGAGCACGCGCCGTTGCGGAGGGACTGCCTGGCGAGATTGTTTTAGAGGGGACATTGAACACGCTGCTCTGGTTCGCGGCCCGCATCGCGGCCCGCATCATTTTTCCCGGGGAAGATCCTGATAGCAAGGAGGGACACGCGAGAGCCGCTCGAATACAACGCGCGGTGTCGCAGGCCTTGGTCACCACCATGGCGCGTGAGAAGGAAGGCGCAGTTGAACCGGATGCCCCCTCCTGGCCTGATCAGCAAGGAGGACACGCCTAGCGGCAAGCCGCCCTCGTCGGAGTGGCCGGATCCGGGGTCTCGCTCGCGCAGCAGGGCCGGGGCGGGCGAGGAGCGGACCTCAGGAGGAGGCACGTAGCCGGTGAGAGAACCACCCATCTACAAACAGCACCGCATCCACACGACGCGATTGTCCAGCGGACCCTGGGTCTGCATGATCGTGAATGTGGGAAGGAAGACCGTTCCCACAAAGGATGCCCTCACGGAGACCGTGACACGTGTGCCGGGGGAGTACGAGTCCGAGGATAGGGCGATCCAAGCGGCACGAGCCTACCTTGATTGGGAGGTGAGAGACGTCCCGGAGTAGCCATACGAATACCAGGAACGCCTCCGCATCGGCGGTCACCGAGCGGGGGAGTTTGCGAGACGGAGGAATGAAGATGACGGAGAAAGTGCGTTTGTGTAAGTGTGGTTGCGGACGTAGATTGGAAAATGTGAACTCGGATTTCCTTATGCCTTCGCACGAGAAGGCGCTCAAGGACGCGCGAAAGACGAGGTTTGTCCCGCCAACCCGCAAAGCGCCTCGCCGCTGACGGCCACCGTGTCGTGAAAGCAACGCCCCCGCATCGGCGGCAACCGACCGGGGGCTGGCTCATGTCTCACACTCACAAGGAGGAGCACGATGAGCAAGAAGACCCTGCCATACAGACCCGCCCGAGTCAAGGCATAAACACCGCATCGCGTTCTCACTCTGGTCCGCACGACTGAGCGGTCCCGCGCCTGCCGGGACAAAGGCCGCGGTGCGACCGAAATGTGACGGATGTGCGGCGCGTGCTTCGGCCCTGTTTTCGGTTGCCCGCGCGTGTTTCCGAGTGTCGGATAATCTTACAGTTTTCGCCTAAAAAACGGATGGCCAATTTCAAGGAAATACGTGATTACGAGCAGTTAGGACAGACTGTGCCGTGGGAACGTTTCTTGCTCTTTCCCATTTTAGCGTCTAATCATACCTATCCCAGCGGTCCGTCTCCACAGGACCCCGACGTGGAGGGAGCACGGATGCCCGAGACAAGAAGTACCCTGAACGTCCAGCCCAAAAGCAATATCGTACGGGGCCTGATCATCGTCGCGCGGGACCAACCCGACTTGTGGCGGACTCTGATGCGAGAGTTCGGGCAAAGCCAGGAGATCCGGGTTCTCCTCGATCGGCGGCAGGGAGAGCGCCGAAAGGAGGACCAATCCTATGTGCCGGATCGGCGGGGAGTGGAACGTCGGAGCCTACCACGCATCGAGGATGATGTCCGCTCTCGGCAGTATGTGCTGGTCCGCCCGCACTACCGCATGCCGAGAGACTGACGATCGACTCCCGCATATTTCACGGTCGGCGCTCGGGACTCCACGCAAATCCCCCCGTGAGGGATCACGTCTCCTTTACAGACGTCCCGGGAGCAGCCGGCGTGCCGCCCTCGCTATTCCTCCCGAGCCACGCGCCGATTCACCTGAAAACGAGTACGATCAGACCCGAACGCTTCCATGCCATCGCGAGGGCACGAAGACACCAAGTGTGCAGCCCACTGCAGACGAGTGGGGCGTGAGCTTTCTGGGGGTGACGTGCGGTGCCGATCAGGCAGTGGAGAAATTCCGTAGGATGGCGCCGGCCGTGATTTCGTCGTGGGATGCGCTCCATACCGCCGCGCCGTGCCGCAAGATGATGACCTGCGGGGATTCGTGTCGTACGCCGGTTCGAGCCGCGATCTGTTGAGACAGGGGCCGCTCCGCCCGGACGTCCACCTGGTAGGCTTTCACGTTGGGATGTGCCGCAAGGAACGCTTCGACCTCATCCAAGGCCGCAACGCAGACCGGTCAGGTCGGACTATGTTTATATAGGATCGCCGACGGAACCCGAAACAACGCTTCCATTTCCTGTTCGGTCAGAATCCGCCGCATCGCGCCTCCGTGCGGCGACTCCTCGGACCCATCGCCGCACAATGTGCATCGGTTCACCCGGAGGGTCGCAGCCCGCGCGAACCGTGAAGCCGTCGGGCTGTGCGATCTGGTGTGACGTGTCGCCAATCTTGCGCACCGCGCAGTAACAGACAGTAACCGATTGACGACGGAAACGCCATGATCGCATCCTGGACCCTGTCCGCAGCCGTGTGGTATTCTCCAACACGGCGAATGGCTCGCCTCGGGGTGCCCGTACCGGGCATTCGCCGGACGGGACAGAGATGCCTCGGCGGAGTCCGGAGAAATCGCACCCGCTCGGGGTCCTGTGGCGGCTTGGTGGCGAAATGTCCGCACTGAGAGGCCCATGCCATGGGCCGCCTGCGGATGCGACGTGGGGGAGGGGACCGGTAACGAGGAGGGCGAGTCATGATTCGACAGAAGCTTCTCAAGCGACACGCGGCCGGTGCCCCCATTCGGGTCGGCTGGGTCGGCGCCGGGCGTATGATCACCGGGG
>Ga0102851_10001178_pt1 | contig 14603 bp, 9 predicted proteins | sample Mud3Dept3metaG_FD_79558 | JGI IMG/M metagenome (GOLD analysis project Ga0102851, IMG submission 79558) | Freshwater wetland microbial communities from Ohio, USA, analyzing the effect of biotic and abiotic controls - Mud 3 Core 4 Depth 3... | ecosystem: Environmental > Aquatic > Freshwater >... | reverse complement strand
TGGTCCCCACGACGATGAGCTTCTGTTCCTTGAACGGGTGGAGCCAGCTGACGAAGATATGGCCTTTGACTCCGTTGGGAAATTCCAAAAAAGTCAGGGTGGTATCGTAAATTCCCGGGTTCAGGTAATCGCCCCCGAAAGCCGAAACCTTGACCGGCTCTTCCTGCAGGAGGAGAAGCATGACCGATATGTCGTGAGGGGCGAAGCTCCAGAGGATATTCTCTTCGGTCCGCAGTTTCCCGATATTGAGGCGGTTGGAGTAAATATATTCCACCTTCCCCAATGTACCCGCGGAAATAAGTTCTTTGAGCCGGGCCACGGCAGGATGGTACTGCAGGATATGTCCTACCATCAATATCCGCTTTTTCCGGGCGGCTAAATGAACGAGTTCTTCCCCCTCCTGTACGGTTAAAGCCAACGGTTTTTCAACCAAAACATCCTTTCCCGAATCTAAGGCTTCCTTTACCAGGGAGTAATGGGTCGAGGCCGGGGTGGCCACGGCCACGGCCTGAATTTCAGGGTTTTCCAGGACTTGGGAAAAGGAAGATACAAAGCGAACATCCGGAAAATTTTCATGGTGGCTGGCGAGGATGGCGGAATCGGTATCGCAGCAGGTATGAAGGACGCCCAGTTCATGAAGATTCCGTAGGATATTCTTTCCCCAATACCCGATTCCCGCAAGGCCGACGAATTTTCTCTCTTGACCCTTTTCCATGATTCCTTGTAACCCCGATTCTTTAGGAGAAATTATAAGATCCAGCTCGGAAAATGTACAGTTTCCGCTATCGCCCGCAAGGCGATTCCGGTCCAAGCGAAAAGTTTCAGGGCATTTTTTCGGCCTGGGAAAGCTCAAAGCGGCCTTGGGGATGGAGAGGATTCAGCTTCAACGCCTCCCGGGCCGAGACAAGGGCTTTTCCCCTGTTGCCCCCCAGGCGATAGATTTGCGCCGCTTGAGCATGCAGGCCGGCGACGTCCAAAGAATTCCCTCCCTGGGTTCGCTTCCCCCTCTGCCGGGCTGCCTCCTGCAAGAGGTCCCCGGCTTCTTCCCAAGACCCTATTTTCGACAGGAGAAGTCCTTTTGTCTCCAGGACTATGTCCGGTTGGGCATCCTTCAAGGAAAGGCACCGGTCGAGGGACCTAATCACCGGCTCGGCCTCCTGGCGGCGGAAGAGCGAAACTCCGTTCATGAATTGAACAGCAAGGCTTTGCGCATACATGCGGTTCGCATGAAAGTCCTCGGGGGCCAGGGAGGCAGCTCGCTCCCAGGCTTGAATTTGCGCCGTGGGATCGTGGCCCGCGGGCATTCGCCCCATGGCCTCCCAGGCCTCTTTTGTCCGAGGGTAAGCCGTCACCCATTCGCGAAGAACCGCTCGCGGGAAGTAAGGATTCCCGCTCCCCCAGCGATCCTGATAACGGATGATTTCTTCGTACTCCGATGAGGTTAAGGGCCCCCTGGTTTCGATCCATTTCTTCAAGAGTAAATCCTTCCAGCGGTGGGCGCGTAAACGGTCATCCAGATGGACTGTCTCCTGCACGCCCCGGCCCAGGAAGAAGGCCCGGGGAGCGTCATATTCCAGGATGGGAAAGTTGTCGGTGTTGGTCAGCGCCTGGTCAGAGGTTTCGGCCAGAGTCTGGGGGGTCATCATCTCCAGGGAAAGGAGGGTGGACAGATGGGAAATCTCTACTCGCTTGAGACTCTTATCTACCCCCGGATGGGCCATTTTTTTTGCCGCGGCCTTCAGATCTGGCCGGAAAGGTTCCACGCTGGAGACAAAAACATAATCGCCGGTCAGGGTGTTCCACCCGGAAACATGGGGAAAGGCCCTGTGGATCGTGGCCAAGGCGGTCTTGAAGAGCTCATCGGAAAATTCATACCCCTGGATCCACTGGACCAGGATGCCCCCCGGATTCAGGTGGTTCCGGGCCTCCCAGAAGAATTCCTCGGTGAGAAGGGCCCCGATTCCGCTGATCCAGGGGTTGCTCGGTTCGTTGATGATGACATCATAGCGACGGGGAACGGTCCGCAAGAATGTCTTGGCATCCTCCACCACCAGATGGAGACGGGGATCCTCAAGGGCCCGATCGTTAAAAGGGGCGAACCACGGGGCCGCTTCCAACACCTCCTTCGAGATCTCCACGACGTCCAAGCGACGAATTTCATGCTGCAGCGCGCCGCCTGCGGTAATGCCGCTTCCCAAGCCCACGAGCAAAACGTCCTGGGCCGAATTATGCAGGAGGAGAGGAACATGGGCGATCAATAGTTGCGTGGAAAGGTCTCCCTCGGTACTGGCGTCGGTTTTCCCGTTCACCACAAGAATCAGCTGGGAGGAGTCTTTTCCCCGGGGCGCCTTCATGACCGCTACCGTGCAGTCGGCCCCATCCTTCTGGAAGAGGATTTGCCCTTTGCCCACGAATTCGCGGTACTCGGCGAATGTGGCCTGCAGGTTCTTCCGGCGGAAAGCTCCTCCATTCAGCACATTTTGGTCCCAGGCCGGGGCCAACGTGTAGTAGGCGAGTACGGCGATCCCGGTGACGAGATAGCCGGCCACTCGGCGGCTTCGAGGAATCCGGGGGTCGCCGGCAAAAACCAGGGCGGCGGCCCCCAGCGTCAGGGCGACCCCGATTTCCAGGGTGTGGCGGGTGCCGACGCGGGGCATAAGGAAGAGCCCTGCCAGCATGGCCCCCAGAAGGGTTCCCAGGGTGTTCAAGGAAAAAACCCGTCCCACCGACCGGCCCAGGCGGGAGAGCTGATCGCTGGCCACCTGGCTGACCAATGGGAGGGTCATCCCCTGAAAGACGGTGGGTAAGATCATGACCGCCATGCTGCAGAGAAAGACCAGAAGTTGGTAGAAAGGGAAACTCTCCGGGGTCCGAACCAGGTAATTGCCCAGGCTGGCAAAAGCGTACGGCATCCTGGCATAGAGGGGGATGGACAGCAGCATGGAGACGGCCACCAAAAGCTCGCATAAACCAAAGAGCCAAAATAGGTCAAGCCGCCTCCGGACGAGAGGCCTGACCAGAAGGCTCCCCAGAGCGATTCCGGTGATGAAGGCGGCCAGCATGACGGTGAAGGAATAGGTGGAAGAACCCCAGACCAGGGCGGTCAGCCGGACCCAACCCACCTCGTAGATCATGGCCGCTGTGCCGGAAAGCATCGCTCCGGCCAAGGCCAGGCGCATGATTCTGACCTGCCCGGGACTCTCCGGAGAGAAGGTGGATTCCCGGTCTGGGGAAGGATTTTCCTGGACCGTATAGCTGCTGAGGCCGATGGCCACCAAGCCGACCAGGATGTTGACCGCCGCCCCCAAAAGCATGGAAAGGGAGATGCCAAAAGCGCGGATCAGGAAAAAACCGGCGAGAAGGCACCCGAAAACGGCCCCGAAGCTGTTTATGGAATAAAGGGTGGCCACCCCGCTGGCAGTGGTCTGGATGGAGCGCACCCACAGCCGGGCAAGGACCGGGAGGGTTCCGCCCATAAGAGCCGTGGGAACGAGAAGAGCGATTCCAGCCAGAAACAGGCGAAGGAGATGGGTAAGAGGACCCGGCGGGAAAGAGGCCCGGGCGATGGTTACATAGAGCTCGCTCCCCCAATGGATGATCTGCAGAGAAAGGGCGCAATAGATGCCAATGCCGATCTCCAGCCAACCGTAGAACTTGAGCCGGTTTTGGACCTGGTCCGCCCGCCGCCCCAGAAAATGGTTTCCCAGCGCCAGCCCTCCCATGAATGTGGCCAAGACAATGGTGGTGGCAGCAGTGGTACTGCCGATGATTAAAGACAGATACTTGGCCCAGACCACTTCATAGATGAGTCCGGTGGCCCCGGAAAGAAAGAAACAGCTGTAGATTAAAACCCGCAGTAATCTGGGATGCATCCCCCCTCCCCGGAGTTGACGGAACTTTCAGGTTTGAACTCAACCGGCGGTTTCATCCGGAATTTATACAAGATTCATGCCATCAAGGATGAGCCCCGGCATAGACCGTTTCGTCCCTCTGGCCGACCCTGTCTATGGCCTCCCAGCGGCCATAGAAGCCACGGGAATCATGCGTGAAATCGGCGTATGAAGACCAGAATGGTTGGGGAGATTCCCTTCCTGACGGTACCGAATCTCCCGCAGAGGGGGACATATCTCCAACGCTTCAGTTGGACCTTGTCGGAGGGGAACCAACGGCCGAAGGCTCCGCTAGGGGAAGAAAAACGGTGAAAACCGAGCCTCGGCCCTTCTGGCTCTGAACCGTGACCTTTCCCCCGTAGCTTTCTACAATACTGTGCACGATGGAAAGGCCCAGCCCAGTTCCCTTCTCCTTGGTGGTAAAGAAGGGATCAAAGATTTTGCCGATCTCCTCCTCCCCGATCCCGATCCCGGAATCGATAATCGACACCTCGCCGTAGCTCCGGCCTCCCGGCAAAGGGGCTTGGGGAAAGCCTTTCCGCATTCGCACTTTCAAGATTCCTCCCTCGGGCATCGCCTGGGCCGCATTGATGAGCAAATTCCAGAAGACCTGGCGGACCTGGTTTGGGTCTCCCTGGACATAAAGGTCGTCCTCAAATTGGGTCTCCATGCGGATGAGCGTGTTGGAGTCCGGGCTGTGGCCCAACATCTGGAAGATCTCTTCGATGAGCCGGTTCAGGTGGATTTTCTCCTTTCCCGAAGAGATCGGGCGGGCGAAGAGCAGAAAATCGGCGATGAGCGAGTTGAGACGGTGGACTTCCCGCAGAACAATCCCCATGAGCGCCTGGTTCTGGGCCGAGTCCGCCAATTCTTCTTTCAGGATTTCAATGGACCCACTGATGGAGGCCAGGGGGTTGCGGATCTCATGGGCGATGCCCGCGGCCATCTTCCCGATGGCCGCCAGCCGGTCCGAGCGTTTTACTTGTTCCTCCATTTCCCGCAGCCGGGTCAGGTCCTGGAAGATGAGAATATTTCCCATCTCCCGGTCGCCGGAGTCCTTCAGGGGAGAGATGGAGAAACCCAATGCCAGATGAGCCCCGTCTTTTCTCGCGAAGCGGGTCTCCCAGCGAAGGAAGCGGAGACGGTCCCCGCCTTCCCCGGGATTGCCCCCCACCGACCGGCTCCAGGCGGAGAGCCCGGGGAACAGGGAATCGATCTCTTCCTGGTAGACCTCTTCGAATTTGTGCCCGGTGATTTCCTCGGCCATCCGGTTGAAGGAGGTGATCCGTCCTTCTCCATCCACGGTGATCAATCCGCTCACCACGTTCTGAACGATGTGTTTGTAGAGGCGTTCCAGCTGGCGGTAGTCGATGATCCGTTTCTTAAGCTCTTCCTCCTTCCGGCGGACCTGCTCCGCCAGGTAGGAGCTTAGGAAGGCCACCAGATAGAAGGCGATGATGTTTACGGTGACCAAATAGAGAACGTACGTGCTTTGGTAATCCGGGGGATACAGCTCGTGCCCTCCCGGAGGGAGGAGGACCCCGTAGTACTCCAGGTCCAGCAAGGTTCCGTAAAGAATGCTGCTCGCCGAGGCGATCCACAAACCTCCTCTCCGGTAGAAGATCGTCCCGGCGCTGAAGATGGAAAAGAAGTAAAGCCAGAAGAAGATGGAAGCGATCCCTCCGGTGACGTAGATCAGGAGAGTAATGAAGAAGACATCGCCCAGGATTTGTGCGTAGGCAAAGATTTTCAGCTTCTGAATCCGCCGCAGGAGGAGCGCATAGAGGAGGGTCAGGGCATAGGTGAAGCCGATGAGGAGATAGAAGGGATGGGGGGAAACCTGGCGGAAGAAGGGACTCTCCCGCAGTTGGAAGATGACCGTGGCCCCCAGGAATAGGGTGACCAATGCGGCCCGAAAAAGCATGAGCCATTGGATTCTGGAAAAAAGGCTATCTCGCCCTTCTTCTTCGGACTTCTGGGCTTTCATCCTTTTTCCCCCGGCGAAACCCAACCCGAAACCTTCCCCATTCGGCTGGGAAAATCCTTTGACTCCCGATTCATTGGCAAAGAATATTGAGAAGCTTTTTCTCTAAGGATATCAGACGCAGGACAGGATTACTCTTTGATCTCCTGGACAAAGTCCCGGAGTCCGTGTTTTTGAATCTTCCAGCGCATGGACCGGAAACTGAGCTGCAGGAGTTCCGCCGCCCTCTTGATCACCCCGTTGCTCAGCTGGAGCGCCTGCTGGAGGACTTCCTTCTCCAGCTGGTTGAGTTCTCTTTCCAGGTCCATGCCCGCGGGAGTCAGGTGGACGGAGGGCAGCCCCTTGACCACCGCCTCTTTCTTGTGTTCGGAGAGGAGAAGGCTTTCCGGCAGGATAATGTTGGAGCCCTCCAGGGCCACGCTTCTTTCGATGATGTTTTCCAGCTCCCGCACGTTGCCGGGGAAGTTGTAGTTCATCAGCGTGTCCAGGACGTAGGAAGAGATGGACCGCACGTTCTTCCCCAGTTCCCTGGAATACTTCTCCAGAAAGTACTGGGCCAGAAGAGGGATGTCTTCCCGTCTCTCCCGCAGGGGCGGAAGGTGCAGATGGACCACGTTCAGGCGATAGAAAAGGTCCTCCCGGAACCTCCCCAGGATGACCTCCTGTTCCAGGTTCTTGTTCGTGGCCGAGATGATGCGTACGTCTACGTTGATGGTCTGGGTTTCGCCCACCCGCATGAATTCCCGCTCTTGAATCACCCGCAGGAGCTTCACCTGAATCAGGGGGGAGAGGTCTCCGATTTCATCCAGGAAGACGGTCCCTTCATGGGCCATCTCGAAGAGGCCCTTCTTGTTGGCCACGGCTCCGGTAAAAGCCCCCTTCACATGTCCGAAGAGCTCACTCTCCATGAGGTTTTCCGGAATGGCGCTGCAGTTGATGGTCACGAAAGGCTTCCCGTTCCGGGAGCTGTGCTGGTGGATGGCCCGGGCCGCCAATTCCTTTCCCGTCCCGCTTTCCCCGGAGAGGAGCACATTGGTTCGAGTGGGGGCCACCTGCCGGATGAGATTGTAGATCTGGACCATCTTGGTGCTGTGGCCCACGAGGTTGCAGAAGATCCCCGCCGGGGCTTCCGCCGGGGCCTGCCCCTCGGTCAATTCCAGGGCGTTGCGGATGACCGATTTGATCTCCTCCAATTTGAAGGGCTTGGTCAGGTAATCGTAGGCCCCGGCATTCATGGCGGCGATGGCATCTTCCGGGGAGGCGTAGGCCGTCACCATGATCACCGCCAGGGCGGGCCGCTGTTCCTTCACCTTCCGCAGGAGTTCCAGGCCGTCCATCTTGGGCATCTTGATGTCGGAGATGACCAGGTCGAAGGGCTCCGCCTGAAACCGGGCCCAGGCCTCCTGCCCGTCCCCGGCGCAGACCACCTGGTGCCCTTCTTTCTTCAGCAGGATTTCGAGGAACTGACGCATGCTTAATTCATCGTCGGACACTAGGATCTTTCCCATCTTTCGACCTCTTTGCCGGCCCCCTTCCGTCACTCGCTGGTGATCGCCAGAATCCGATATTCCTTCTTCCCGGAAGGCACGGTTACCTGAATGGTGTCCCCCAGACGGTGCCCGATGAGAGCCTTGGCCACCGGTGAGTTGACCGAGATCCGGCCGGCGCGAATATCCGCCTCGTGGGCCCCCACGATCTTGTACTTCACCTGCCGGTCCGATTCCATCTCCCCCAGGAGAACCGTGCAGCCGAAGACCACCTTGTCCGTGACCAGGTCCCGCGTTTCGATGACCTGGGCCCTCGCCAATTTGTCGTCCAGTTCCTTGATGCGGCTCTCTACGTAGTCCCGCCGCTCCTTGGCCACCCGGTAATCGGCATTGTCGCTGATGTCCCCGTGGGCCGCAGCCTCGTTCATCGCCTGCAAAGCCTGGGGCCGTTCCACCCGTCTCAGCCGGTCGAGTTCCTCCTGCAGTTTGGCAAACCCCTCTTTGGTCATGGGCAACTTTTCCAACGCTTTCTTTCCTCCTCTTCCTGGACCCCCAAGGGGCGATTTCCGATCGGCCCCTCTTTCGCCTTTCGAATGGGTCCCGGATTCATTCAGCCGGATATTCATTGCGGGTCCCGATTTCGCCAGAAAATCCCATGGGGAATGCGGGGGAAGCGCCCGCCCGCCTCCACGCCCTTCACCCCTTTTTTCCTCTTCCGTTGCCTATTTCATCCTTTTTCAATGGATCAGCTGGCCGAGGCGTTTCCACCGAACGTTCGTATACTTCCCGTCCCAGGACCAGTAGATGATGGAAGCCCGGCCCTTCACATCCTCCAAGGGGACAAACCCCCAGAAGCGGCTGGCCAGGCTCCGGTCGCGGTTGTCGCCCAGGACGAAGAGCTTTTTCGGAGGGACGGTGATGGGGCCGAAGTTGTCCCGTTTCTGGACGTCACCGGGCAGGAGGGTATCCTCCTTGTAAACCGCATGGGGGTCGACCGCTTCCACCCCGTTGAGGTAAAGCTTTTTGTTCACGATTCTCACCGTATCGCCCTCCACCGCGATCACCCGTTTGATAAAGTCTTTATCCGGCTCCAGCGGATACATGAAAACGATCACATCTCCTCGTTTGGGGTTTTCCCAGGCCCAGAAAGAAAGGGAGGTAAAAGGGACCTTTATTCCGTAGATGAATTTATTCACCAGGATATGGTCCCCGATCTCCAGCGTGGGCTCCATGGACCCGGAGGGGATTTTAAAGGCCTGGACGACGAAAGTGCGGATCACCAGGGCCAGCACGAGGGCCACCAGGATCGCCTCGGCGTACTCGCGAAGAGTGGATTTTTTCTTGATCTGCGGGTTCTCCAACCCTTTTTGTTCTTTTTTCATTTCATCCCTGCATTTTTTCCTTCTGAAAGTTTTCTCATTCGGTCCATCCATCCCCTCTTTTCCATTGGACATGTTTGGAAAGACCGGGAAAGTCGAGGAGGAAATCACCCGTCGAAGATAATTCCATTCTTCTTGCTAATTCCGTTGGGTATCCGGTTTTTTCCGGGATTCATCTCCGCGCCTTGCGCATTTTTCGAGGGGAATAGTAGTCCGCTATGGCCCGGACCACCCGCTTCTGCTGGGCCAGGGTGAGCTCGGGGAAAATGGGCAGAGCCAGCACTTCCCGCGCCGCCCGCTCGGATTCCGGCAGGTCGCCGGGATGATACCCCAGGTGCCGGTAGCATTCCTGCAAATGCAGCGGAATGGGGTAGTAGATCTCGGTCCCGATCTCTTCCCTTCGGAGGTGCTCCCGGAGGGCGTCGCGGTCTTTGGCCCGGATGACGAACTGGTTGTAGATGTGGTAAAAACCCTTCGGTTCCTGGGGTAGGCAAACCAGGGAAGGCGGGACCTTCGCCTGGCGGAAAAGGGCCCGATACCGCTCCGCGTTCCTCCTCCTCCCTTCGGTCCACCGTTTCAAGTGCTTCCGCTTGACCCTCAGGACCGCGGCCTGCAGGGCGTCGAGGCGGCTGTTGATCCCGATCATATCATGTTCGTATTTGGTTTTCGAACCATGGACCCGGAGCAGACGCACCCTGCGGGCCAGTTCATCGTCCCGGGTCATGACCATTCCGCCGTCCCCGAAGCCCCCCAGGTTCTTGCTGGGAAAGAAGGAAAAACACCCCAGGTCCCCCCCGGCGCCGGCGATCCATTCCTGCCCCCCCTTCTTCCCATCAGCGGGGGCAGGGACTTTCTGGCGGGCTCCCACGGCCTGGGCGGCATCTTCCACCACCCGGAGTCCGAACCGGCGGGATATCTCCGTCAGGCCCTTCATGTCGGTCATCTGGCCGAAGAGATGAACGGGGATGATCACCTTCGGGAAATTCGCCGCCCCCCGGTTCTTCCGCAGGTAATCTTCCAGCCGGTTGAGGTCCAGGTTGTAGGTGACCCGGTCGATGTCGATGAAGACCGGCAGAGCCCCCAGACGGGAGATCACCCCTCCGGTGGCAAAAAAAGTGAAAGGGACGGTAAGGACCCCGTCGCCGGGCCTTACATTCAGGGCCATCAATGCCAGAAGAAGGGCATCGGTCCCCGAGGCGACGCCGATGGCATGGGGAACCCCGCAATCGGCGGCCATTTCCTTTTCCAGCGCCTCCACCATGGGCCCCAGGATAAAGACCTGGCTGTCGAGAACTTTTTGAATCTCCTCGTTGACCTCATCCCTGATCTTCTGATACTGGGCCTTCAAATCCAGGAGCGGAACCCTCAAACGGCGCCTCCTTTAAAAAAATGTTGCTATCGGGCTCAAAGAACGAACCGGCTCAACTATTCGATCCCTGCAACTCCCCCATCTTTCTACCTGCGCCTTTCGCATACCGGATGAGGCAATGAAAAAGAAAGCCAGGAGGCATCCTGGCTTTCTTCCGGGCCATGACCCTGGGCGCTTATCATCGCCCCTCCATGCTTACCCGGCAGACCCGCCCGAAGAAATAGGCTGCGGCCAGGGACAGGTAGAAAATTCCCAGAGCATATAAAACCCAGCCCACATAGAGAAAATAGACCCGGATCAAGAGAAGGGCCAGGGAAAAAATCAGACTGGCCACCCAGCCGATAAAGTAATCCCGCTGGACCAACCAGATTTTCTCCACAATTCCGCTCCAGCGGAATGCCGCCCCGAATGACTCCTCTTCCCGACCGTAGAAAGCCAGGGCCATGGGCAAGAAGAAGAAAGCCACCAAGCCCACCCCGATCCCCAGGATGAGAAATAGGACCCCCAGAAAGGCGGCAACCCCCCCGCTCTCCCAGAGAATCTTTCCCAGCCAGTACAGGATCGCGGGAATGATCCAATATCCCAGGGAGACGAAAAAAACCGAAAGCCCCCGGGTAAACAGCTCCCCCCATCCTCCCCAGGCAGGAAGCGGGCCTTCCGATCCATGAAGATAATTCCGGAAAACGAGATAAGCATATCCCAGGGGAATAAAGGCCAGAAGGATCGAGAAAATCCACCCCACCCAGGGGATGAATCCCAGAAGGCTCCCGAGGATGTACAGGACCCCGCCGATCGCCAATTTGGTCCCCCATCCCTCCCCGCCCAAGGGATACCGGAGAGCTTTTTCCAAATCGCTCATCTTTTATCCCCTTGCCGAATCCGTCAGGACGGACCCTTCTTGGCCGATCCTTTGTTTAGGATCTGCCAGGTTTTCAGAAGCTCCAGAGCCCGGTCCAGCGGCGGGTCCTCGGAGGATTTGGGAGTGGCCGAGGCTTCCGGGGTCTTGGCCGGTTCTTTGGTCTTTTCGGGAACGGCCTGCTCCTTCTCTCCCTGGAGATGATGCTCCAGGTCTTTCTCCCGCGTGAACCGGGGGGCGACTCCCCGTTTTCCCTCCGGGACCAGGTCCGCCACGGGGATATCCGGGGCAATCCCCTGAGCCTGGATGGACCGGCCGTTTGGCGTGAAGTAACGGGCCGTGGTCAGGCGAAGGGCCGAGCCGTCCTCCAGCGGAATGATCGTCTGGACCGAACCCTTGCCGAAGGTCTGCGACCCCAGGATCACCGCCCGGCCGTGATCCTGGAGCGCTCCGGCCACGATTTCCGAGGCGCTGGCGCTCCCCCCGTTGACCAGGACGATCATGGGAAATTCGCGGGTCTTCTCCTTCTTCTGGACGAAGAATTTCATCTTCTGCCCTTCCACCCGCCCTTCCGTGTAAACGATCATTCCCGAATCCAAAAACAGGTCGGCCACTTTTACCGCCTGCTCCAGCAGGCCTCCCGGGTTGTTGCGCAAGTCCAGGATCAACCCTTTCAGGGGCTTCTCCTGGGATTCGATCTTGCTCAAGGCGCTCTCCAGGTCGGGAAAAGTCCTTTCGATGAACTGGGCGACCTTGATGTATCCATAACCCGTCTCCAGGGTCTTGAAGCGTACGCTGCGGATGGGAATGATGGCCCGGGTCAGGGTGAAATCCTTGGGCTCGGTGAATCCCTGGCGCATGACCGTAATGGTCACCGGGGTCCCCTGGGGTCCGCGCATCAGTTTTACCGCATCCATTAAGGTCATGTCTTTGGTCGACTTCCCATCGATGCGCAGAATCATGTCCCCGCTCTGAATCCCCGCCCGGGAGGCCGGGGTGTCCTCGATGGGCGCCACCACGGTCAGGACCTTGTCCCGGATGGTGATCTCAAACCCGATCCCCCCGAAGCTCCCCCGGGTTTCGGTCTGCATCTCCTTATACATTTCCGGGGCCATGTAGTTGCTGTGCGGGTCCAAAGTCTCCAGCATGCCGTTGATGGCCCCGTTGATGAGATTATTGGCCTTCACCGGTTCCACGTAATTGCGCTCCACGATGGAGAAGACATCCGCTAAGACCTTCAGCTTCCCGTAAGCCGATTCGATGTCCGCCCCCACGCGCCGGGCATGGGTCAGGCCCATGTAGATTCCCAGGAAAAAGAAGACCAAGGCGACGACCAGGAATTTTTTCTTACTCAACCAACCGCTCATCGAATCTCCTTTCCGCCCGCCCTTTTCAGCGGGTGGATTTACGGCCCCGGCCGAATTTCGCAGAAATCCCCGGGGCATCTTTCTTTCTCATCAACAGCGCCGCGGAGCCGCAACCAAAATCACCCCGTCCCTACCTTTGCCCTTTGAGGAGGGGGGTCCGGGTGGGGGGGATGTATTTTGCTTAATAATTTTAGAAAAACATCCATCCGCTCCGGAGCTCCCCGACGGCGCCCCCCTCCCGATCAATTCGCCAACCACTCCAGGGGGTCCAGGGGTTTCCCACGCTGGCGAATCTCAAAATAGAGGCAGGGCCCCTTCAGCGAACCCGTTTCCCCGACCAGGGCCACCACGTCTCCGGCGCGCACATCCTCGCCCACCGCTTTCAGCAGCGAAGAAGCGTGCCCGGACAGGGTGTAGTATCCATCCCCATGGTCGATGATCAAAATCTTCCCGTACCCCTTGAACCAATCCGAATACAGGACCCGCCCGTCATGGACCGCCCGAATTCCGGCCCCCAGGGGGGCTTCGATCTCGATTCCCTTCTGGACGGTGAAGGTGTTGAACTTGGAATTCTCGTTCCTCCCGAAGGTGCTGAGAATTTTCCCCTTCACCGGATAGGGAAGCTTTCCCCGAAGGACGGTGAACTTCTTGCCCGAGGGGACAAAGGTCTTCTCCTGAGCCTTCTCCTGGAGTTCCTTCTCCAGTCGGTTGATCAGGCCCTGCAGCTGGGCCGAGGCGGCTTCCAGCTCCCGGATGGCCGCCAGATGGACCTGTTTTTCCTGCCGCACTCCGTCGAGGAGCCGGCCCTTCTGCAGAAGGTCTTTCTGGATTTCGCCTTTTTTCTGCTCCGTTTTCTTCTTGACCGACCGCAGCTCCTGCTCATCCTCTATGAGCTGCTGCTGGTGGCTTCCCACGATCGTCTGTTTCTTCCGGTAATCGTCGATCAACCGTCGGTCCTGCTCCAGGATGGAGGTCAGATACCTCCGGGTGGTCAGGAAATCCTCGTAGGACCGGGAGGAAAATAGAAGCTGCGGTGCCTCCATGTCGCCGAATTTATAAAGAGCAACCATCCGGTTCAGGAGCAGGGTTTCCTGGGAGTCGATGTTTTCCGTGAGGTACCTCAGGTCCTGGTTGGTTTTCTTCGCTTTCCGGTCCACAGAGGTGAGCTTTTTCCTCAGGCCCCTCAGTTCTTTCTCTTTCTCCGCCAGGTTGCGGTCCAGGGTGTTGAGCTGGGAGATGACCGAGGATTCCTTTTTGCTGATAGCTTGGACCCGTTGTCTTTCCTCCAGGATCCTTTTCTTGATTCCCCCCAGTTCCTTCTTGCTCTGATCCACGCCTTTCGGCGTGCCGGATGGGCTCCCCTGGGCCCACAGAGTGCCGGTTAGGAGAAGAATCAGAAAGGTTGGGAGCGCTCCCCGGAATTTCAAAGCCGCAGGTACCTCCCCACCGAAACCTGGGTCCCGAAGAGACCCAGAACCACTCCCCCCAGGCCCATGGCAGCCATCTGTTCCCAGGTAAGAAACTGAACCGGGAAACTTCCCAGAAGGCCCTTCAGGGGCTCATAGACTCGGGACAGGAACAATTGAAAAAAGGCATACAGCATCGCAAGCGCCAGGACGGCCCCTAAGAATCCCTGGAGAATTCCCTCCATGTAGAAAGGGGCCCGAATGAAGAATCCCGTTGCGCCCACCGAGCGCATGATTTCGATCTCTTCTTTCCGGGCGAAAATATTCAGGCGGATGGTGTTGGAAATCACCAGGATCGTCGCCAGGAGGAGGAGGCCTCCCAAGCTCAAACCCAGAACCTTCAACAGGGCCATGAAGGCGGAGAACTTCTCCAGCCAATCGGAGCCATACTGCAGGTCTTCAATGCCGGGGATCCCCCGCATTTTCTTCACCAGGCTTTGGACTCCTTCGGAATTCTGGTATTCCCCTTTGAGGTGGACCTCCAAGGAAGCGGGCAAAGGATTTCGCGGCAGCCCCCGCAGCCATTCCTTTCGTTCGGGCATTCTTTCTTCCAGAATCCTCAGGGCTTCTTCTTTGGACCGGTACTGTACCTCCCGAACTTCCTCCAGCCCCTGGACCTTTTCCTTGAGTCGCATGGCCTGGTCCGGGTCCACCGGACCGCTCAAGTAAGCGGTGACCCGGATCCGGCTTCCCCACTCTTCCAAAAGCCCTTTCGTGTTGAGGAAGACCACCAGGAAGAGTCCCAGAACCAGGAAGGAGAGGGCGATGGTCCCCAGGGTGATGGCGTTCAGCCATGGATTCTGGA
>Ga0102851_10001177_pt1 | contig 14603 bp, 7 predicted proteins | sample Mud3Dept3metaG_FD_79558 | JGI IMG/M metagenome (GOLD analysis project Ga0102851, IMG submission 79558) | Freshwater wetland microbial communities from Ohio, USA, analyzing the effect of biotic and abiotic controls - Mud 3 Core 4 Depth 3... | ecosystem: Environmental > Aquatic > Freshwater >... | reverse complement strand
TTATAATATGCTGGGTGCAGAACGGAAGGAAACAAGACTAAGATACCTCCAGCACTACTGGACCGATAAGGTCAGGAATATGCCCCACATAATTCTTAATACACCTGCAGATCCAAAGAGATCGTGTGCAATTGCAAATGTTGGAGTAAAGGGTATTAAGCCGGGTGAGCTTGGTGATATTCTGTTTAAAAAATACAAAATCTACTGTGCCCCGATCGATGGAGCAGGAGTGCATGGGTGCAGGATAACCCCCAATGTCTATACATCCCCGGAAGAACTTGATGTCCTGGTAAAAGCGCTGACAGAACTGGATTGATCAATCAATTATACTTGCCGGGTAATCAACAGTTGATTTGGTCCTGGAAATTGTAATAAATATGTCTTCAGGAAGCTGCCTCATTACTTCAGGAACCGTTCTCTTGAACTCCGGCAGCCTGAACAGAAGCAGCTCTACATTATGACCAGGGGATATCTCTTTATGTTGAGGTAAAGTACCTCCTCCGATCAGCACAATGTCAACTTGGAGTATAAAAATAAACTATTTTGTAGCTCGGAATTTGAAGTATGTCAAATCCTATAATATATAATTCGCAGTTTTTCAACAATATATCATTAGTGCTATCAGTTGGAAAAGTATCTTTAAAAACTAATGGTTCTTCTATTTTTAGTGATGCATATTCTTTTTTAATCTCTTCTTTTGAAGACCAGTTTCCTATTGAAAGGGACAGTGAATCTAACCATTTATTTATTTTGGGAACAAGTTCCATAATGTCCAATACCGATGTTTTATCAGGATAAACAATCGCATAAACACCTTCTGTTAGATTATCGTAATTTGGTGTTGTGTGATAGATGCGGAGTGAATTAATATCCGGGCTGTTCACAATCAATTTAATATTTTCATTATTTATCTCAGACACTTTGTATTGTCCCAGATCCTTAATATTTTTAAATGAATCACACCACAATTTTTTTTGTTTTTCAAAAGAAAAAGCCCCTATCTCTTTAAAAATAAAACCTCCTGTTCCGTCCAATGAAGCATGTTCTGCCCCGGGATAGTAACTAAAGGCACCCTCTTCGGGAATATAATATTTCTCAAATTTGATTTTTACATAGTTTTCAATTATTGTCTTTGCTTTTTGTTTTTCTTCGTCCGAAGCATCTTTCCATAAATATCGTAATAGCATCATTATTCCTTTAGTCATTTTCAAATTCCATTCATGCAATTCGGCCATTTCATCATCTGCAGGAACAGGCTCACTCAATACCTTAAGCGTTGACTCAATAAATTTATGTCCATGCTTCAAAGGAAAGTCTTCATAAATGTCATTCCCGTTTCTATCTACATATGTTTTGATAATCGATGCCGTATTTGTTAAATCCAGGTTCAATAGCTGTCCGTTATTTCTCGATTTTGGCCCCCAAAAACCAGTTGTACTATCCTGATTATTGTAAAACCAGGTAAGCAAAGCTGCTTTAAATTCAGGAGTGAAGCTATATAAATTATTTTTGACAATAACACCTTCAGCATTCCAGGAATTAAGTAAACTTCTGGCAAAAGTATAGGATGTCTGCGGGAACTTTGAACCAATCCAACCAATGTAGGATACATCGTCTAAAAAGGAATACAACTTCCCGGGAGTATTGATTGCATCGAGATATTTCAAAGGGTATTTAAGTTGCAGAGGAGTCCCGGTTTCCTGTGCCAATGCATCAAGATGTGCAATGATATTCTCGGTAGGTTCATTAAAGGTGCAGTATGGAAATGAATCATCCATAAATGCACCCGTTCCCGGATTCTGAAGATTAAGATAAAATTCCATCTCTTCTTCTTTACTCTTAAATTCAGGTATTTTGATTAAATTCTCTCTGTTTTGCAGTTGCTTATGAAAATCAGAAAGTCCTGACAGTGCTGTAAAATAGGAGCCCTTATCCAGCAGGTATGCAAAACCCAGCATCTTAAATTCGAAATCAGCCATGTAATAGCCTTCTTCCTGAAGAGTTTTATTCATTCTGAATAGCTCCTTTACCTGAGTTTGAACCCGGTTTTTTAAAATAAATCCTAAGACGATTATAAGAGATAACAGAATGATTACTGTTATAAGAATTATTTTTTTTCGTTTCACAGGCAAAACCTTATTCTTTTTAATTATCAAAAATAGAGACTTATCAGGATAATTGCGTATACTCGTTTATGTGAGCTATATTATTAATATTACATAATGTTAACTTATAAATATTTAATTGGAAACAAACAGTAAATTAAAAACATATTGAATAAAGCATAAGCTCCAATTTGTAGTAATCAGGATACAAATTTTCCCGTTTTTCCCCTGATTTTCACATTGAGGCAGAAATTAGCCGTTCATTCCGCATTACACTTACACAATGTTTGTAAATATTATTTCGCTTCCAGGAATTTTATCAAATACTCAGAGTAATAAGGTTCCTGTGTACACCAAAAAATATAGTCGATTCCTATTTCATTGCTTCCAAAATCATAAATCTCCTTAACAGTTACCTGTTGTTGTGTCTTAGGATTAGTTACTTCATAGTTACCCCACTGGACAGCAATTCCTGTTTTGATTTGATTTGAATATTTTTTCAGAAATTTATAGCTATGATTCATTTGAGCCGTTCTATAGATTTTGATATCAGGCCCTCCCATTCCGATTTTATTCTCTGCAGCAGACCGGTATAAACTTTCCAGGTAACCATTATCTTCCCGGGGCAACCATTCTCCAGGCATAAAGTTAGCGTATTGTATAACAACTGAATTCGGAAATGCCTCCTTTACTATTTTCATTTGTTTTAATATTGCTTCCCTGTAAATCCCGGGTGTAAATCCATCAGGAAATAATTTTCCGGAGTTCCCGAATCCAACAGCAGTTTCCGGCAAGTTAATACCTTCTATTTTACCATCGAATTGTTTTCCAAGTTCGTATAATAACTTGTGAAATCTTTGTGCAACAGCTGTATCCCACCTTCTGGCAACATAGCCATCCTGACTAATAATATTGTCATTATCATCTGTCAGGTACTGAATGGCTACACCACCATTATACTCCGGCTGTTCAAGAAGATATTGCGGGACATTAACTCTGATAGTATCAAATGTTACATCCTGGATCTGAATAAAAAGCTTTTTCCCATGCCTCTCCAGGAAATCAAAGTCACTACGGATACTGCCAAAATCATAATAATCCTTAACAGGTTCTAGTTCTTTCCAGGTATACTTGAGTTGTGCACCAACAAATTCTTCTGTGTATAAAAAAGAGTCTTCCTGAATTCTGTCCCGGTCCAGGTTAAAAAAAACAAAATTACTGACACTCTTTTGTCCTATGTTATGGCTTGAAAATAAGATAAATATGATGATGCTGTAAATTGCTTTCATAATATCTGCTGACTCTTCTATAAGGGTTGGAACTGTTACCTTTATCCTCACAGTAAGTTAAGCTTAAATACTTAACTTTAGTATATAATGAAAAAAAGATTTATTAACTTTATGAAGATTGGATAAAACAACCCTTAAAAAATTTTCTCGGGATAACGCAATTAAGAATCTAAATAAATAGCTTTTGGCATATTGATTTAATTATGAAAAAAGCATCATCATAACATAATTTGAAACAATTAAAAATCATGAAACCTCCATGTTTTAAAAACGCAAATAAGCATGAATATAATTTATAAACATAGAGGTTCCATACGACCTTTAAAATCAAAATTATATACGTATGAAAAAAATCTTTAACTCAGGGGAACATCGTCATCCTCATGTAAAAAAATTACTGATAGAACTATTAATTTCTATCATGATTCTCATGTTAAGCTTTACAAATATTTTCGCGACACAAAGCTTAAATAATGACCTCCAGCAACAAATTACAGTCACAGGAACGGTAACTGATGATGCACAAGGCGACCCTTTACCGGGTGTGAATATTGTTGTTAAAGGAACAACCATTGGTGCTTTATCCGATGTAACCGGAAGATACTCAATTACTGTATCTGACCCGAATTCTGTTCTGGTATTTACATTTATAGGATATAATACACAGGAAATCTCATTAGCCGGGCAAAGGATCGCAGATGTAAAAATGGTTCAGAGTATTGAAGCTTTGCAGGAGGTTGTGGTTGTAGGGTATGGGACAACGAAAAAGGTTAATGTAATTGGCTCTGTGGCGCAAGTGACTTCTGAAACTATTGAAAACAGACCTGTTTCCAGTGTGTCAAATGCATTAACAGGTCAAATGACTGGTGTTACTGTTATTCAACGTTCAGGGAAACCAGGATTTGACGGGGGAGAGATAAGAATTCGAGGTGTTGGTTCATTTGGGGCCACACCTTCAGCATTGATCCTGATTGACGGGATCCCGGGTTCAATGGATGAAATTAATATTAATGATATCGAATCAATATCGGTATTAAAAGATGCTTCATCGGCTGCAATTTATGGAGCCCGTGCAGCTAATGGTGTAATTCTCATTACTACAAAGAAAGGGAAAGAGGGTACTGTTGTAAGTTATAATGGATATTATGGGATTTCAACTCCAACGGAATTTCCCGATCTGGCCGAGTCGTGGGAATATGCCGAAGAGTATAATGTAGCAGTTGGCTTAGAAGCCTTTTCTGCTGAAGATATTGCAAAATATAAATCGCAGAGCGATCCTGACCACTTTCCGAATACTGATTTCCTTGGACACACTTTTTCGAGAAAGGGTATCCAGACCGGTCATGATCTGTCGATCACCGGAGGACGAAATTCAAACCGTCACTTCCTTTCTGCCGGGTATCTTTATGACCGGGGACTGGTTATTAAAAATGACTATAAACGCTATAACTTCAGGCTTAACCTTGAAAATGACCTTAGTAATAAACTAACACTTACAACAAGGATTGCAGGTTCCTGGGAGGAAGCAAATGAACCCACTACCACTGCAAATAAAAGTTATGAAACAGTAGAAGAGATAATACAGACAGCATTAAGGTTTCCTGCTATTTATTTAGGACAGGCTTCAAATGGTGACTTTGGCGAAGGACCGGAATCAGGAGGAACAGCCTATTCGTGGTTAGCTTCAAAAAGTTATATCAGGCGGCCTACTACAAAGGCTGGCTTAAATTTAAGGCTTGACTGGATACCGGTCAGGGACCTGGTTATATCCGCTTTAGGAGGTTACAATTTTGCTATAGCCGAAACCAGAAATTACCGGGCATCACAGAGGTTAACCCCCACTATAAATTTACCGACAGCTACGCTGGAACAAATAAAAAATAGTTCCGCTTTTAAAACAATGCAATTTCTTGCAGAATATTCCAGAGTGTTTAAAGGTCATGATCTTAACGTTCTGGGTGGCTACTCATTTGAACATCAAATAAATGAAAATTTTGACGGAAAACGGATAGATTTTCCCAGCAACGATTATACTGTAATGAGCATGGGTGGAGTAAATAGTCAATTAGTTGATGGAAATGATACCGAATGGGCGATACAATCATTCTTTAGCCGGGTCCGGTATAATTACAACCAAAAATACTTATTCGAATTTACTTTGCGGCATGATGGTTCCTCCCGGTTCCCCCCCGATGAAAAATACGCTACATTCCCTTCACTGGCAGCAGGATGGCGGGTTTCTCAGGAAAACTTTTTCAAGGAAGCGGTGCCCTGGGTATCAAACCTGAAACTAAAAGCTTCGTGGGGCACACTCGGTAACCAGAATATCGGTAACTATCCGTATCAGTCAACCCTGGCGAGTGGAAGAGACTATCCGTTTGGAACAGGGATATCAACAGGTGCTGCTTACAGAACCTACAGGGATCCTAAAATCCATTGGGAATCTACTGAAGTTAAAGATCTCGGTATTGAATCTGGTTTTTTTGATGGAAAAATTATACTTAATGTAACATATTTTGACAGGTTCACCCGTGATATCCTTTATACACCAGGTTCAAGTGTAAGTGCTGTTCTCGGAGTTGGTATCAGTGAAACCAATACAGGAGAAGTAAAAAATTCCGGATGGGAATTTGAACTTGGTCATCAGAATACTCTTAACGATTTTAATTACAGTATAATGGGAAATTTTTCCATTATTAAAAACGAAGTGGTTACACTTGGATTGGGAAATGTTAATCAACCCAACGGGATGGTTGGAAACGGCAGTACACTGTTTATTGGGTATCCAATGCAAATGTATTACGGTTATAAATCGGATGGAGTTTTTACTTCAGTAGATGATATTGCCGAGTGGGCTGATCAATCGAAAGTAACACCCGGTCCGGAACCGGGTGATATCAGATATATGGATCTCAGCGGCCCCGAAGGTGTACCTGACGGAAAAGTCGATGCCAACTACGACCGGACCTATATTGGTTCGCAAATTCCCAAATATACGTTTGGATTAAATCTTTCTGCACAATATAAACAATTTGATTTTTCTGCATTTATTCAGGGAGTTGCCGGAGTTTCCGGCCTTCTGGAAAATTATGTCGGGTTTGCATTCAGGAATCTGGGGACCATTCAGCAATGGCAGATGGATGGCCGTTTCGATCCGGACAATCCTGAACGGTATCCTGATTATCCCCGGCTGGAGATTATTACAAATGTTGGTACGCCCAACACAGTATCTTCTGATTTCTGGATTCTTAACGCTTCTTACGTACGGTTAAAAAATCTCCAGGTGGGATATACCCTGCCCAAAAGAATTTTAGATGCAGTCCGAATGAGTACTCTACGCGTTTACCTGAGTGCCGAGAATCTTTTTTCATTAAACAGTTACAGGCAAGGCTGGGATCCTGAGATAAATACAGGAGGTGCTTATTATCCTATACTGTCAACTTTTACATTCGGAGTAAATGTTAAGTTCTAATTTCATAAAAAACACTTTATAAAATGAAAACACATAGAAAAGTAAACAATATGATTGCAGGTTCTTTACTCCTCCTGATACTGATTGGTATAAGTTCCTGCAGTAAAGAACTTGAACAATATCCTAATAATCAGTTCGCCAAGGAAACCTTCTGGACAAATGAATCCAATGCAATGATTGCACTGACAGGTGTTTATCGTGGAAATATTGTTTTTAATGGAACGCAGGTAAATCCCAGCGACTGGTGGTGCTATGCCGGACTGATTTTATTTGAACATGCGACTGATAATGCTTTCGACCGGAGAGGGAAAAATGCAGCTCAAAACCGTTTGACAAATGGAACCTTATTACCGGATAATGCTATTCTTGGGACTCTCTGGAATGGTTCATATATCAGGATAGCTATTTGTAACGATTTCCTTGAAAATATAGAACCTGTTGAAATGGACGAGACAACAAAAAAACGTATGATTGCTGAAGTCCGTTTTATCCGTGCCGCACAATATTTTTATTTATCTCAATTCTGGGGAGCTGTGCCACTGGTAACCAAAACCCTGACACCCAATGAAGCCAATGAACAGACCAAAACTCCAAAAGCTGATATAGTAAGTTTTGTTATTGATGAATTAACTGAAGCTGCTGTTGATCTCCCGCGTTGCAAAGATATACCCGGTTCGGAATTTGGACGTGCACCAAAACAGGTCGCACTTGCATTCCTTGGCAGAATCTATATGGCAGAAAAGAGATTTACAGAAGCTTCAGGTGTGTACAAACAAATCATTGATTTTGGAGATAATATTATAGATCCCGATTATGAAAGTATCTTCAATACATCAAATGAAACAAGTGCAGAAATTATTTTCAGTGTTCAGTATGCTGCTGAACTTGCTGCAAATGGATTGACCCAGCATGCATTGCCTGCCAACAAATCGGGTTGGCACCTGGTAAATCCACTGGAAAACCTGGCAATCGAATACGATTTTTCCGATGGAACGCCGTTCTCTTACAGTGATCCGCGTTTTAACTCACATAACATGGGTGAAAACCGTGATCCTCGTTTTGCTGCCAGTTTCTTATACGATGGCCGCGTTTTTGGAGGGAATGTTTACGATTGTCACCCTGACCATGCATCATCCATCGATCAGTTGACTTATTCAAAACAGGCCACTCGCACAGGCTACGGCCTGCGTAAATTTTTCGACGAGGATTTTTCAGGGAGCTTATTAACCGGTTACGGTGGGAACATACCCATTATACGTTATGCAGAAGTATTGCTGAGTTACCTTGAAGCTGAACTTGAAGGAGGAAAACCAATTACTCAGGAACTGCTTGACATAACTATTAATAAAATAAGGCAAAGAGAATCCGTCCAGATGCCAGTAATTAACGTAACTGATCCTGCCCTGCTGCGCCCTATTCTTCGTAAAGAAAGAAGAATTGAACTCGCACTGGAAGGTATTCGGTATTGGGACCTTTTACGCTGGGGAATTTTAGGTGAAGTAATGCAAGGTGATTTCTGGGGAGCCTCTTTCCCGGATGCAATTAAAACCGGTTCAAAAACGGATCCAACAGGCAATAAAAGATGGTGGGTTGATAATAAAGCATTCAGAACAGGACAAGATGAAGTCTGGCCGATTCCTCAATCAGAACAGGATATCAATCCTAATTTGAGAGACTAAAATTTAACGCGTTGTGCAGTTAACCATCTTCTCTGGCTGCATGTACTCATCCCCGTACGTGTGATTGAAAGGGGAAAATAAGGGAGTGAGTTCATGAAAGTTTTATTGGGATAAATAATTGATTTTCAAAACCATCATGTTATGAAAAAAACAATAAAAAACCTCAACATGGCTATTATATTAATAGTCATAACATTGACATCATCATGCATCCATAACAAAAAAGATTCCGGTACCGGAAAAACACCGGATGAAATGGCTTCTGAATCAACCCAAAATGCGCTTCCTCTCGAACCTGTAGATATGCAGAGGGTAATGCAGATAACAGCAATGCTTCCGGATAAACCTCGCGGTTTTGGTGAAAACTATCATAACCGTGAAGCATGGGACAATCTCAGTAATGATCCGGATTACCAGAAGGTGATCAAATCTGCTGAGGATCTGCTTGATAAGCCATTCCCTGCCTGGAATGATGATGCTTACCTTACTTATTTTACCGCCGGTACAAGACCGGAAGGAGAGAAAATGTTGCGTGATCGCTCCGGATGGCTGGCACCGCTTGTTGTAGCTGAATGTCTTGAAAACAAAGGTCGTTTTGTACCGACCATTGAAATGGTTCTGAAGGAACTCATCCGCCAGAAATCGTGGACACTGCCGGCACATGACAGTAAAAAACAAAATTTTGAAGGTCGTAATTATACTGTAGATCTGAATGTTGCAGGTTTCGGGCACAGTGTTGCACAGGCCCTCTATTTGCTGGATGACAAACTTAGCCCTGCAATGCGTAAGGATGTTCTGAATGCTCTTTACACAAGAATGTTCAATCCTGTTATGAGAACAATTGAAACAAAAAATGGCGATCACTGGTGGCTGACCACCACAAATAACTGGAATGCTGTCTGCCTGGCAGGTGTTACAGGTGCAGCCCTGGCTGCCATCCCAGAAAAAGAAGAACGTGCCAGATTTGTGGCCATTGGAGAAAGATATTCTAAAAACAGTGTAGCCGGTTTTTTAAACGATGGTTATTGTTCAGAGGGATTAGGGTATTTCTCTTATGGATTCGGTCATTATATTATTCTTCGTGAAGAGATTTTACAGGCCACAAACGAGGCAATAGACCTGTTTTCAGATGATAAAATAAAAAGGATAGCAGCTTATGCTCCAAATATGGAAATAATGAATGATATTTATCCGAGTATAGCAGATTGCCGTGTCGGAGTAAAAGCTCCTTCTGATATTTTATGGTATTGCAGCAGGAATCTGGGCTTAGGGCTGGCTAAATATGATGAGCTTCAGGTCAAAGGATCTCCGGGTAATCTGGTCAGCGGATTAATGTATGCTTTCCCAAATTCTGCCTCTCAGAGCAAGGCGGTATCAGGTGATACTCAACTGGCGCCCGGTATCCGGTCATATTTTAATTATGCAGGAGTTTTAATAGTACGTCCGCTGGAGGGATCCCGCGGTATTATCGCTGCTGCGCTTAAAGGCGGGAACAATGCTGAACACCATAACCATAACGATGTCGGTTCCTATACAATTGTCGTGGGCGATGAATTGCTGATGGGTGATCCCGGAGGTCCATTCATGTATCGCAGCAATACATTCGGGCCGGAAAGATATACTGCCTACAAGAATTTAGCCTCCTATGGACATCCTGTACCATTGGTAGCAGGAGAACAGCAATTTGCAGGAAGGGAGGCACAGGCGAAAGTTTTGCAAACAAGCTTTTCAGATAAGAAGGACGTGTTTGTCATGGACATATCATCGGCTTATAATGTGCCCGATCTAAAGCTGATAAGAAGCTTTACTTACGACCGTCGGGATTTGGGAAAACTGATCGTAAGGGATGAATTTTCGTTCAATAAAGATGAAATTTTTGAAACGGCGCTGATAACACGTGCAAAATGCAAGCAGATCGGTAAAAATAAACTGGAATTCTCGGGGGAAAAAAATAAAATGATCGCAACAATCCATGCTCCGGGAGAATATGAGATCAGTTATGAGGCCATTCAACAGGATTACCCTGAATTTACGAGGATTGCTATACGATTAAAAAATCCGGTAAAATCAGGTATCGTCGAAATCGAATTTAAACCGGTCATATAGTTAAATCTTTTGCGCGCAGAACCGGAAAAACCATGAATCCTGACCATAGTCAGCCGGATAAACTGACCAATTAAATGCTTATACAGGTGATACCTTTTTTTTATGATTATTGTTATTTTTCAACCACATCCATAGCAATTTTCTCCCATTCCCAAAGCCATTCAGGATGATATCTGACCGTCGAAATATCTTTCATTATTATTTCTATGTGACTAAAACCTCTGGTCTTTTTGATTATATTTTCAAGAGTCGATCTTGCGTTTTCAGTATCAAAATTATCCTCTGCAAATATTGCAGGACTTGGTTTAATACTCAGAACATATTTATCACCTGCTTCACGTATAATAGTATCTAAATTTGCCCATGGACTGACTGAGATTTTTCTGAGATTTGGTATTTTTTTCAGGATACTGAATTTATTATCCAGCGGTTCACAACATCCATAATATGTTGCGCCCCATTTTTCCAACCATCGTAATTCATGTCTGAGTGCAAATTCCCAATGCATCTCGGGTGATACCTGAGTGAAGATTTGTGCGTTGGAACATCCCCACATATTGTATGGTTTAATATTATATGGATCATATTTTTCTCCCGGTAAGGTACTGATATATCCATACCCTCCCGAGCCCACACGGGTATTGTTATTATCAAGCGCTAACAAATTCATTTCAATAAACTGGTCCAGTTCAACGATCCATGCATCCACCATCCTTTCAACAGCGGCGTTTACCATATCCGGTCTCATTACAAGATCGACCATTGCCTCCTCAATGCCCCACCACCTTATTAAATAATCCCATGGTGTAAACCAGATGTGTGTCTGTCCTACTTTCTTTACAGGGATAATATCTTTATAAAGATCAATCATCGTTTCATAAACAACTTCGGTTGTTTTTTCGTAATGAGTAACAAGGGGCATTTTAATTTTATCGAGATCTCCCGGATTTTTGATCTGGATATTAAAATGTCGTGAATAGATGTCGCTGTTTGTATCCGTTTTTACGATATCCACATCTTCAATTATCCCGAAATCAGTACTATGAATTGCAAGCGGACATTCCAGGTAATCATTGATCACCATATCTCCCGGCATATGTTTCCATTGATAGATTGTCCGCCTCAACTTCTGTTCAAGTTCCTGAGCCCATGGATTGATTGTCTGGTTTGTCAGCTCATCATTTACATTCATTTCGTGCCATGGTATTTCGTTTATCCAGACCATCGGTCGTACTGACTTTAAATCATTCAGCGATGTCCATAAACGAATCTTTTCCTGATGGATCGGCTGAGAAGCAATCTTAGAGATTTCTAAACCAAGCTTTCGTAAAATCGTTTTTTCATGGCCGGTCAAATTGATCTCTTCCGCTATAAATGGCCGTGTATAACTACCTGGATCATGTAACATTTACTACCTCCTTAATAATTGGGTGTCTCGGAAAAATTGAATACCTGACCCGGTTTTGTGTTTAAGGTCACAAGCCCTTCCTGATTTATGTCAGCCTTATTACCGTTGACATAAATTGTTTTCCATGGGCTAAGAAGCTGGAGTTGTTTTTCGGCTGTGCTTTCTATGGTTGCTGATGCCACACGACCGTCAGTAAATTCTGCTGAAACGACAAAACCACCCTGGGCACGAAGGCAGGAGAATTTTGCATCCTTATTGTCTGGCCAGCATGGGAACAGGCGGATTTTATTCTGAACGCTCTGCAGCAGAAATTCGTTGATAAGACCGGCAATGCCAATCATTTCCCCCATAAATGTACCATGAACGTGGCCTTGCCATTTAAACAATCCATTAGGTAACTCACGTGACATAAACCATTTTTTCGAATCTTCCACGGCCTCATTCATCGACAGGCGTGCTTTTGCTATGTTAAAAATAACATTCGAGTTATTGAAATTATGACGCGTGTGCATAATAGTCCGCCTGAAAAGTTCTTTTTCAGGTTCCGGAGAAAACCATGTCACCTGGTCGCATGGAAAAACCGGAGCAGCAGGAACTGTTATATTATGCACCGGAACCTCATTGTATTTACAACCTTCCCAATCTACAACGACAGGTTCTCCGCTTTCATCCATTGCGACAGGATAGTCGGCAAGCAGCGCTTTGTATTCACGGCATTTCATGACAAGATCCTGATCCACCTGCAGTTCTGTGGCAGCCTGAATCAAAGCATTGAACGTGTAATGAACATATCCAATATCAAAAGGGCAGTTAAATATTCCAACCTGTCCGTGTTCAGGACTATATGAGGGTCCCAGGAGAATCTTGTTCTTTTCGTCTTTTCTGCATTTCTCCATGAAAGAAGTATAAAAAAGGGCACTTTCACGTATGAAGGGATAAATCCTGGTTTTGAGGTAGAGGGAATCCGGATCGCAAAGATGTTTTTGCCATACATTTTGTACATTCATTCCAACGTCGCCAATAGTCAGCCCCCAGGGATTAAATGAGAGCTGTCGCTTATTTTTGCTTTGGCAATCAGCCGGATCAGGTTCATGAAGGAACGATGAAATGGGGCAATATATTCCTTCACAATCATATGTTTCTTTGGCCAGGAATCTGAATCTTGGAATCATATCATGTAAATAAGATATCCATGGATCTGCCAGTTCAGATTGATTTGACGCCGGTAGCGGCCAGAAAGCCTGCCATGAATTGTAGTTGTGATGGTAGTCGGAATGCCAGGGGGTAGCATCTGTGGCAAGTGGAGCCATAAGGTTCATTGGAGCAGTCCCGGGTTTACAAACGGTTTGCGCAAAGTAGAGCATCCGGTACCACCAGCGTTGTAAAATGGTATCTTCTAATTGAACCCCGCTCCTGGACCAATAGTTCTTCCATGCATTTTCATGTTCCGAAATAAGCTTCCTTTCCTTCTCTTCAATCGTTGTCCGGGCCAGGGTAATAGCATGTTCCAGAACGTTACCGGCTTTGATATCAAAAGAAGTAACCAGAGAAACAGCCTTAAGATCGCCTTTTGAGGCAACTGCCAGGGCATAATCCATCCCTTTGTAGTCGATATCTCCTGGCATATTCATTAATAACCATGAAACTCCGTCAGTTTTGCCAATTTTGGCATCGGGAAGAGTTTCAGCTTTTATCTCTTCCAGGATTACTTCATTCCGGCTTTTGATGAGGAGTACGTTACTATTGTGTAAGATACGGATAATTGTTCTGGCATCATTGGCAGATACTATTTCAACGGTTGCTTTTTCAATGTCAAGATTTGCCTTAAATCCTTCAGCGATTTTCACAGGCCCAAGGCGAAGGGCCGCTGCACAGCGGGGCTGGGGATACAGCTTCCGATAGCTTGGTGGCCCACCCACCTCGCCTGAGATCTTATTGTTAATTATATCAACCCGTGGCATTTCTCCGTCTTGTGAAACATCTATACGGGCATCCCAGATATCATTTTTTGTGATGCGCATGAACAGATTGCTGTCTTTTTCCCATACAATTCCGTAAAGATCACCATTGCCAAGGATCAAACTCTCATGCTGACCATCATGCATTGCATAGAGTGTTACATTTGCTTCTCTTAAAGATTCTTTAAAAGGAATGGTGTCCTGGTTTTCGCTGCAGCTAAAGATGATAAGATTCACCATAACTGCGAAGGATACTTTAATCAGTTCTTTTGGCATCATTTTTTTTCTTTTCATAAATTACAAATTAATGGCACCGCTATAAACTTCATTTTGTCAGTGCCTTTACGTAACACAAATTTATTTGTTAGTTTTCTAAGAACCTAATTTTTATTCCCCTAACAATTTATTTATATCTGATAATCAATATGTTAATAATTAATAAATATCTTTCAACCCGCCGAACTTAATGAGTGCATTAATACACAATATTGTAATTAACGTCTTGTGCGGTTGAAATCTTGATATATTTGAAATTCAATTGTTTATCCCAATAAAACTTTCATGAACTCACTCCCTTATTTTCCCC
>Ga0102851_10001176_pt1 | contig 14603 bp, 10 predicted proteins | sample Mud3Dept3metaG_FD_79558 | JGI IMG/M metagenome (GOLD analysis project Ga0102851, IMG submission 79558) | Freshwater wetland microbial communities from Ohio, USA, analyzing the effect of biotic and abiotic controls - Mud 3 Core 4 Depth 3... | ecosystem: Environmental > Aquatic > Freshwater >... | reverse complement strand
TCCTACGCCGGGTTCACACTAAAGATCAAAGAGGCTCTGGTCAGGACAGAAGATGGGGAAGCCGCGCTTTTGCTGCCGGATGCGCCGGTGAGGATAGACTTTCCCTTTACCGTGAGCAGGAAACGGGCATACGTGGTCTGGTTTATCTTCAAGCCTGGCGAGTCCCTCAGAACCGGTTTCAGCTTCACTCCCGCATTCTCCGTGGCAATGCCCCCGAGGCCTATTGCCAGCCTCACCGGATATGCAACAAATTCGGGATCAAACAACATCACGGTTTTCGACAAGAGGGCGAGCCAGGTGACGGGAGCGATTGCGACCAGAGGAGGGCCGGCTGGAATGGCCCTCGATCAGAGGGGCAGGAAAGCTTACGTGGCACTTCCGAGTCAGGACATGATAGAAGTGATCGATGTGAATGTGGGCGAGGTGATTGACCGGCTGCTGCTCAGTACCGGCGATCGTCCCCGGGAACTGGCCCTGACCCCCGACGGGAGGATTCTTCTGAGCGTCAACGCAGGCTCCAATACGGTCAGCGTTATCGAGACACCTAGTCGCTTTGAATCGAGAAGAATTACGGTGGGGAATGGGCCCAATTCGATTCTGGTGGATCCCTCTGGTAGACGGGCGTTTGTGTTCAACAATCTTGCCAGCAGCATCTCCGTGCTGGACATACCGAACAAGGCGCTTGTCACCACAATCTCCACTGACCCCGGTCCCCTGAGAGGCCAGTTCAACAAAAGGGGCGACAGGTTCTACGTCATTCACGAGTTGTCCTCTTACCTGAGCATTATAGATGCAAGGACCTTCTCCACGGTGAAACGGATGAACGTCGGCATAGGCATGAGCTACATAAAGGTTGACCCCGTCACAGACCTCGTCTACATGGGGAGGAGTCGTGACACAACCGTGGGGGTTTATGAACCCAACTCGTTCGTCCCCATGGATTACATCCAGGCCGACGGAGGCGCACGTTACCTGACCATCGACGGGGATGAAAACAACCTGTTCATGGTGGGGGCACAACTGCCTAGGATTACGGCTGCTAATCTGATTAGCAGAAAGAGGGTTTCAGGCCTCGACATCGGCGATGCTCCATATTGGGTAACGATGATGGGGGAGCGATAAGTGATATCTCATACCAATTTGCATTCGAGATGGACGCCCCAGCCTTCGGCCGGGTACCTCGGGCGGCAGCTATGGTTTGGCCGGGCACCCGTGAGCAAGAAGCTTTCCCACCCGGTTCGATACTATGCGCACGGGCGGCTGAGGAGAGCAACGTAGACACCGCACCCGCAAGGGTACCCGGTGGTTACCCGGAAGGTATGCACTTGAAGGCGAATTGGTATAGCGCGCACTGTTCTATTGGTCTCGCTCTGTTCATTCTCGTGCTCATGCCTGGCGGGGTGAAGGCAGACAGCTTAAGCGGCAACATAGAGTGGACCTATACCAATTTCAACAATAAGGTAACGGATTCCTCCGGCCAGTCTCTCAAGACGGAAGCCAACAACTATTTTCAGCGGTACAGCCTGCTTCTGGATAAGACGATCTACCCTAAGCTCAGGTTTGATCTTCAGGCTATTTTTGAAAAGGACCTTCAGAAGTTCAAGATCGAAGACCAGGATCTCACCGACGCCACAAACACCAAGTTCAGGCCGTATGCCAGACTGACGCTGCAGGATGCCCTCTACACGGCAGGGATCGGGTACGCCCTGAGGGATGAAAAGCTGGATACGTCGAGGTTGCCGACGATCAGAACGACTCAAGAGGAGTACGAGGCCATCCTGGGCTGGAAACCAGTCGGATTCCCAACCCTTGATGCCAGGTACACGAAGACCAACACGTTTGATAAGGACCGCAACCTCGTGGATAATACAAAGGACAATGTTCTGGTCACGTCTCAATATTCATACGGGGGTTTCGATCTCAGGTATTTTGGCACGTACACGGACACGAAGGCCCGGGTAGCCGGTCTCGATACGACTGAGACGACCAATGACATCAGAGGCGCTTACTCCAATTCCTTTATGAATGGGCGCCTTCAGGTCAACGCGAGCTACGACTACACCCATAACGAAACCAAAGCCACGTCAACAGGCCAGGGAGGGACAGTCAACCTCCAAGTCTTCCCGTTTCAGGGGCTTTCGGTCAACAATGACACGCCTAACCTTATCGCGCTCGCTCCGAATGCAGCGCTCATCAATGGCAACCTGGTGGCGAGCGCAGGCATCAACATAGGTCTCCCTCCCCTGGGTGGCGACTTGAGGGCGAGAAACATCGGACTCGATTTTTTCAACGACTCGGACGTGAACAGCCTGCAGGTGTGGGTGGACAGGGACCTGCCGGCGAACATTGTTGCCTCTTTCTCCTGGGATATCTATACGAGCACAGATAACCTGAACTGGATCTTCTTTAGAACTGTCAGTCCCGCCCCATTCGGGGCGTTTGAGAATCGGTTTGAGATCGATTTTCAGAACGTGAGAACGAGATATATAAAGGTGGTGGTCAGACCCCTCCAAGCAGCAGTCGTGGGGTCCAACCAGTATCCCGATATATTCGTGACGGAAATCCAGGCTTTTGTGAAACAGGCTGTCTCGGGAACGTCAAACACGCAGAAGTTCACGTCCGACTCGTATGTGGGAAATGCAGGGCTCAAGTACAGGCTCACGGACGTCCCGCTCCTCTACTTCGACTCGTCGTACTTCTATTTGAAAAAAGATCCTTCCGGCCAGGAGACATGGACTCTTTCCAATGGTCTTTCCATCAACCATCGGTTGAGCAACATCTATACAGTGACCGGAAGGCTTGCCTTCGAGAACGGCGTCGAAACGGATGACACAAGGACCGCGTGGGTGTATGATGCCACGCTCCTTGCCAATTGGCTGAGAACGCTGACGAGCAGCATGGTAGTGAGCGGAAGAAATGAAGACGTTGGAGGCCTAAAGCGGACAAATAATTCCGTATTTCTGAATAACACAGCCCAGTTGTACAAAGGCCTGGACGTGAACCTGAACGGAGGCTACACCGTCACCACGGAGGAGGCCGGTGTTGATCAGAACGTGTTTCTTCTAACCGCGGGTGCCAATGTGGTGCCCCATCCCACCTTTACGCTGACTCTTTATGTGTCGGACTCATGGACAGACCGTTCGGTGTCGGGTGGGCCGAGTGCGTCGACAGAAACGCGCACGGCGGACCTGACGGCCTCCTACAATCCTTTCAGGGCACTCTTTCTTCTCGCCTCCCTGCAGGTGACAGATGATACGGGGCAGGGGGGAAGGAGGACCACGCAGAATTACGGATTGAACTGGTCACCCTTTCCTGACGGCGCCCTTCAATTCAGGTTCTCTTACAACGAAACCAACAGGCCTGAAGAACGATCAAACGAAAAGATCATTACCCCGGGCGTGATCTACAAGATAAACAACCGGTCCTTTATAGACGTCTCGTATCAGCTGATCAAGAATGACACGGCCAATCAAAAGATAGAGTCAAACGTGTTCACGGCAACCTTGAAGATTTTCTTGTGAGAGGCAAGTATAGTAAACTAATCTCTCAATGAGGCGAGGTATTAAGATGAAAAGAATATTTGCTTTTACGGGCTGCGTGCTTTTCCTGGCACTGGTTTTTGTTTCCGGGTGCACAACATCGTCTCGCGATGTATACCACGACGAGAAGATGGATTTCGGGGCTGTACAGAACGTGGCGGTCATGCCCCTTGCAAATTTTACGAGGGATAGCCTGGCCGCGGACAGGGTGCGTGACGTGTTCACAAACAAGCTCCTGTCGACCGGCGCCCTCTACGTGGTCCCCGTGGGAGAGGTGGCCAAGGGGATTGCCAAGGCGGAGATTGCGGTTCCCACGGCTCCCTCTCCGGAAGAAGTCGTAAAGCTGGGGTCGGCTATCAAGGTCCAGGCCGTGATTATCGGCGCGCTCCGGGAGTACGGTGAGGTTCGGTCAGGTACTGCGGCAGCCAATGTTATCTCCGTCAACCTTCAGATGCTGGAGACACAGACAGGACGGGTTGTCTGGTCCGGCTCCTCCACCAAGGGCGGGATCACCGTAAGTGATCGTCTGTTTGGCGGAGGCGGGCAGCCCATGGACTATGTTACGGAGAAAGCTTTAAATGATCTCATCGACCAGTTGTTCAAGTAGGATACTGTTGAGTCTCTGTGCGGCCCTCCTTCTCGTCTGGGGGTGTGCAGGCACAAAAGAGGTCAGCAGGAATGAAGCACCTCCTCCGGGGCCCAGGCTTTCCATCGCCGTGTTCCCCGTAGAAAACCTGAGTGGAATAGCTGCGCCTGTCAAGCCGATACGAGAGATGATCATCGGTCAGTTGAAAAGAAAAGGTTTCAACGTGCTTGAGGACGAGGCTCTGGAAAAGTTTCTGGTCCGCAACCGCATCCGTTACACGGGCGGAGTAGATGCCTTGACCGCCCGAGTACTCAAACACGAGACAGGGGTAGAAGCGGTCTTCATGGCGTCGCTTGAGCTTTTCAGCGATGCGGTGCCTCCAAAGTTCGCCCTGACCGCACGGCTGGTCTCTACCGGCGAAAATCCCTCCGTGTTGTGGATGGACGGGGTGGGCCTCGCAGGCGATGACTCCCCTGGAATTCTCGCGCTGGGTCTCATCGAGGACTCTGAGAAGCTCGTGACGAAGGCGCTTGACACGCTGACCTGGTCCTGCGCAGACCGGGTCTACTACAACACTGAAAGGGCGGAGGCCAGCAAGCTGCAGGGCAAGTTCAAGCCCAGAATATCCTACCGGTCGCCCGGATTGGAGCCAGGCAGGGGGCCCAGAGTGGCGGTCGTCCCCCTGTTTAACAGGAGCGGACGAAAGTATGGCGGGGAGATCATGGTGCTTAACCTCATGAGGGCCCTGAAATCGGCGGGCTTTGATGTGGTTGAGTCTGGCATAGTGAGGAGTGCCTTTCTGAACCTGCGAATCATCATGGAGGATGGTATCTCCCTTGGCGAGGCAAGCGCTCTTTTTGGCGTCGTAAACGTTGACTTTGTACTGGGAGGACGGGTCCTCGATTACGAGGATTACGAGGGTGCTTCGGGAACAGCACGAGTTGGCTTCTCTGTGCAACTCATTAGCAGGAGCAGCCAGAAGGTGGTATGGAGTTCGCTGAGCCTGAACAATGGGGACGACAAGGTCTACTTCTTCGACTGGGGAAGGGTCAATACGACCCATGCCATGGCCTCTCAAATGGCCCAGTTTGTGGGAGACATGATGGTGAAATGATGAGGAGATCAATGATTCAAGTCTGGGAACAGGTCTGGGAAAAGATTAGCTTGCCAGCGTTAGCGGTACTTGCAGTTGTGGTGGGTCTCGTCACGGGTGCACAAGCTGCCACTCCGGAATTGCCCGTGATTCAGGGAAAGAAGACGGTAGCGAGCGTCAATGACGAATTGATTACGCTCGATGAATTTAACTATGCGCTTACATCTTCACAGAAGGGCGCGGTAGGCGAGAAAAAAGTGAATAAGGAAGATGAGGCAGAACTGCTCCAACGTCTCATCAACGCAAGACTCATCGTACAGGAGGCGCAAAAAATAGGCCTCGATGAGCTGCCCGAAGTAAAAAACATGATTGACGTGTACGCGAGGATCACCTTGCGTGAGCAGTTGATGGAGCGGACGCTCAAGAACGTGAAGGTGGACGAGAAAGAGGTTGAGAAGCTGTACAAGGAAGCGGTGAAGGAGTGGAAGCTAAGCTCAGTGGTCTTTGAGAAAGAGGATGATGCGAAAAAGATGGCGGAACAACTGAGCGCCGGTAAGAAATTCGACGAGCTATCAAAGGCATATATCGCCGCTGGAAAGGCCAAGGGGGATGAGGCTCAGTACCTGAAAGTGAAGGAACTCAACCCTCACGTTGTACGGGCTGTCTCGAAGATGAAGCCCGGTTCTGTAAGCCCCGTCATTCCCCTTCAATCAGGGTTTGCGATTGTGAAGCTGGAAGACATCCGTTACCCCGAGAATGCAGACGAGAAAGAGCGGGCCAGGGCAGAGGCCCTCAAGCAGAAAAGGGTGCAGGTCCTGAAAGAGTATAATAACAGCTTGATAAAGAAGTACGCAAAGGTACATCATGACGTGCTCGACCGGCTCGATTTTGAAGCGAAGGAGCCCGGGTTTCAAAAGCTCCTGAAAGACACGAGGTCGCTTGCCGACATAAAAGGAGAGAAACCTATCACCGTTGGGGAGTTGAGTCAGGCGCTCCGGCAGCAGCTCTATCACGGTGTTGATCAGGCCATCGAAAGCAAGAAGGTGAATGCACGAAAGATGCAGATGTTCGACGATATCCTCTATAAGAGGGTCTTCAGAAAAGAGGCGCTCAGGCTGCGCCTCGACAAGACTGAAGGCTACACGTACAAGGTTAAAGAGTATGAAGACTCGGTCATCTTCGGGGCGTTCGTGCAAAAAGCCGTGGTCCCGGATGTTAAAGTGAACGATGAGGAATTGAGGGCATATTACGAGGAGCACATTAAGGAGTATACGTTACCCGAGATGATGAGGATTGACGGTCTCGCTTTCGACAAGAGGGCTGACGCAGAAGGCGCCATCGAGAAACTGAGAAAAGGCGCGGACTTCCAGTGGCTATCTGCGAACGCTGAGGGTCAGGCGGACAAGAACAGCAAGGGGCTCCTCCGCTTCGAGGGAAAGCTGCTGACCACGAAGGACCTGCCTGAAGGTGTGCAAAAGGCGGTTTCAGGGGCAAAGTCAGGAGACTCGAGAATTTATGCAGCGCCCGAGGGGTACTTCTACGCCCTGTCGATGCGCGAAGTCATTCCCTCGAGTCCGAAGCCGTTCGAGGAAGTCAGATCGGTGATCGCCCAGAAGGTTTTCGATGCGAAAGTCAGGAAAGCGATGAATGAGTGGACTGCAAAATTGAGGGCAGCGTCCGATGTAAAGATATACCTGAAGAATGGGTAATACCCAAGGAGTTCGAACTCTGTTATACTACGCGCGTTCTGCGTCATAGTCGGGGGAAGAGATGAATTTCCGCAAGGGAAAAATTCTTAAAGCAATTCTCGGTTCATGCGTCCTTTTCTGCGCGGTCATGCTGGCTGTCAGCATGGAGGCTGCGCAAAGCGGGCCAAGGTTTGCACGTAAAGACTGCCTAGACTGCCACAAGAAGTTTGCGGATCAGTACCTCTCGATGAAGACTGCCCATCCCGGCGTGAAGGACAGCAAGTGTGAAAACTGCCACCTCAGGCACGGGATCGTGCCCAAACTTCTGTTGAAAAAAGACGGCAACGAAGTCTGTCTCTCGTGCCACACCAGAGAGAAACTGGGGGTGAACAAACGCAACGTCCACACTGCGCTGGTGCGAGGAAAATGTATCACCTGCCACAACCCTCACGCGTCACCGGCAAGCCATCTTCTGAAGAAGGAAGGGGCCGAGGCATGCTACCAGTGTCACAAGAAAGAAGAGTACGAAAGAAAGGTGATGCACAAAGCAGCCACGACGAAGGGCTGTGGCGCCTGCCATCTCGCCCACGCCTCTGATGAAAAAGATCTGCTGCTAAAAAAGGAGACGCCACTCTGTCTGGGCTGTCACGACAGCGGGAAGGCAGCCTTCAAGAAGGCGCATGGAAATTATCCCGTTGAGAAGGCCCCGTGTGCGGGCTGCCACAATCCCCATTCTTCAGTGCAGGCGAAACTCCTGAAGGCGAGCGTGCATGGCCCGGTCTCCTCTGTCCAGTGTGACTCATGCCATAAACCGGCAAACTCGGACAAGCCTTTCTCCACCACAGAGGAAGGCGGAAAACTCTGTGCCAACTGCCATGACGCGAAAGGCCTAAGGGCAGGTGGAACTGTTGAGCACGAGCCATTCAAGGGCGGGATGTGCCTTGCCTGTCATGCGCCCCATGCCTCGGAGAGCCCTAAACTGATGTCTCAGAAGGGTAACAAGGTCTGTTTTGACTGCCACAAAGGGCAGGGAGAAAAGATTGCGTTCAATCACGCGCCGGTTGTCGGGAGCAAGGGTTGTCTCTCCTGTCATCCACCCCACGCGGCAAAGAACAAGTCCCTGCTCAACTCGAAAGACGCCGACCTCTGTTTCTCATGCCACGCAAAAACGAAGGACGAAAAGGCGAAGAACGTGCACGTGCCCTTTACTCAGGGAGATTGCAGCTCGTGCCACAACCCGCATGGGTCCAATGTGAAACATATCCTGAAAGACAGGATGGACCGCGTCTGCTACGCATGCCACAAGGATTCCGAGACGAAGTTCCTGGGAACGTACACGCATAAACCGGTTCTGGAGGCCGATTGCGGCTCCTGCCATATTTCCCACGGGTCAAACGAGAAAAAGTTGCTCAGGGCCGCGAGCTCTGCGCTCTGTGCCAAGTGTCACGGTGACCTTATGAAAGAGGCGGCGGGCGGTTCCAACCACGTACCGTTCACTCAGCAGATGTGTCTCGACTGTCACGATGCCCACGGGAGCAATGTTGCAGGAATGCTCGCGAAGAAGCAAGGCCCTCTCTGTTATTCGTGTCATGGGGACCTGCAGAAAGCCATGGCAGGGGCCAGGGATAAGCACCAGCCGGTCACAACGGGTGAGTGCACGAAGTGCCACAGCCCCCACAAGGCCAAGCTTAACCGGCTGCTTCTGGCGGGTAGTTCCGATCTGTGCGTTACCTGCCACAAGGAGATCAAGGCGAAGCTGGGCGGCAAGGGGAGGACCCATTCGCCTGCAGCGAAGGATTGCCTGAGATGCCACAAGCCCCATTTTTCCGGGGAGACCGCATTGCTCAACCAGCAGATTCAGCCGTTGTGCGCCCAGTGTCATGACCTCAAGGCCGCCTCCTTCGGCAAGGCGCACATCAACATAGACCCGGCGGTGATCAATTGCAGGAAATGCCATGAGCCTCACGCATCGAAAGACCCCAAGCTCTTCAAAGATCAGGTGCATGCTGTGTTTGCGTCGAGATCGTGTGACGAATGCCACATCAAGTGATGAGACAGGAATGAAAGGGGAGTACATGAAATTGCGCGTCAAGGTTCTCTTCCTCCTTATAATCCTGTGTTTGTGCGTCTCTTCAATCGCATACTCACAAAACAAGTACAGGCTCAAACCCGATGCGGCAGGAAAGAACTGTCTCAACTGCCATGACAACTTCAAGAGCGTGCTCAAGAAGCAGTATCTGCACACACCTGTCAAGACAGGCCAGTGCACAGGGTGTCATGACCCACACGCTGCATCGCACGGAAAACTGCTGTCAGAGGATACGAACAAGATCTGCATCAAGTGTCATGAAGCGGTGATGCCGAAGAACGCGCGGAGCACTCACAGGGTCGCCATGGAGGGCAACTGTGTCAAATGTCACGACCCGCACGCATCGGACCATAAGAATGTTCTCGTCAAGGCAGGAAACGCCCTCTGTCTTGACTGCCACAAGAAGATGGGGGATGGTCTTGCCAAAATAAAATTCAGGCACAGCCCTGTGGACAAGGGATGCACTAACTGCCACGACGCGCACGCATCAACCAAGTCAGACCATCTCCTCAAGAACAACCTGACCGCCCTCTGTGTGGGCTGCCACAGGCCCGACAGGCCCAATTTTTTAAAGGCCCACATGAACTATCCTGTTGCCAACTCGCGATGCTCCTCGTGCCACAATCCTCATGGGTCGAACACACCGGGAATATTTTTCGACACCGTTCACTCTCCCGTCTCAAAAAAGATGTGCAGCCAGTGTCATGAAGCGCCCACCACCCCCAACCCATTCCAGATCAAGCGGGCAGGGCTCGACCTGTGCCGGGGATGTCACAACAATACGGTGAGTGAAGCGCTCAATAAGAACAAGGTTCACTGGCCGCTCGTTGATAAGGTGGGCTGCCTGAACTGTCACGAGCCCCATGCCTCCAGTCACAAGAACCTCGTGATGGGGGATAGCGGGACCCTCTGTGGAAAGTGTCACTCGGACACCATGTCCATTCAGAAGAAGCTCCTGGAGCGGGAGAAGAAGGAGGCCGCGGCTCTTCCCAAGGGGCAGGTGATAAAGGGTGCCTTGACGCACAATCCCATAAATGAAGGCAACTGTGACGCCTGTCATTCTCCCCATGCGTCGGACAACACCCTGCTTATGAAGCAGCAGTCAATGGTTGAGTTGTGCGGGACCTGTCATGACTGGTTGAAACACACGAGCCATCCCATGGGAGAAAAAGTGACTGATAGCCGGAACAAGAACCTCAAGGTGGACTGTCTGAGTTGCCACAGGTCTCACGGGACAGGATACCGCTACTTGATTCCTTTCCCGACCCAGACGGATCTCTGCGTTCAATGCCACAAACAGTTCAGGAGGTAATCAGACTATGGCGCTCTCTCTGAGAGTCCTTTTCATAATCACCGTTCTATCTTACCCGCTTCTTGGCCTGACCGCGGAATCCGTAAGGCTTCGGCACGTCGTTTCCGTGTACGCGGACGAAAAGGGAGCGGGTCTCCGCCATCCCGAGGGTGTAGCGTGTAACGACAAGTCTCTTCTGCTCGTGGGGGATACGGGCAACGGACGCCTTGTCAGGTTCACGTTTCAGGAAGGCAACCTGAAGGGTGGAACCGAGATCAGGATCCCTCAATTGTCCTATCCAATCCGCGTACAGGTCAATTCAAAGGGAGAGATCTTTGCCCTGGACGGCAAAACGCGTCGTATCGTGCGTCTTGCGTCTGACGGGAGCTTCAAGGGCTACGTCACCGCAGAAGGTGCGCCCCCTTCTTCCATGGTGCCGAAGAGCTTCAAGATTGACAGAGATGATGCCATCTATATACTCGACGTGTTGTCGGCGCGTGTGCTTCTGCTCAACGCTGACGGCAAATTCCAGAAGCAGATCGACTTTCCCAAAGAGTACGGGTTCATCGCGGACCTGGCTGTTGATCTTAAAGGGAGCGTGATACTGATCGACTCCGTCAAGGGCAGAGCTTTTTCTGCCGCGAAGAATGCAACGAGCTTTTCTCCTCTAGGGGGATCACTTAAAGAACACTTGAGTTTCCCAGCCAGTCTCACGACCGATATTCGCGGCACTATCTTCATTACCGACGAGAATGGGGGAACGATCGGCGTTCTTTCTCAGGACGGTTCTTTTCTCGGTAAGCAGCTGAGCATGGGGTGGAACGAGGGGCTTCTCTACTACCCCTCACAGGTGTGCGTCAATGAAAAAGGGGAAACCTTCATCGCAGACAGGGGCAACAGCCGGGTTCAAGTTTTTATATCGGTCAAATAGGTCGTGTCGAGGAATCCTGGGAGGCGGGTCGATGCTCCGGGGTTGTCTTTTGGCTTCCATACTCGGCCTTGCCTTGCTGCCCGGCCTTGCGCAGAGCCAGGAGCGTAAGGAGACGGGCAGCGATAAGTCTCTTCTCATCGGCCTCATTCCCGAACAGAACATCTTCAAGCAGATAGAGCGATATACGCCTCTGACAGACTATCTTTCGAAAAAGGTCGGTGTAAAGATACGGTTGAAGGTGCTGACGCGGTATGGGAATATCATCGACAATTTTGCCTCGTCAAGCCTGGACGCAGCCTTTTTCGGGAGCTTTACGTATGCACTGGCACACACGAAGCTGGGCGTTGAGGTGCTGGCGAGGCCCGAGGCCCTGGATGGATCGTCCACCTATCACGGGTTGCTCTTTGTCAGAAAAGATAGCGGGATCAAGAATGTAAAGAGTATGAAGGGCAAACGCATTGCTTTTGTGGACAAAGCGACTACTGCTGGGTTTCTGTTTCCGGTCGCCCACCTGATGCGCCACGGCGTGACCGATTACAAGACCTATTTCAAAGAGGTTTATTTTACGGGTACGCACGATCATGCCATCCTTGATGTGCTCAATAAGAGGGCAGATGTGGGCGCTGCGAAAAACACCGTGTTCGAACGGCTGGCACAGACAGACACAAGGATCAGCCAGGAACTGGTTGTTCTCGACAAGTCCGCTAACGTGCCGGAGAACGCGCTGGCGGTGAGGCGAGACCTGGACACTGCCCTCAAAAGGCTACTCCTGGATGCTCTGCTCAGCATGAGTAACAGGAGTGATGGACAGACCATCCTGCTCAATTTCGGAGCAAAAAGATTTATTCTCACCGCAGATAGGGACTATTGGGCGGTAGTGCAGTACGCCCGCGAAATCAACCTTGATCTGGCAAAGTACGACTACATGAATGAATAATGAAGAAGCGGATCATCATAGGCCTGAGCGTTTTTGCCCTGATTTTCTTTGCGGGCGGCATTTACATAGTCAGCACGATAGAAAAAGCCACCTCCACCCTTGACCGGCTCATCCGGCTTCACCAGGTTGAAATCCTGAGGGAACAGCTGCTGACCGATGCAAGAAGGGTCCAGGCTGACCTAGCATTCAAAGGCACTCACTACGCGAGAGAACTGGATACGGTGGTGGCGCATGTGCTCGAGCTCGGTAATGAGGCCCGGAGCTGCCTGGGATGCCATCACTCCGAAGAGATTACGGCAAAGATTACCGACCTCGTGCAGCAGGTGCAGAACTACAAAGATGCGTTGAGTCGCGTCCTGACCATCCGGGCCAATACAGCCCGATTGGAAGAGGAGGAGCACAGGGCAGTCGACGTCGGGCAGCAACTGGTGGATCAGCTCACCACCATGACCTCTTTGACCAGGGCCAGGTTGGACCAGAGAACGAGGGCATCCCTTCAGGCAATAGGTGGGATGAAGAGCGTGCTCTTCATCCTTATTTCCATCGGACCCATCCTGGCACTAGGTCTTGCCGTGATCTTTATCAAGGGATTTACCAGGCCGGTGGGTCTGCTCTTGCAGGCCACCAGAAAAGTGAAGGGTGGCGATTTAAGTTTCCGGATACAGGGCTTGCGGGACGAATTTGGAGAAGTGGCTGCCTCTTTCAACGAGATGTCCGCTTCGCTCCACGAACAGATACAGAACATGCAGCGCGCCGAACACCTGAAGATGGTAGGGGAGATGGCTGCGGGCCTCGTTCACGAAGTGAAGAACCCCCTCGCCGGCATAAAAGCCTCTATACAGATTCTCCTGCAGGAGGGGAACGTCCCGGAAGAAGACAGGGTGGTTCTTACGGCGGTGCTGGGCGAAGTGAACCGGATAGAATCGTTGATGAAAGGCCTCCTTGACTTTGCAAGGCCGCCCAAGCCTCAGTTCATGCCGGTTGATATGAACAGCGTGGTTGAATCGTCGATTACACTCTCTCTGCCCTACTCATCTGTGGCATCGGGTTCGCGTAAGGCTGTTGAGATCGTGAAGCGTCTTGATCCCCGGCTTCCGATGGTGATGGCTGATCCGAACCAGATGCAGCAGGTATTGCTAAACCTTTTCATGAATGCTGTGGAAGCCATGCCCGGGGGTGGGACCCTGACCGTCAGCACATCGGAAAATCTGGAAACCGGATCTTCCCCGGACATGGGGCGGCATATACAGATTGAGATTGCAGACACGGGCAAGGGTATCGACGAAGAGACCCGAAAAAAAATATTTCAACCATTCTTTACTACCAAGCGAAAGGGCACGGGCCTGGGACTGGCGATTACCAAGCGGTTTGTCGAGATGCACTCAGGCAAGATCTCCATCGATCAAAACCCTAACGGGGGCACGATCTTCAGGATTCTGCTCCCTCGCACCAATATGGAAGAAACGACCGCACCGACCGGCGCGCTCACCGGGCGGTAAAGCCTCCGTCGACCACCAGTTCAGTGCCGGTAACAAACTTCGACTCATCAGACGCAAGGTAGAGGACAGCGTAGGCCGCGTCATCCGGTTCGCCCAGACAGCCCAGCATTGTCCAGTCTGCCCGCATCTGCACCACCTCTTCGTAGCTGCGCCCGGTTTTTTCGGCCTCCGCACGAAACACGCTCTCCATGAGCGGCGTCAGGATGAAGGCAGGATGCACTGAGTTGACGCGGATGTTGTACCCATGACCCGCCGCCTTGGAGAGCTGGAGGGCAGAGGCCTTGGTAAAGAGCCTCACGCCCCCCTTGCTTGCGCTGTACGCAGATGAACCACCACCCAGGCCTACGAGGCCGGCCACAGACGACATGTTGACGATGGAGCCCCCGCCGCTTTTTTTCATCGCACCCACGGCATGCTTTGTGCCGAGGAAGACACCATCGAGATTCACGGCCATGATGGAGCGCCAGTCAGAAAGCGACATCTCTTCGATCGCCCTGTTCATGACAACGCCCGCGTTGTTGACGAGAACATCGAGTCTCCCGAACCGGGAGACGGTCTGGTCGATGACTTTTTTCCAGTCTTCCTCATTGGAGACGTCATGCTTTAGAAAGATGGCGACACCACCCTCCCGCTCTATCGCTTCGACCACCTCTTTTCCTCCGGCCTCCGCAATGTCGGTGACTACGACCTTCGCCCCCTCTTTGGCGAGCAAGAGCGCCTGCGCTTTGCCCAGTACTCCTGCCCCGCCGGTTACGATCGCAACCTTGCCCTTGACTCGATCCATCTCATCATCTCCCTTTGAGCCCGTGGTGGGCCTTTAGATCATGTTCCTTTAGCCCGTGGGGCTTAAGTCACGTTCACTTCTGCCAGTATTTCCAGACGTCTGACTGAGGTACGGGCGGTGTCTTGTCGATGACCACGTTGACCAGCTTTCCGTCTTTTTTCTCCAC
>Ga0102851_10001175_pt1 | contig 14603 bp, 12 predicted proteins | sample Mud3Dept3metaG_FD_79558 | JGI IMG/M metagenome (GOLD analysis project Ga0102851, IMG submission 79558) | Freshwater wetland microbial communities from Ohio, USA, analyzing the effect of biotic and abiotic controls - Mud 3 Core 4 Depth 3... | ecosystem: Environmental > Aquatic > Freshwater >... | reverse complement strand
TCTCGCTGAGAATGGGCCCCGCCTTCGTCAGGATGCTGTCCCTGCCGTACAGCCCGTCGGCCAAGACCAGCGGCGCGCCGCAGGAAAGGTGGTTCAGACCGTTCTGGTTCGCCACCTCGAGGTAGTCGAGTCCCTTGATCCTGACAGTGTCGGTCACAAAGGGCTTGGCGCCGGTCTTTTTCACCGCTTCCACGACCTTCCGAAGCATGACCGAAGGGATGATGCGGAACGCGCCGTGGGAGCCCCAGTGGGTCTTGATCGCAACCCAGTCGTCTTTTGTAAGGCGCTCCTTGAGTTCCAATTTATCGAGCAGCGCTTCAAGCTTGCCCGGAACACTGTGCCGGTAGTTCCAGCGGAGCGTGCGGGCGGAGGACAAGTAGACGGTGGACATTTCAATCCTCTCCCGTGATGCTCAATCCGATCTTGTAGACTTCCTTTTTCGGTATTCCCAGGTCATGAGCGGCGACGGCGACCGCCTCTTTCTTGCTCAGACCCCGGTGCAGCATCAGGTTCTTGAGATATTCCAGAGTATCCACGGGTCCTATGGGCTCTTCGATCGCGGCCTGGAGAATGATCGTGAACTCACCCTTCATGCTGCCTGCTTCAAGATTTTTCTTGACCTCAGAGAGCGTTCCACGGATGACCTGCTCGTGGACCTTGGTAAGTTCGCGGGTGAGGACCGCCTTCCGGTCGCCCAGGACAGCCAGCATATCGTCCAGGGCTTGCAGGATGCGGTGGGGTGCTTCATAGAAGATCAGCGTCCGCTCTTCCTTGGTTAATTCCTCAAGACGTTTTAACCTCGCAGTATGCTTGTTTGGAAGAAAACCTTCGAACACGAACCGGTCCGTCGGCAGGCCTGATACCGAAAGGGCGGCAATCGCCGCTGTAGCACCGGGGATGGGGACAATGGGGACCTTCTGGTCTATGGCAAGGTTGATGAGGAAGTAGCCGGGGTCGGAGATGCCGGGCGTTCCCGCGTCTGAGACAAGGGCCACGGATTTTCCTTCGAGCAGGCGGGAAACGAGGACCGGCGCTTTTTCTTCCTTGTTATGGTCGTGGTAACTCGTGAGCGGCGTGTGGATGTCGAACTTGTTGAGCAGCTTCTGGGTATGGCGCGTATCCTCGGCAGCGATGATGTCCGCTTCCTTCAGAACACGCAGCGCCCGGAAGGTGATGTCCTCAAGGTTGCCGATGGGCGTGGCGACGATGTAGAGGGTGCCGGTAGTCATAAAAGTCATTCACCGCAGAGATCGCGGAGGACGCAGAGGGAAGCAAAAAACCTATCTCTCGCAAAGCCGCAAAGGCCGCAAAGGAAACCTAAACCTTTCCCTCGCAGAGATCGTTGAGAAAATCTATAGACTTGTATATCTATCAAACAGCAAAGCAATGCTTGCTGGAATCCACTTTATTTAAGGAATGATTTATCTTGATTCACGCCTTCTTTACGAGCTTTGCGGCTTTGCGAGAGAAAAAATTTCTGTTTTTGCGGTTTTGTCGTCCACTGCGGGCTCTGCGCTTCTGCGAGAAAACGCCTTAATAGCTTTTATACCTGTTCGTGATCGGGAACCTTCGGTCCTTCCCCAGCCCCCTCGGCGTGATCTTGATGCCCGGAGGGGCCTGCCGGCGCTTGTACTCGCTGGAATCCACGAGGCGGATCACCTTCTCGACTATTTTCCGGTCAAAGCCCATCTTCAGGATCTCCCGGAAGCTCCTGTCGTCCTCCACATAGGCTTTCAGGATGGGGTCGAGGATCTCATACTCGGGCAGGGAGTCGCTGTCCTTCTGGTTCGGACGGAGCTCGGCGGTGGGAGCCTTGGTCAGGACACGTTTCGGGATGACCGTCCTCCCTTCAAGCCGGTTCACGCAGCGGCAGATGTCGTACACCAGTGTCTTGGGCACGTCCTTGATCACGGCGAACCCGCCAGCCATGTCGCCGTAGAGCGTTGCATAGCCCACGGACATCTCGCTCTTGTTGCCGGTGGTGAGCACGAGCCAGCCGAACTTGTTCGAGAGTGCCATCAGCAGGTTGCCACGGATGCGGGCCTGGAGGTTCTCCTCGGTCACGTCCTGCTTCGTCCGCGCGAACTCGCAGCGCAGCGTATTGAGGTAAGCGTCGAAGGTTTGCTGGATGGGAACCTCGAGGAAATGGATGCCGAGGTTCTTAGCGAGCGCGAGCGCGTCCTCGCGGCTCTCCCGGGAACTGAACTGCGAGGGCATGAACACACCGACCACGTTTTCCCTGCCCAGGGCATCTGCGGCAACGGCCGCGACGAGGGACGAGTCCACGCCGCCGGACAGGCCGATGACCGCGGACTTAAACCCTGTCTTCCGGACGTAATCCCGCGTCCCGAGCACGAGCGCCCGGTAGACCTCTTCGCAGACGGGAAGGGGGGGGATGATCTGCCGGCCGGTGAGAGGATCCTTTTTCGGCCCCGGATGTTCTGAAAGGACGATGCGGTCGATGGCTTCGAAGTGCCGTGCCGTCGTTCTGCGCGTACGAGCTTTCCTGTCAGGGACCTTGAGATCGGTGATCAGGAGCTCTTCCAAAAACTGGTTTCCCGATGCGCTCAGTTTACCCTTGCCGTCGATGACCATGCTCTGGCCGTCGAAGACCAGCTCATCCTGGCCGCCCACGGCGTTCGTGTAGGACACGATGACGTTGTTCTCGCGAGCGCGGCCGGCGAGCATCTTCAAGCGCTCTTTGCCCTTGCCCTTGTGGTAGGGCGAGGCGTTGATGTTGATGATGACCTCTGCGCCTGCCAGGGCCTGCGAGCGGGTGGGGCCTTCGCTGAACCAGATGTCTTCGCAGATGTTCACGCCGATCATGACGCCCCGTACGGTGATGAGAGGATAGCGATGGCCGGGGCGGAAGTACCGGTACTCATCGAAGACGCCGTAGTTCGGCAGCAGGATCTTGTGATAGGTATAGGAATGCACGCCGTTGTGCAAAATAGCTGCCGCGTTGTACAGGAGGTCTTTCCGGTCCACGAAGCCGACGATCGCCGTGATGCCCTTCGTGGCCCGCTGGACCTGCCGGAGCGTCCGGAGGTTGTCCGCCACGAACTGCGGCTTGAGCAGCAGGTCCTCGGGCGGATAGCCGGTCACGGCAAGCTCCGGGAAGGCCACGATGTCGGCCCCGGCCTTCCGGGCGAGACCGATGGTGTCGATGATCTTGTCCCGGTTGCCCGCGAGGTCCCCGACCGTGGGATTGATCTGTGCCATGGCTATACGAAGGATTCTCATAGTTTCTGTTCCGCTACGCTCCTCTAGTAGATTTTCGATATGTCGGGTTCGATGAACACAGTCTTAACTCTTATCGATGGAACAATCGTTTCGCTTCTTCCATGATGTCCTTCAAAGGCACCTTCTTCTCCTCGGCGATCCGCCTGCAATCCTCATACTCCGGCGTGACGGTCATGACCTCGTCGCCCTGCTTGCTTATCTTGACGCGGACCTTTCCGTAAGCCGTCTCGACCGTCAGAATCTCCCGGCTGAGCTTCTTCCGCTCCACCTCCTGGATGCGGACGCCGATGCTCGTGGTCTCGCGGAAGATGGTGTCCAGCAGGGCATCGCTGTGCGTCGCATCGGTGAGCGCGGACAGCAGGATGGCGGGCCGGCCTTTTTTCATGATGATGGGGGTGAGATAGACGTCATGCGCGCCCTTTGCCATGAGCAGCTCGATCAGGTGGTCGTAGAGCTGGGGATTCATGTCGTCGATGTTGGTCTCGATGACGACGGATGTGTCCTCTTCGTAAGGGGTTGCCAGTTCACCAATCATCAGCCGGAGCACGTTGGGCTGGCCCGGGAGGTCCTTGTTCCCCGCGCCGTAGGCGATGCGGTCGATCTTCATGCGGGGCAGGGGGCCGAAAGACGACGCGAGCGTGCTGATGATGGCCGCGCCCGTCGGCGTGGTGAGCTCAAAGGTGATGGACGATGAGTAGAGCGGGATGCCGATGAGCAGCCCGGCAGTGGCAGGCGCGGGTACCGGCAGTTTTCCGTGGGCCGTATGGACGGTGCCGGCGCCGACGTTCACGGGAGAACCGATGATCTCGGTGACCCCAAGATGCTCAAGCCCGATGATCGAGCCGACAATGTCCACCAGGGCGTCAACAGCCCCGACCTCATGGAAGTGGACCTTATCCGGAGTGGTGCCGTGGACCTTTGCCTCCACCTCTGCCAGACGCTGGAAGATGCTCAGGCTCTTCTGCTTGACAACAGGGGAGAGGGATGAGCTGTTGATGATCCGCTGGATGTCCGCGAGTCGCCGGGCGGGCTGCTCCTTCTCGTCGAGTACGACATGGACCTTCGTAGCGGCGAGGCCGGAGCGCCTCACCTGCTCGCTCGAAAGCGTGTAGCCGGGAAGGTCCAGCTTCGCCAGCTCCTGCCGCAGGACGTCGATGGGCAGGCCCGCGTCCACAAGGGCGCCCAGGGTCATGTCGCCGGAAATGCCGGAAAAGCAGTCGAAGTAGGCGATGGTCATAAAATTCAATTATTCTCGCAGCCAAAAGTAGGCGCCTCTAGGCGAGACGCAGAGTACGGCAAGACCAAGAACATAAAAAAGCTTTCTCTCGCAAAGCCGCAAAGGCGCAAAGGAAATCAAAAATCAAAATAGTGCTCTCGCAGAGATGCAAAGAACGCAGGGAAAATCTTGAGATCTATGCATCTATCAGGAAGAATCTTGTTTTAGGTCTTCTTTGCGCCCTTGCGGCTTTACGAGAAATTAACTTCCTGATTTGTAGTCGTGCTGTTCTCTGCGGCCTCTGCGCCTCTGCGAGCGACAGCCTTGCTTATCCTTTTTCGCCCAGGAGATTGATCCTATGCGCCAGCACCCCGGCGCCGAAGCCGTTGTCGATGTTCATGACCGCGACGCCGGAGGCGCAGGAGTTCAACATGGTCAGGAGCGGCGCGAGCCCCTGGAAACCGGCGCCGTAGCCCACGCTCGTCGGCACGGCGATCACCGGCTTGTCCACGAGGCCCCCGACGACAGAGGGGAGGGCGCCGTCCATGCCGGCGACCACGATGATGACCCGCGCCGCGTCGATGATGTCCTTCTTGCTCAGGATGCGGTGGATGCCGGCCACGCCCACGTCATACACGGTCTGGACAGCGCTGCCGAGCATAGATGCGGTGACTGCGGCCTCTTCTGCGACGGGGATGTCGGATGTTCCCGCGGTCAGCACGAGGACAATGCCCCGGGTCGGCTTCTTATTCGTATGTTGAATGACAATGGCCCGTGATGCCTTGTGATAGGCTGCCCGCTTATCCAGTTTCTTCATTGCTTTGTACGCCGCATCCGATGCCCGTGTCGCGAGGATGTCGCTTCCCGCCTTCAGCAGGCGTTTGGCGATGCCGGTGATCTGCTCGATGGTCTTGCCCTCGCAGTAGATCACCTCGGGCATCCCGTGGCGCAGGCTCCGGTGGTGGTCGATGTGGGCGTAAGCCACGTCCTCGAAAGGGAGGTGCTTTAGTCGTTCGAGCGCCTCCCTCACGCCGGTCTTGCCGGTGTGGACGGATTCGAGGAGTTTAGTGATGTCTGAGGAGTTCATGAAGTCAAATTCCTTATGTGTAACCACGGATGAACAATCGCAAACACTTCACTTTTGCCACAGAGAGCACCGAGGTCACAGAGAACTGCCATGAGTAAGAGGTGATTAGCTTTCCTCGGTGTCCTCGTTATCCTCGGTGGCACATTGATTTTATGCTTTTCGCGTCTAAGACGTGTTCCGGTTTCTCGATTCGTCTTATTGCCGCATCATCTTCCTCGGCACCGGCTGGTCGCCGCATGCCTCAATGACCGCTTTGGCCTTGGGCTTCAGCCTGGCGATCTCCGGCCGGTCGTTCTTCCTGGTGTACATCAACATACGCTTCATGTAGCCCACGGCCAGGCGGCAGTTGCCGTTCGCCTTGTGGGTGAGGCCTGTCTGGAAGAGCATCTGGGGGTGGTTGGGCCGCTTGTGCTCGATGATGCGGAACTCCCTGAAGGCGTCCTGGTACTTTCCCTGCTCGCGCAGGACGATGCCGAGCCGCAGATGCACGAGGGGACTGTTCGGCACCCGTTCGAGGGCCGTCCGGAGCTCCTTCTCCGCTGCCGCGGGTTTGTGCTCCTGATGGTAGACCGATGCCAGGAGGACCCGCGCGCGCACGTTCCCGGGATTGCTCTGAAGTACCTTTTGGAGGGCGGCCTCTGACGCGTCAAGGTCCTTCTGTGCGATCTCCCGGCCGCCTTCCCTGTCGACATAGAAGTCGATCTGGGGTGAAAGCTTCACCCAGGCCCGGTTGGTGTCATCGATGCCTTCCTCGCCGGTCAGGACGATATCGAGCTTCTTCCGCGTCTCCTCGGCCTTTCCCTTGTCCTTCTCCGCCGCAAGCTGTTTCTGGAGTACGTCGCGCTCTTTCCGGAGCGCTTCCCGTTCTTTCGCCGAGGCCTCGAGTTGCTCGCGCAGTTCCTCGCTCTCCCGGTAGCGGTCGATCTGCCTCACCAGGACGTCGGTGTCCACGGTGCAGCGGGCCTTGATGTAGAGCGCGGGATGGTCGAGCGAGCCGCGCGTCTCGTCGGCAATGACCTCGGTCTCGACGATGCCCGCGGTATAGGCGGTGACCTGGTCCTTCGTGAGCCGGTATTCCTTCACCTGGGTGATGCTCGCAATGTAGGTCCCGGCAAGCTCCAGCGCCTTCCGCTGCGCCTCCTGGGTCGCGATGCGCCGGCTGTCCACCTTGCTGTCGTTGTCGCCCATTACATAGGTGCTGTCCGCCTCGATGACCTTGATCTCGGCGAATGACGGTGACGCGAGCAGAACGATCACCGACACGGTGTACAGGACATTCATGCATCCATGGAGCCGCTTTCGATATGAGTCTTTATTCCGCAATCCAAAATCCGAAATCCGCAATTGATTCACTCCCCTTTCAGTTCCCGGCCCATGAGGTCCTTGGTGGCCTGCCGGGGGTCTTTCCCTTCGTACAGGATCCGGTAGACCTCCTCCACGATGGGCATCTCGATATTGTTCTTCCTCGCCAGTTCCCGCGCTGCCTTGGCGGTCTTTACGCCTTCGGCAATGGTCTTCGCGCCCTTCAGGATGTTGTCGAGCTTTTCGCCCTTGCCGAGCCTGACGCCCAGGGTGCGGTTCCGGGAAAGGCCGCCGGTGCAGGTGAGCACCAGATCTCCCATGCCTGCGAGTCCCGAGAAGGTGCACTGATCGGCGCCCATGGCAACACCGAGCCGGGCCATCTCGGCGAGGCCACGCGTCAGGAGCGCTGCCATGGTGTTGTACCCGAATCCGAGCCCCTCCAGCACGCCGGCCGCGATGGCGATCACATTCTTGATCGCCCCGCCCAACTCCACGCCGATGACGTCGTCATTGGTATAAACGCGGAAATAGGGCGCGCTCATGAGCTGCTGCGCCTGTTTTCCGGCCTCCGGGTCGTAGGACGCGAGGGCGACTGCCGTGGGCATCTTCTGGGCCACTTCCTTGGCGAAGCTGGGGCCCGAGAGAAAACAGAGGCGATCATGGAACTTCGGGGGGAGGGTCTGGCGGAGCACGTCCGAAAGAGGGAGGAGCGTGTCGATTTCGATGCCTTTCGAGGCGCTCACGATGACCGCATGGTCCGCGAGAAAGGGGGCCATTTGGTTCGATATTGCCCGGACCGTGTGTGACGGGGCAACGGACAGGATGAAGGGCCGTTCCCGGACTGCGGCCTCCAGGCTGGAGAGGACCGTGATATTGGCGGGCAGGGGGAATCCGGGGAGGTAGACCCGGTTCTCTCGCGTGCGCTGGGTCTCTTCCGCGAGGTCCTTCTCGTACATCCAGAGGGCCACGTCATGGCCCTTGTCCGCCAGAAGGAGCGCGAGCGCCGTACCCCATGCGCCTGCGCCGATGATGCCTGTTTTTTCAGCCATAGATAGGGATTATAGAGGGATTGACGGTGTGTGTCAAAAGAATTGTCTTTTCAGGCTATTTGACACGTGTGTGCTTTAATGCTACCTTTGCACTAACGTCGATCACGGGAGGACGCAGGCGAACCTATGTATACGGCAGGCAACATCACGAAGAACACCCTGGCAATGGTCCTGGCGGGCGGCAAGGGCGAGCGCTTGAGCCCCATCACCATGCGGCGGCCGAAACCGGCGGTGCCTTTCGGCGGGAAATACAAGATCATCGACTTTGCCCTCTCCAACCTCTTCAACTCGGGCATCCGGAAGGCCTATATTCTCACCCAGTACCACGCATACTCCCTGAACAAACACATCAAGGAATCGTGGAGCAAATGGACCGGCCTCGGCGAGTTCTACGATACCATCTCGCCCGAGACCAGCAGCATGAGCGAACGCTGGTTCCAGGGCACGGCCGATGCGATCCACCAGAACCTGCGGTTCATCGAAGCGACGGACGCCGATTTCATCGCCATCTTCGGCGGAGACCACATCTACAAGATGGACATCTCCCAGATGGTCGAATACCATCGCATGAACAAGGCGGACCTGACCATCGCGGTGCTCGAGGTGCCGGAGGAGGACGCGAACCGGTTCGGCATCATGACCGTGGACGAGAATTTCCGGGTGCGGGCCTTCGAGGAGAAACCCGCGTGCCCCGTGACCATCCCGGGACGGCCGACCTGCTGCTCTTCCATGGGGAACTACATTTTCTCGAAAAGCAAGCTCATGGACCTGCTGGAGCGGGGCAAAAAGAAGTACGAGGACCTGGATTTCGGCAAGCACATCATCCCCATGATGCTCGAGGCCAGGGACAAGGTCTTTGCCTACAGCTTCTACGACAATTCGATCCCGAACATGGAGCCCCACGAGCGCGGGTACTGGCGCGACGTGGGCGCCATCGACACCTACTACGAGGCCAACATGGACCTCATCAGCGTAACGCCCAAGCTGAACCTGTACAACTACCAATGGCCCATCCTGACCAACCAGGGGAACCTCCCTCCGGCCAAGACGGTCTTCGATGACGAAGGGCGGCGCGGCCAGAACATTGACTCCCTGGTCTGCGGCGGCTGCGTCACCAGCGGCAGCATCGTGCGCCGGTCCATCCTGGGGCCGTCGTGCCGCGTGAACAGCTACGCCCAGGTGGAGGATTCGATCCTCTTCGACAACGTGCAGATCGGCAGGAAGGCGAAGGTCCGGAAGGCCATCATCGACGAGAACATCGTCATCCCCGAGGGCATGACGATCGGCTTCGACCACGACGAGGACCGCGAGCGCGGCTGCCTGATCACCGAGGCCGGCATCGTGGTGGTGACGAAGTAGGACAGCGTGAGCCTATCTCTCGCAGAGCCGCAGAGAACGGCAAAATCATAAAAGCAAATCATTTTCTCGCAAAGCCCGCAAAGACGCCAAGAAAGCCAAGTCAAGATCTTGTTTCGCAGAGACACAGAGAACGCAGGGAACGGCAAATCGACAGAAGGATAGTGTTCTTTAGGAACGCGAAAAGGTTTTCAGGTTCTCTTTGCGCCCTTTGCGACTTTGCGAGACACAAGACTTCTGCCTTGGTTTCGAAGTTTTCTGATCTATGAGTTAGTTCTTCTCTGCGGCCCCAGCGCGACGCTACTGAGCTCGTCGAAGTCCTCTGCGGGAACGAGCTTCTAGGTTTGTTTTCCGAGCCTGTTAATCTTCCCGAATCCCCAGCACATCACCCCCGCCACCGCAGTACCGAGCAGCGCTCCCGCCACGACGTCCGAGGGATAATGCACGCCCAGGTAGGGCCGCGAGAAAGCGACGAGCGCGGCAAGGAGAACGGGCGCGAGCCGCCAGGCAATCGGCAGGAAGGGCCGCGTCAGCACAAAGAGCGGCACCGCGTAGGCGAAGGACGTGACGGCGTGGCTCGATGGCAAGGAAAAGGACGCGGAGCAGTTGACCAGCAAGCGGACGCCCTCCAGGACATGGCAGGGGCGGGGCCTGGCGATGAGCATCTTGAGCAGGCTGCACAGGGCCTCGCCGAGGAGAACAGCGAGCATGGCGATCAGGACGGCGGCGAACGCGGCGCGGACGTATGACCTGCCCCCGGGCGTCCCCGGCCGTGAACCTGCGTAGAGTGCATACAGCGCTAGGGGAATGACGAGCAGATAGCCCTGGTGCGTCAAGGCCGGCATGAGCGCGTCGAACAGGGGGTTCGCCATGCCGCGGTTTATGAGGAAAAAGAGCTGAGTGTCCATGGCTGTTCGGTCCCTATTATACTGTTTCTCCGGTCCGTTGGCCGCATCTTTTTGATTTGACCGTAACTTCATGAAAAGGGTATCATTCCGCATGTTCGCATGGCATGGAAAAATGCTCGTCGTGGACCTCTCCGCAGGGAGGGTGCGGACCGAGGCCATCCCGGAGGAAATGCTCCGGACCTGGCTCGGCGGAAGAGGGCTCGGGGTCTTTCTGATGAAGGACCACATCACGCTCGACCCCTTTGATGAACGCATGCCCCTGATCTTTGCCGTGGGCCCGCTCTGCGGAACCCCCGCGCCCACCTCTTCCCGCATGTCCGTGGTCTCCCGTTCGCCGCTCACGGGCACCATCTTCGACTCCTCGGTGGGCGGCGCCTTTCCGCTCAAGCTCAAACAGGCGGGTTTCGACGCTGTCATGGTCGTCGGCAAGGCGCAGGACCCGGTCTACCTCGAGATCCATAACGGCCGGGCGGTCATCAAGGAAGCCTCCTGGCTCTGGGGAAAGGGCTGCATCGAGGTGAACAAGCTCCTGGAGGGCTCCGGCGAGGTGGCCAGCATCGGCCCGGCAGGCGAACGGCTGGTCAAGATGGCGAACATCATGGTCGGCGGCGCGAATTCAGTTGGCAGGGGCGGCATGGGCGCCGTGATGGCCGCGAAAATGCTCAAAGCCATCACTGTCTCTGACGGTTCGCAGAAACCCGCGGTGGCTGACCAGGACCTCTTCAAGAAGGCCTATGATGATGTCATGCGGCTGCTGCGGGCCTCTCCCGTGGTCATGGGCGAACTGGGGCTGACCGAGTACGGCACGTCGGCGCTCGTGGACATCGTTGATCAGCGCCGGATGGCGCCGACGGAGAACTTCCGGAAGACCTGGTACTCGCAGGCCCATCTCTACTCCGGGCCGAGCCTCAAGAAGGCCTTCGGCTTCAAGAAGGAGGGGTGCGCGGTCTGCCCCATCCAGTGCAAGAAACTGACGACCTGCGGCAAGCCCATTCCCGAGTACGAGACCTTGTCGCACTTCGGCGCCCTGAACGCCAACCCCGACGCGGAATCCATCATCCGCGCCAATATTCTGTGCAACAACATGGGCCTCGACACGATCTCTACGGCCGCGACCATTGCGGCCTACGGAGAGGCGCGGGGGGAGTTCCTCATCTCCGATGACATCCTCGACATGGTCAGGAAGATCGCCTATCGCGAAGGAGAAGGGGACAAGCTGGCCGAAGGTTCGAAGCGGTACTGCGCATCCATCGGCAAGCCCGGCCTGTCCATGAGCGTCAAAGGCCTCGAGATGCCTGCCTACGATCCGCGGGGCTCCTACGGCATGGCCCTGGCCTACGGCACGTCGAACCGCGGCGCCTGCCACCTGCGCGCCTACCCCATCAGCCAGGAGATATTACGGAAGCCCGTGGCGACCGACCGGTTCAGCTTCGACGGCAAGGCAAGGCTCATCAAGATCTCCGAGGACACGAACGCCATCGTCGACTCGCTCTCGGTCTGCAAGTTCGCTTTTCTCGGCGCGTCCATCGAGGAATACGCCCAGATGCTGGCCGGCGCCACCGGCATCCCGTACACGGGGCAGGGGCTCATGAAGACCGGCGAGGAGATCATCAGCCTGGAGCGGGAGTACAACGAGCGGAACGGGTTCACGGAACAGGACGACTTGCTGCCGGAGCGGTTCTTCACGGATGAGGGAAGTTCCGGTGAGGGCATCGACGTCCCGGCGGTGGATAAGAAGCGGTATCTCGAGGAGATGGAGCGGTATTATAGGATCAGGAGAAAGTAGTCAGGAGACAGGGCGAACTTTCCCAACGCGAAAAGAAGAATGCATCTCCCGCAGAGACGCAGTGCACGCAGAGAAATCCAATTGAGAGATGCATAAACAAAAGCGTGTTTCTCGCCAAGACGCCAAGACGCAAAGAAAGCTTGAAAGAAACTAAGAAAGGTGTTTCTAGCTCTTATGAGAACGCCAATTTAAGAAGTCTTTTGCGGCTTTGCGAGAGACAATAGTCTTTGAAGTATTATTTTCAGGAGACAGGGTTTCACCTACGGAGCGGCCCATGTCGTGGTCCATTTCAGGAACAACATGATCCACGGCGTGGCGTGCATCACGAGGTCGAACCAGTCGACCGGGCGTTTCAGGGTGCCGTTCTTCAGCATCACGAGCTTTTCCCACAGGTGGGGCGGGTAGTAGGGCGCGAGGCCCAGGGTCAGACACAGAAAGATGAACATGATCCAGGGCTGTTCGGCGATGAACTGCATGGCGGCCTCCTGATAGATCATTATACCGTATAAAGAATTCTCCTGCATACCCACAGAAGGCGCAGAGTTAAAGCAAAAAGCGAAAATCTTCACAGACTGACGACCGTTTTCTCGGTAAGGCGCAAAGACGCAAAGGAAAGCGTTACTGCTTTTTTGAGAATGATATTGCATTATTTCAATTCTTTCTTTGCGAGCTTAGCGGCTTTGCGAGAGACGGTCTTGATCTTTGGTTTTAGGATCATCCCATGAACAACGAACAGAATGCAGGCAATAAGATCGAGCAGGTGTTGTCGACATTCCTCGACGGATTCAGCTGAGCCCAGGCCATCCTGTCGGTGTACGGCGGGCGGTCCGGTCTGGACCGCGAAACAGCGCTCAGGGTCGCGGGGGCCTTTGGCGCGGGAATGGCGCGGACCGGGGAGACCTGCGGGTCAGTGACCGGGGCGCTCATGGTAATCGGGCTGCATCATGCCAAGACGCGGAAGGACGGTGACGACAACCGGGAGATCGCCTATGCCCTGGCGCAGGAATTCATGGATACGTTCCGAGGCCGTAACCGGTCGCTGGTATGCCGGGAGCTTCTTGGTGTTGACGTGAGCACGCCGGAGGGCGTTGCTGCTGTGCGGAAAAAGGACCTGTTCAGGACCGTCTGCCCGAAGTTCGTGAAAGACGCGGGGGAGATACTGGAAGAGTTACTAGAGAAAGATACTGGATGACAACGTTCACTTCAAAATCCGTATACCTGCCTCAAGTCCTGTTCCGCAGTGTTCACCTGCAAGGTTGCACCCTTTCTCGACAAACGGGATGTGGGGAATATCAGTTGAAGCTTGCACATGAACACAGGGTTAAGCTGCGCGGGAGGACTCGCGCAGGTATCCCGGCCGGGGTGATGACCCCCACTGGTACTGAACTGGCAAGTCAGGGAGAGTGGATTCAAGAACACGTCGGCTTCAATGACATTATTTGCGCATTTCCCCGATTGAATGATGACTCATTTATAGTATGATATATTCTCGCTTGGACTATATATGATTTCTCTTTTATTTTTTTACGATCTCGACCCTTCTGTTCTTGGCGCGGCCTTCTTCTTTCCTGTTGTCGGCCACTGGTTTTTCCTGCCCCCATCCGACAGCGCTCATGCGTGAGGCATCTATGCCGCCTTCGGAAACTGCTTTGATAACGGCTTTGGAGCGGTTAAGCGATAAGGTTTTGTTGCTCGCCGGTGACCCCTGTGAATCCGTATGCCCTTCAATCGAGAGTTTCAGGTGGGGCTGGCTTTTCATCAGCTCGACAATCTGGTCAATTATGCCAGCGGATTCCGGCTTGATCGTGGCCTTGTTCGTATCGAAATTGATGTAGAGCGCCATGAAGCCGTCTTTCTGTAATGCCTGCCACATATCATTAGCCGTGATCTCCTGCTCCATTGCTTTCTGTCCAATTATCGTAAGGCTTATGTTGCGGCCGTCATTGAACAGCTCAAGGCTGATATAGATTCGTCCGCCGCTTCTATCAATCTGCATGCCGGTATAACGTTCACGGTCAACAAGGATTTTAGCCTTCAAGGCCTTTGCCGCATTCTGGTAATTGCGCCTGATCTGCAGGTAACTGGGTGCTTTTCCAGCTGATTCCCCGTATTGATACTTGATGACCGTCTTATCCCCTTCAGGCTTCAGGTTCTTCGGGGAATCAGGGTCCTCATCGATCATCATGAGAGCCTGGTCGTATTTATTCTCACACTGAAGGATATAATAATTTTTCATCCGTGTGAAAAGTGGATGGTCTTTGCAGCCATCGGCATCTGGTTCTGCAAAAGCTGCCGCAGGAATCAACAAGACAACGCCAATAAATAATAAGCTTAGTCTTTTCATATTACGCTCCTTCAAAATATATTTTCCAGCTCAACAGCAGCGTCTGTCTTGTTCCCTGATTTTGTAAATTAATTGGACTAATTCCAACAGCGCTACTTTTTGTGAGCTCAATTCCAAGAAAATTACTCGGCGATCTTATGCAAACCCGCCTGAATTGTCTACTCCCTTGGCAAATCCGCACCTTTTAACTATGATGATCTCGTAAAAAGTCCGGTCTCACACGAAGCCACGGAGAGCACAAAGAGAATCTTGAATATTTTCAATGTGTCTTTCTTCGTGCCTTTGTGGCGACCTGTGAAAATGTTAGTTCTT
>Ga0102851_10001173_pt1 | contig 14606 bp, 14 predicted proteins | sample Mud3Dept3metaG_FD_79558 | JGI IMG/M metagenome (GOLD analysis project Ga0102851, IMG submission 79558) | Freshwater wetland microbial communities from Ohio, USA, analyzing the effect of biotic and abiotic controls - Mud 3 Core 4 Depth 3... | ecosystem: Environmental > Aquatic > Freshwater >... | reverse complement strand
TGCCACCATCGACCGAGCCGTACAGCCCTGCTTGGGTCTGGACGTACACGATCGGTCCGGCTGCGACGATCATCTTGACCCAGGCGTCTTCGCCCAGGGGCGAACCCAGGGACTTCCAGGGCGCCTGCGGCTTCGGCGCCTTAGCCGGGGCCGCCATCGCAGGGCGAGCAGCGTGCCCCAGGGCCACGAACGCGATCAGGGCTACTACCAGTCGTCGGTACGGCATTACTTCGCAACATACACGCGGCGGGAGAGCGGCGCATCACAGTCGCCCGCCGATCGACCGACGCAGCGTCGCGCGCGGCGAATCGTCAGCTGGCACGCCGCGGGAAGACCGGAACGAGGTTGGTGTTCGAGTCCGCGAAGCGGCGACACGCATCGAGTGAGTCGCTCGTGAGACGTGTCCGAGTCACGTCCGGTGGTTGGCCGCCTTCGTCCGGATCTCGGACATCACCGGACACCCGACGTAGCGATGTTTCCGACCCCATTTCCTTGATGATCCCGACTCACACTCGCGACAGCACCCGCTGTGGTGCGCGATACCGGTCTCAGACCCGGCAAGCTCGGGCTGGCCTGTTCGAAGGCTGGCCACACCGTTACGATCGACGTGGACCTCAGGTGAACCGATGAATACCCGCGAATCCGTGTTCGCTGTACCGAAGATGGACTGCCCGTCCGAGGAGCGCATGATCCGCACGGCTCTCGACGGGCTGCCGGGGATCCGAGGCATCGAGTGCGATCTCTCCGGGCGCAAGGTTCGCGTCGTCCACGACGGCGAGCCTTCCGAGGTCGAGGCGCGTCTCGTACCGCTGGGCCTGGGCGCATCGCTCGTGAGCAGTGGCGCGGCGATGTCGGATGCGATCCCTGCGCCGCTCGATGCCGCGCGCGAGGCCCAGACGCTGAAGATCCTCCTCGCGATCAATGCCGTGATGTTCGTCGCCGAGCTGACGGTCGCCTGGTTCGCGGAGTCGGCGGGCTTGCTCGCGGATTCACTCGACATGTTCGCGGATGCCGGGGTCTATGGGCTAGCGCTCTACGCGGTCGGACGCAGCGCGCCCGCGAAGTCACGGACCGCACACGTGTCGGGCTGGTTGCAGGCGGCGCTTGCGATCAGCGCCCTCGTCGAGGTCGCGCGGCGCTTCGTCGCCGGAGGCGAGCCGGAATCCACGCTGATGATCGCGATGGCGTCCGTGGCGCTTGTCGCGAACGCAGCGTGCCTGTGGCTCGTGTCGATGCATCGCGAGGGCGGCGCGCACATGATGGCGAGCACGATCTTCTCGACGAACGACGTGATCGCGAACCTCGGCGTCATCGCGGCGGGCGTGCTGGTTGCGCTTACCGGGTCTCAGTATCCGGACCTGGTGATCGGAATGATCATCGCCGCGATCGTGCTGCTCGGTGCGCGGCGCATCCTGCGGCTGAAGTGAGGGTCTTCTCCGCATTGCGTGCGGACCTCGTGTTTGTTCCGCTCGATGGTAGGAGTCACCGATGGCATCGCGCGTACGCGACATGCGCTTGATCCGGGAGACCCGCCGCCGAGACGTGGAGCGTGCTGAACGTCAACTTCATCCACCCATCGCATTGCTCCGCTCGGCTTGTTACCGAGCGTGGGTCGTTGCCTCACCGAATCTGCTACCCGCGGTGGCAGCCCGGTGTTTGATTTGACCGTCCCCTGCCGCTGCCGAACGTCGCCGCTCGCGTGCTGCGCATGGCTACGGGCAGGTGCCATCCCACAGGGTCACGCGCTTGACGCGAAGGCTGCGCGGATTCATGTCGTTGGGGTTGCCCTGGATGTGGATGCCCAGGTGCACGGTGGCGTCGAGCACATCGGCCGGCGTCTCTCCGGCGCGATAGCTGCCAGCGTCGGTGAGCGAGGCACCGCCGTCGCGGAGCCCTTCGACGACGTAGCTCCACGAGCTGGCGCCGAGGCTCCACGTGACGATGAATCCATCTGCGAGCTCGGCCTCGTCGTAGGGCTGCAAACCAAGCGGCGTGGCGTAGGTTGCCTGGTTGCCCATGTCGACATTCAATGGGTTCGTTCCCTGACCGCGGATTCGAAGCACGAGCGAGCCGCCGGCACCGTCGATGGTGGCCTTGTTGGACTGCAACCCGAGCGCGATGCCGTTCCAGATCGGCGTGTCGGCCGCGAGCACCTCGAGACGGACGGTCATGCCGGCCGGGTTGAAGACAAAGCTCGTGTTGCTCGCAGCGCCGTGGGCCGGGGCCTGTGGGGGCGTGTTGTTCGACGTCCTGATCTCGAGCCCGCCACCGGCTAGCTCGGCCGAGGTCCCGTTGCCGGTGTTGTTCGTGACGGCTGCGAACCCGTCCCCGATCGACTGTGGCCCCGTGGTCGCGAGGTCGGTGTTCTCGAAGCTGTCGTCGATGACGATCGGCGCGGCGCACATCGCTGCGTCGAGAACGTCCTCCACCGCCGCGTCAACGGTCGCCCCGCCGTCATCGACCGTCCCGACCGCCCCCAGGTGGAAGGAGCATGCCGACACCAGGCTACACGCCAGAGCGAGCGAATGAGACGACACCAGGATCTCAGTCTACGTGATGTCGTGTCGCGATTGTGGGGAGACCGGGAGACTGGACCTACTGGCGCAGCCGCGTCGGACGTGACTCATGAGGGAACGGCAGTGCGGCAATTCGCTGTCGGGCGGCAACCCGCCCAACCCTTTCGCGGTCGAGCGGGCGATCATGGGCACCTTGATGACGCATCGACCGATCTTCGTCGTTTCGATCCTGGCTCTCGTCGGCACGACGACGGCGTGCGGCGGCGCACACCATTCGTCGAATCGCGCAGCCGGCCCTGTCGCGTGCGTGCCGGTGCGCGTCCTCGACGAGGAGGAGCGTCCACTCGCGGGCGTGAGCCTCGAGATTCACGCCGAGGCCTGGGTCGGGCCCGAGGGCGCGTTCTATGTCGAGGGCGGTCAGCCCATCGACGCCACGGGTGGGCTCGTGCACAGCGCGGCGGACGGCACTGCGTGCGTCCCGGACCCAGAGCCGGCGCTCGTCACGATGCACGAGACCATCGCCGACCAGCCCCACGGTTCGCTCGCGATCCCGTATGCGGGCGGCTTCGGCCCCACGCGGGTCGGTCGCGTCCGCCGAAAGTTCCTTCGCGCCGAAGCCGTGAGCTGGCCTGTGTCCATCTCCAATGAGCTTGCGGTCGGCATCACCCCGGTCGGTCCGCGCACGCTCCGGCTCGGCCCGGCACGTACTGCGTTCGCCGAGGTGATCTCCGCATGCCCACCGAGCACGCTCTCGGCCGTCGCGTCGGCCGGCGGGGCCGGCGTGACAGGCGTGCCGACGATCGAGGCCTGGAACCGCGTGCGATTTCGCTTCGAAGGCCTGGGGCCATTCATCTACAGCGTCACGGTTCGCTCGTGCGAGGGCAGCGTCGATGGCACGCTCGATGCTGCCGAGCGCGGGGGGGAACGCCACCCAATCCCGACGTTGGCAACGGTCCCCCACTCCGGCCAATCACCCGTCGGCAAGGCGGTCCAGCTCGTTGCGCACGGCACCCGCGGCTGCGTCGTGACCGACGCCGGCGAGATCGGCTGCTTCAAGCGCGTCTATCGGCGTACAGATCTCCAGCCGCCGCGCCTGCTCGCGAGCTGGCTGGATCTCGGAAAGCTCGCTTCTCCTGGAACGACCGCGCAGGTCGCCGGCGTCGGTCCGTCATGGTGCGCGCGCGACGTCGATGGCGAGGTCTGGTGCTGGGGTGACAGCGGCTACGGGATGTTCGGCGACAACCGCCGTCACGTCGACGCGAACGCACCCGTGCACGTGCCCCTACCCTCGCGCGCGATCGATCTCGCCGTCAGCGGCCAGCACGCCTGCGCTCGCGTCGAGACCGGCGCGGTGCTGTGCTGGGGCTGGAACGGCTACGGCCAGCTCGGTCTCGGCGAGCGGAACGAGAGCGTGACCGTGCCGCGCGAGGTCCCGGGCTTCCGCGGCGCCACGATGCTCGCGCTGTCCCGCACTTCGACGTGCGCGGTCCTCGCCGGCGGCGACGTGGCCTGCGCCGGCCGCGACAAGTTCGCGGAAATCGGGGTCGGCCCCGATGGGATCGAGCGGGAGGCGCGCACGCCGCGTCGGGTGCCCGGCGTCGCGGCCAAGGCTCGGCTGGAGACCGAGGACATCGCGACGTTCGCCGTCGACGGCACCGGTCGTCACCTCATCTGGGGTCCGGAGCTGGGACGGCGACACGGGCGCGACAGCTGCGAGCTACGCGCCGGAACCATCGAGTGCAGCGACGTCATCGGCTCGGCGTGGCTACCAATCACCACCGATCCGTCGCCCGCGCCCTAGGATCGAACACGGCGATCCTCGGCCTCGAACCACGCGATCACGGATCGACGGTCCCCAGGTACAGATCGCGATCACCGCCCCGATTCGAGATGAAGACCAACTCGCAACCATTCGCCGAGAGTGCAGGGTCCGCGTCGTAGCTCGGGCCCACGATCGCGCTCAGCGCGAACGGTGCGCCGAACGGCGCCGCGGTGGAGGGTCGGATGGAGGCGAACAGCTGGAGCGGGCTGTTGGCCGCGAACACGAGGACGAGCTCGTCGGGGGACAGGTCGGGATCTGCCTCAGCAACTCCGTTCGGGTCTCCGCCAGTTGTCAGGAGCAGTCAGCGCACCGAGCCGGCAAACGTTGCGTGGACCGACGGGGCGCCTGCGCGGTCGGTCTCGGCGTGCGCTCACCTCAGGCGAGCTTGCGAGCGGGCGACGCTGGCGGGCTGGCCCGGCTCGTCCGCTCCGATCCGGTCACCGTGGCGCGGCATATGCACCGACGCGCGTCCAATGGAGGACTGTCATGCGCATCCCGAACCGTCACGTGTACTCGAAACCGACCGTCGTCTCCGCACTCATCGCCGCGAGTGCGTTCGTCGCATGCTGGGAGCCCGTGGAGACCACCACCACCGACCAGGAGGTAAGTAGCTCCGCCGTGGATCATGCGAACGGCCACGCCGCGTTCCAGCGCTGCTCGACCCGAACGCCGGACGACGCCGAGATCGCGCGCGTCGAGCAGGCGCTTGGCCAGCACGCGAAGCGGCCCGGCGGAGGTGGTGAACCGGTGGTGACGGGCGGCACGGTCCGGGTCTACTTCCACGTCATCAACAACGGGTCGGGCATTGCGAACGGCGACGTCCCGCAAACCATGATCGATACACAGCTCGCCGTGCTCAACGACGCGTACACGCCGTGGGGCTGGTCGTTCGAGCTCGGCGGCGTCGACCGCACCACCAACGCGACCTGGTACGCGGCGACTCCCGGTTCCAGTGCGGAGCGCGAGATGAAGGCGGCGCTGCACATCGGCACCGCGGACGACCTGAACATCTACTCCAACAACATGGGGCAGAACCTGCTCGGCTGGGCGACGTTCCCGAACTCCTACGCCTCGGCTCCGAGCAACGACGGCGTGGTGATCCTGTACGCGTCGCTACCCGGCGGAAGCGCGGCTCCCTATGACGAGGGCGACACGGCGACCCACGAGGTTGGCCACTGGATGGGCCTCTACCACACGTTCCAGGGCGGCTGCTCGAAGAGCGGTGACACCGTCGGCGATACCCCTGGCGAGCGCTCGGCCGCGTACGGCTGTCCGGTCGGTCGCGACACCTGCCGCGGCACCGGCGAGGATCCGATCGAGAACTTCATGGACTACACCGACGATGCCTGCATGTTCGAGCTCACGCTCGGGCAGGACGCGCGCATGGACGCGATGTTCTCGACCTACCGCTACGGTAGGTGACCTCCTCGTTGGATCGATCGCGCACTGGTCGACGACCCGCGACGCGCACGCATTCTTCGCGCGAACCTGGGGGCTTGTGCCGTTCGCGCAGCAGGCGAAGGAGCTGTATGTCGGCGAGCTGCAGCCGATCGGGCCCAATCTGGTTACGCGCGCACGCGGCTTGCTGCAGATCCGGCAAACGCGATCGAGACCCACCTCCACGAGCTCGAGAGCCGCACGGCGACTGCGTGCGGGACGTACGCGGGTAACAACCATGGCTGCCTCAGCGCTCCCGGCCCCGACCCGACGCCGATCGCGGACTGCCTGACCGAAGCACTCGCAACCGGGATCGTCGGCGAGGCGACCGGCACCCACGCGCACTACGGGAACGACATGATCTCGTCGCGGAGCGCCTTCGCAGTGACCCTGACGTACGTGTTCGCGGCCGATCCAGCGATCACGATCATCGATCACACCCCCGCGTACCCGAGAATCGTTCCTGCTTGGGCGCCTCATGAACAGACACGACCGCTGAACATCCCCTGCCCGTCATGGCCGGCTCGCCCGGCAACAGAGCTAGACGGCGCGCTCTGCCAGTTCATACTTGAGACATGAAGCCGCCAACGCTTTCGCGCTACGCGCTGTGCTGCCTTGGCCGCGCTCTCCTGGCCGCGCCCGCGCTCGTGCGCGGCATCGACCGACGCCTGCGCGAGGAGATCATCCTCCACGTCTCGTCGGTCAACAGCTGCCCCGTGTGCTCTGCAGTGCATGGCTTCTGGGCGCACCGGATCGGGCTCACCGATTCCGAGATCGCCCACGCTCGCGATGTGAACGTCGATGGTTGGGATCACCGGACGCGCGTGGCGCTGCGCTACGCCGAACTGCGCACGGCCGATCACGAGCGCGAGCACCCGGAGGATGTCGCCGCATTCGAGCGCGAGTTCTCGACGAGGGAGCGCGCGGCCGTGCGAGCGTTCGTGGACTTCTTCACGTTCACGAACCGCTTCAACAATACGTGGGAGCGCCTGCTGCCGGGCGCGGCGGCGCGGCGGCAGCGGCTGAACATCGAGCACTGACCCATCGGCTGATGCGAGACCCCGGCGCCCGGCCGCGCGGTCTAGATCTCGGGGGATCAGAACGGGAGTTGCAGCGTCGCCAGGGAGAACACCCCATCGATCGGTGCGCCGCTGATCGTCGATGCGGTGGTGAGATGCAGACTGCCGGAGCTCACGATGCCGAGGGCCTCGAACGTGTTGGTCGAGGGCGTGAAGAGAAACACGCCCGTCGGGGCCCCCCCGAATCCGAGAGGCACGTCGCCCGGCACGAAGGACGACGGGTCGATGTTGACGAACACCACGGTCACCGTGTTGTCCGGGTTCAGTCCGAACAACTGGAGCACGGGCTTGCCCGAGTCGGGGTCCAAGCCCGATGCGCTGCCGATCCGCGTCGCGGACCCGAGCGGAACGCTCTGGACCGTGCCGGTCAGCGTGCCGGTGCCGGATGCGAACACGTCCGGTGCACCGAGAGTCCCCCACGTCGTCTGGAAGGTGCCCCCAGCGGTGCCGTTGGACTCGAAGCACGGCTTGGCGTTTGGCTTGAACGGAGCGGTCCAGGCGGGCGGGCCCGCCGCGAGGGCATCCGTGATCTGCGTGCGGCGATCACGCACGAACTGGCGAACCCGGTCGAGCTGCTCCGCGGGCGCGATGACCTGTGCCGCCATCCGATCGATCTCGGCGAGCAGCTCGTCCTCGTTCCAGATCGTGGCGAGGTGCTGGCGCAAGCGGGCGAGATAGCGGTCGCGTGTCGGCGTGTAGAGGTAGAGGCGTCGCGCGAGCAGGCCGTTGGCCGCGACCGCCGCGTTGCTCCCGTTGATCACGCTGTCGGTCTGGAAGGTGTTGTCGACGCCCCACGGGAGGAACGAGAACCGGCCTGTCGCCGGATCGTCATAGACCAGGAAGTTGTTGGCGAGCCCCGAGTAGCTGTCGGTGTGGCCGATCAACACCTCGGCAGCCCAGTAATCGAGGAACTCCTCGATGTCGACGAGCGGATCGAGCGCGGCGAGCATCTCCGCATCCGGCAGGGCGAGCGCCGCCGACACCGCGTCGAGGTCCGAGCGATCGGGATCGCTGTCATTGGTCTTCTTGTCGAAGGTGAGGCTCCACGCCGGACGGAAGTCCGAGAGCGCGCCTTCGTACAGGTTGCCGGCGTCGTCGGAGAAGTGGCGCCGAAGCATCGGCTTGTTGACAGCCTCGACGTTGACGTAGAAGCCGAGATCGCGACCGTTGACCCTGACGCGCGCGAAGTTGCACCGCGATGCCGGCACGCCCGCCTTCGCGAAGACCTGGTACGCGAGGCACTGCTTGATCAGGGCGGGATCCTGCTTCGCGTTGTTGAGCGTCAGCGACTTTCGGCCGTAGAACGTCTGCCCCGCGATGTACTCGTCGGTGTTGATCTTGAGGCTGGGCTTGTCCTCGTCGAGCGAGCCATAGAAGCCCTTCTTGCGGACGGCCACGTCGGACAGCTGCTGACCGTCGATGCTGACGGTCGCGTGGAACTGCGTGAACGGATTCGGGTGCGGTCCCGTCGGGCACGCACCGAAGATGTCGCTGGCCAGGCGCGTCTGCATGCGCAACGCATCCCAGTCGGCTTCGGCGATCGTGATCGACACGTCGACGATGCGCGTCGAATCGTACAGCGGACCGCTAAGATCCGGCTCCGGGATCGGCTCGGGCTCGGGCTCGGGCTCGGGATCAGATACGAGCGCGTCGCCGTGGCACCCCACGAGGAGGACGAGCGCAATGATCGTGGGGTTACGCACCTGCACCGTCCTACGCAAGGCGCGTACCACGCAGAACTCATTGATTCGACGGCACCGTGTGGGCTTCCTCCACACGCCACTGCGTTCGGGTGTGGGATCTGGCGGATCAGACCGGGTGCCGGAGCTCCACGACGGACGGGGCGAGGTCGCGGAACCCCGTCGGGCAGACGCTCATCGCGCCCGTCCGCGGACAGCGCTTCGTGCGCGCCATGTGTCGCCTCGGTCGCCTCTGACGATCGCGTCTCACAGTGATGCGGCGGTTACCGATCTGGTGGAAAGGATCGCCAGTGTAGGATCGCAGGATGTGCGCTGACCAGAGCGGCTCATGATGCCGGATCGCCTGATCGTGCTCGCCACGCTGCTCTCTGCGTGCGGGCGGATCGGCTTCGACCGAGCAACACCGTGTGCCACCAGCGCCGAGTGCGCAACGGGCAGCTGTTCCGACGGCGTCTGCTGTGACACCACGTGTGCCGGTACCTGCGATCAGTGCATCACGGGTACGTGCCAGGCCGTCGAGATGGAGTGCTCCGGCGACTGCGCGGCCTGCCGGCCTTCTGGGGGTGGCTACAGCTGCGAACCCGATGCAACCGCGTGCAGTTCGATCTGCGTCACCGCGATCTGCAAGGGCGCGGGGACGAGCTTCGCTTGCGACGCCGCGACGTGCTGTGCGACGAGCGTCGCGCCCAACTTCGTGGGCAGCTGCGGGACAGCGATCGATGTCATGGTGCCGAGCGGCTGCCAGCTCGAGTACGACGTCAACACGTGCTGCACCGGGGTCCAGTACATCGAGGTCACGTGGGACGTCCAGGCGTGCCAGGCCGGCACCTGGGTCCAGGTCGATAGCGGCGCCGATGCGTTTCCCTGCAACGGGTGCCCGACCGAGATCCGGAACTCGTGGACCGACAGCTGCGGTAACGCGAGCGGAACCGCGATCGTGTGCATGTAGGAAATGGGTCAGACCCCATTCCGTTGCGACCGGTCGCGCGAGGCCGCGACCGGAGCGTACCGGCCCTCGTCCTGACGCTCGGTGCCTGGCGCGGTAGCATCGCGTCATGATCCGACAGGTGTGGGTGGTCGTGCTCCTTGGTACGGGATGCTGGACCACGGCGGGGCCACCTGCGGGGAGCTCGGCGGGCGAGGTGACGCGGGGGCCGGATCACGAGTTGATCCCGGTGACCGAGGGCGAGCGCATCCTCGAGGCCGCGGCGGCTGCGAGCCCGCCCGGGCGCAGCCGTCTCGAGGTCTCGGTCATCGACGCCGTCGGCGTTGGCGATCCCATCGACGTCGGGTTGCGGATCGACGGCATGAGCCGAACGATGACAGCCGAGGTCACGCTCACGGGGAAGGGTGTCGTCGAGCATCACAGGGTCCCCCTGCACTACGAACCACCGGGCTTCCAGGGCTGCGACCCGGTGCACGACCCCGATGAGTGCCGTCGGGATCCGCCACGCGGCCACATGACCTCGGTCCGTCTGCGGCCGCTCCGCGCGGTCGGCGAGTATCGGATCCAGGCGCGGGTCGATGACCCTGCGCTGCGCGCCGAGCATGCCGTCGCGTTTCGGGTCGTATCTCCGAGGCTGCTTCGAGCGTATCGGGTGCTCCCGTTCGGTGGCCTCGGCAGCTTCGCGCTGCGTGCCCGCGCGGTGGTCGAGACCACGCAGGCCGGGCGGCGGATCGTCGTCAGTCGCGGGGTCTACGAGCGATCGGGCGCGCTGACGATCGCCGACGTGACCGAGGATCTGAGCGAGCAGCCCGGGTTGCTCCAGGCGATCGGTCACGAGCTGCGCGGGATGCCGACCCGCGTCGGTCTGCATACGGTCTTCGTGGATCGGGGCCACTTCGCCACGTGGGTCTCGAGCCCGATGGCGGCACACGGCCAGGTCGCGGTCCGGATCAGCGGGGACGTGCTCGAAGACCTGGCCTTGATCGAGGGCCTCGCCCGGATGCACCAACCCGTGCGCTCCGCGACGAGCGCCGCCCCACCCGGACCTGCTCCGCCGGTGCGCCCCCCACCGGGGGGGCCACCGCCTGTGAGCTCGCCGCCGGTGCGTCCTTCGCCCGTGCGTCCGCGACCCCTGCTCAACACCGCACCGCCCGGCACGTGCAACGCCGACGCGCATCACTGCTGTGACGCGCGCAACCAGATCGTGCGCCCCGGCGGGTGCGAGCCGTCCTACCCCGACGGCGTGGTGGCGGGGATGCGGCGCGGCAGCGATGGGTTCTGCGAGCCGGTCGAGTGCCACCTGCGCTGCCTGCCTGGCGATGCGCGGATCGCGACGCCCGACGGCCAGGTCGCCGTCTCGGCATTGCGCGCCGGCGATCGGGTGTGGACCGTTTCCTCGGATGGCGCGCGGATCTCGGCGGCCATCACCCAGGTGACGTCGGTGCCGATCGTGGGAGCGCACGCGGTGGTCGAGCTGGTGCTCGCCGACGGTCGATCGGTGCGGGGCTCGGCGGGACATCCGTTGTCCACCGGTCCGTCGATCGGCACGCTGCGGGTGGGCGCCACGCTGGACGGTTCGACCGTGGTCTCGATCCGAGCGGTGGCGGTCCACGGCGCGACCTGGGACCTACTTCCGGACGGGCCTACCGGCGCATACTGGGCCGACGGTGTGCTCCTCGGTTCGACCCTGGGTCAGGATCGAGCAGGTTCACGTCGTTAGCTCGCAGGCAGGTCGAGGGCATCAGACCTGTGCGATCAGCTGTCCCTGATCGTAGAACCCCTGACCCTCGACGTGCCACAGCCCCGCCGCCAGCCGCGACAGCACGGTCCACAGCGGGCCGAGCAGCTCCATCGCGTTGGGCGTGCCGTCGAGGATCTGCACCGCGAGAACGGCCTGCGTGCCCTGGACTCGCTGCATCACCTGCGAGGCCCCCACGTCCTGCAGCTTCTTCATCATCCCGTTGATGTCATCCGAGAACATGTCGGACCCGGGGTTGTTCACTTCGATCTCGGCGAGCAACTGGCCATCGCGCGACACTTCACCGCCGTCGATCTTGAAGCTCGGATCCTCGACGCTCAGTGACTTCTTGATCACGTTGAGCGCAAGGGTTGCATCGGCGAAGTAGCGCATGTACTGACCCACGGCCGGAGCATGCTCCAAGACCGGATCGAGTGGCGAGACCTTCATCGGGGAAATGGGGTCCGACCCCATTTCCCGTGGCACGACGCCTGAATCGTCTGGCGCACGCCCATGTCGGCAGCCTTGCACGCACTCGCGAGCGCCGCGTAGCCCTCGGGGGGCACGCCGATCAGTGCTGCCTGCACCTGCTCGTACGCCTCGCGCAACGCGTCGCGTTTCGCCGAGGGCATCGCCTGACACTGATCGAGCTCGTGGATCGCGCTGCCGTATTGCCTGCATTCGTCGGGGAGCTGCAGGTCGGCGGGCTCGACGACCGTCATCGCCTTCATCATGCACTCGGCGTAGCGCTGGCCGAGCGCCGTCATCTTCCTCAGCACGGCTGGGTCGGGCCGCTCCGGGTGGCGTGGCGGTCGCTGCGCCATCTGCACCGACCAGCGGGTCATCGCGGTCTGGACCCCATCGGCGCAGCGCTTGTCCTTGCACTGGCACATCTGTGCTGACAACGCGCCGAACTTCGCGAGCACCGCGCCGAACGGACCGACCTGCGCGGCACGTGACGTGGCCTGCGCGGCGCTGGCGGTCGGGAGCGCGAGGAGCGCGCCGTAGAGGGTGGCGATCGCGCCGATCGCCACCCTTCGCCCACCCCGGCGGCGCGGCCCGGGCCCCCCGGTGAGGCGCAGGGCCTCGTCGACGAGGTCGCGCTTCTGCTCCTTCAACTCCTCGACCGCGTCGACCAGCTCGTCGATCTCGCCGACCTCCTTGGCGATGTCGCGGAGCCGGAGCTGACGGGCGGCAACGTCGTCGCGATAGGGCATGCGCGAGAGACACCGTCGGGTGGGCGCGGTTTCGTGGTTGTTTGCGGCGCCTGTCGCCACGCCCCGGAACAGCTCGCTGCAACCTGAGGTTCGGTCGGCGACCAGTGGCTGGGCGGAGCTCGCGGCGCGGGGAACGCGCGTACGACGGATTTCGGCATCCCAAGCCCGCATGTGTTCCGGACAACATCCCGTCGCTGCGAACCGGGCGCGGTAGTCGGTGATGGACTTGCGCTGACGAAGCTGCGCGAGCCAGTCATCGATCTTGGCGGCCGGCCAAGTGCCGCCACACCCGTCCGGATCGCCGCAACGCACGCCGGTGCAGGCGGGCACGCACGCGTCAGGAGGATTGGCGTCGGCGACGAGATCGAAGTTCTTGCGCCCGCACGAGCCGAGGAGCGCAGCGATCACGACCACCCGCACCAGCGGCCACACCGTCACGAGTACCTGAACCGCAGGGCGCGCGCTGCGTTCGCGAGAAGGGTGCCACCTCGAATCACCTGCGTTCGACCAAGGTTCGCGTGTCAAGATGGTCTCGATCGCATGCTGCGTCGACTCGCGCTCGTCGGCTTTCTCAACGGCCTCGCGTGCTCGCCGACGGCGATGACTCCGTCGAAGCCGACGCCGGTCGTACGCCACGTCGAGCCGCCGACCGGAGCCGAGGCCAATGCGCTCGGGGTGAGTCCCGATGACTCGCCGGTCGAGCGGGCGAAGCGCCGTCCCGCCGTGACCCTCCAGGCGATCGACGTCGATCGCATCCCCCCGGCGGAGAGCCGGATGGTCATCGAGAATGCGATCCCGACCTTCCATCAGTGTTGGCACGTCCGCGAGGACACGGCGCGGACAGTGTTCCGGTTTCACGGGAGGTTCGCGGTCGACTCATCCGGGCGGATCTCACGCCGCGAGGTATCGAGCGACGACGACGTCGCGCGATGCGTGGCCGCGACGATCGAGAGCCTCCACATCTTTACGACGGACTCCGGGTCGCTGACAGTCACGATGGTGCTATCGAGCGAGTCCGATGCGCCGCCTTGAGATCGTGCTCGTGTTCGCCTCGTCAAGGTAGGTCGGCGCCGTCGCTGTACCAGCGCTCGTGCGGCGACCACTCGTTGCAGCGCAAGCACTGCGTGTCGCGCCACGCGGCGTCGCAAGCGGGACAGATACCGCGCGTGTCGAACGTGTTCCACGCGTGGCCGCATGCGCAGGCCCAGCGGTCGTGCTTGCTCGGCGTCCAGGCGCACTTCGGGCAGCGGATCTTGCGCTCGCGATCGCGTGTGCGCCCACCCGGAGCCCGATCGGTCTCGTGGAACGCGAACATGCGGGGCACGCGATCAGGCTAGCAGTCGACGGCCTTGCCAATCCTCGGAAGTCACGGAGTCAGGGGGCGACCGACGAGATCTCGAACCGGGTCGTCGACCGACGAGCGTGCCCACACACGGGGGTGAGCAAGTAGCTCCCATCCGGAACGTAGGCCATGGGCGTGGGCTCCACGTCGCGATGTGTGACCGTCCGCGGGCCCGGCGCCGTCCGCACCACCTCGAGATCGCCGCCGGCGCACCCCGGCTGGATCAGGAACCGGATCATCGCGCCCGTGCCGCCGGCGTGGCGGAGTCGCTGTGCCGTGCCGTCGAGGGCGATCGTGGCGCCGGCCGAGGTGACGCCCCAGATGATCGGACCGCCAGGAGGTTCCATCAACACCGGTTGCGTGGACGTGACCGTCGACCGTGGAGGTGTCTCCGCTGTCCGAGCCGCGTCGGGCGTGTCCAGGACCGCGTCCATGATCGTCGCGCCGACGAGCAGGATGGCGGCGAAGGTCAGCCACGCTCCCCGGCCACCACCACTCGCAGGAGTGAATGCCAGCTTCATCCTTTGAAGGGTACCCGGCACCGGAACGAAGCACAGGCACCTTTTCGCGCAGTCACATCGTGGTGCCGCAGAACGAAGGGCGCCGTTCGTCGTGCTCCGCTGGTAGCGGTGTAGGCGCAACGGTCACCGGCAGCCAGGCGCGGCCGAACTGGACGGGCGAAGCCAGCCGCCGTTACCATGGTGGAGATGAGGAGCGTGAGCTGTGTGCTCATCGTCGTGGCCGCGACGGGCTGTGGCCGCCTGGGTTTCGATCCGGAGGGCCTCGACGAGGTCACGCCGGATGCGTCC
>Ga0102851_10001171_pt1 | contig 14626 bp, 16 predicted proteins | sample Mud3Dept3metaG_FD_79558 | JGI IMG/M metagenome (GOLD analysis project Ga0102851, IMG submission 79558) | Freshwater wetland microbial communities from Ohio, USA, analyzing the effect of biotic and abiotic controls - Mud 3 Core 4 Depth 3... | ecosystem: Environmental > Aquatic > Freshwater >... | reverse complement strand
CATCGTGGAGCAGACCTCGTTTAGGACCATGAGCGGACGGCGGGAGGGCAATGAAGATGCGCGGTCCCATCAGCGGAAGGGCATAGCCGGGGACTGGACAAATCATTTCACCGAGCGGCATATCAGGATTTTCACGTCGATGGGCGGTGAAGATCTTCTCAGGATGACGGGGCACCGGGTCTGATATGAAACTGTACGTTCCGTTCGCTCAGCGCGTCCGCCTTCTGAGCAGGCTGGATCTTTTTCTGGAGCGGTTCCCCGGCTATATCCGTGCGAAGTACGGGACTGACCTTTCCCGCGAGTCCATCGTCGTTGTCACGATTGACTCCCTGCGGTTCGATGTTGCCCAGCAGGCTGAGACGCCGCATATCCGCGCATTGTTTCGGGCATCTGCTTCAGACGGCTGGATCAAGGTGGGATCACACGGCACATATACCCTGCCTTCTCACATCTCGATGTTCCATGCCGGCATTTTCCCGTGCGATAACCGTCCGGACGTCCCGCCTCCCTATAACCGGGAGAAGGAAAAGCTCTTCAAGGCACAGCTTGCGTGGGAGAGGACGACCGGCGCGAGATTCCCGACCCCTGCAGCCCCGAATATCGTGAGGGGTTTCGAAAGGATGGGATACCGTACGCTGGGAGTGGGAGGAGTCCATTGGTTCAATGACCGGTTTATCACATCTGACCTCTGGAAAACGCAGTACTTCAGAGAGTTCCACTGGAAGGAGGATTTTTCCGAGAACTGCAGCATTGCTTTTGAGAATCAGATCGGCTTGATCAGGAAGCTTCGGCTTGATCAGGAGAAGAGACCGGTATTCCTTTTCCTGAACGTCTCTTCTACCCATACACCGTACATGGGCTTCGGCAGATCTCTTGACGGACAGAAGAAGGCCCTGGAGTATGTGGACAGTCACCTGCCCGAGCTGCTTGATGTCCTTCCTGACAGGTTTCTGATGCTGCTGCTTTCAGACCACGGCGAATGTTTCGGCGAGGACGGTCTCTGGGGACACAGCTTCTACCATCCGAGCATCATGGAAGTGCCGTTTGCCTGTATTGCGTACCAGAGGGACCGATGGTTATCTGAGAGGGGGCAGGGCGGACAGGTGCGCGTATGATCACGGTCCTGATGCCGGTCCATAACGGGGAAAGATATCTCGGGCGGAGCATCGAAAGCGTCCTGAGTCAGAGCTGTACTGATTTCGAATTCCTGATCATTGATGACGGCTCCATCGACAGCAGTGCCGACATCATACGCTCCTATAAAGACAAACGGATCAGATTTCTCATGAACGGGACCAACCAAGGGCTGGTTGCCACGCTCAATAAGGGGCTTGAACTGGCACGGGGGAACTATATCGCGCGCATGGACTGTGATGATGTCTCTGTTCCCGCCCGCCTTGAGCGGCAATTCGATTTTATGGAAAAGAATCCGGCGGTGGGCGTCTGCGGGACATGGGTTCGTACCATAGGGGAGAAGGGCGAAATCTGGGATTATCCGTCGGGCTCCGACGAGATAAAATGCTCTCTGTTGTTCGAGTCTGTGCTCGCACACCCGTCTGTCATGCTCCGGGGCAGGCATTTCGGGAAGGGAGGGTTTCGTTATGACGGAGGGTTCCCGCATGCGGAAGATTACGCGTTGTGGGTCCGTTGCGCGGATGCGATGGAATTTGCCAACATACCTGAAGTGCTTGTGGAGTACCGTATCCACCGCGATCAGACGGTCCGGAGGGAGCTGCAGGGCAAGGTGATGTCGGCCGATCGGGTCCGTGAGCTCCAGCTGAGATCTCTCGGCATACGCCCGGCGCCTGAAGAAAGGGAACTGCATCGTGCACTGAGCCTGTTCCGGTTCCGCCCGGATAAAGCATTCGTAGACCTTGCTGATGTCTGGCTTCAGAGGATACGGTCCTCGAACCGGACCAGCGGCACATACCGGGATTCTGCGTTGGCGGCGGTCCTTGCTGAGAGGTGGTATGCCGTCTGTTGCGCAGCAACAGCGTTAGGGTTCTGGGTATGGCGGCGGTATTGGGCTTCCCCGTTGGCTGATGCTCACCGTCTGAGCAGAAAGGAGATCATGAAATTTGCGATAAAGTGCGGACTGAAGCGTGGACACTGAACTCACATCAGGGCGGCGCATCGCGATTATTTCGCACTCATTCCCTCCGTATGGCGGCGGAGGGATTACGAGCCTGCACGCTAACCTGTATAACGCGTTGAAGAGCAAGGGGTTCCGCGTCAGGATATTCACCTTTGGAGACCACGGCCTGCGGCAGTCCGGCGAAGTGGACGTCATACGGCATGGTTCTCCCAAGGCCATCATCAGGATGCTCCGAATCCTGAACAGGCTGTATTTCAGAATATCGGAGCGGTCGACGTTTGCCTATCAGGTTCTGGATATCCTCGAGTCGGCGCTTGGGTCCCTTCTCATTAACAGGCCGCTTAAGGCGTTCGCCCCCGATGTCGTCATCCTTCCTGACCACAATGCCCCGGGGCTCTTTCTGCGGAAGAAAACGAAAGGCGTATCATGGATATTGGTCTCACACCATAACCCGAAGCGGTTCCTGAACAATCCATTGATCGGCGTCCATTCACACAAGGATGCCGCTGTTGCAGTACGACTGGAAAATAGGGTCCTCACAAAGGTCGATAAGGTTGTCTGTCCCTCAAACTATATGAGAAGCGTCTTTTCCGATACCTATGACTTCAGCGGTCCCGTTTCGGTCGTACCGAATCTGATCGATACGGGACTCCTGTTGTCCGTGCCGGAGCAGGATATCCGGGGAAAGATCGGGCTTAGCCCGGATGCCCCGGTAGTGTATGTTCCGTCTGCGGGCGGCAAGCTGAAAGGGTCGCGATTTGTCTTTGAGATCATCCGCAGGCTTGCCGGCACGACAGGGGGAGACGTCGGGTTCTATCTTTCGGGAGCGGTGGACGAAGAGCTGAGATACGAGTGTACGTATGCCCCGCGGAATGCGAGGATCCATATGCCCGGCAAGGTGAGCTATCATGACAACATGGGGCTGATCAGATCCTGTTCCTTTGCCATTTCGCCGACACTGATCGAGAACCTCAGCATGTCCCTGCTCGAGGCGTGCTTCTGCGGACTCCCGGTGGTCACCTTCGACGTGGGAGGCAATTCCGATATCGTACGGGACGGGGAAAACGGATTTCTGGTCCCGTATCTTGATGTCGAGAGATTCATCGAGCGTTCCGGAAGACTGCTCCTGGATACGCAGGAGAGGAAAAGGATGGGGGATAATGCCATTGCCCTTATGAAAACAGCATTCGATCCTGAAAAGACTATCGGGCAGTATCTGCAGCTTTTCTGATATGGACAGGGAAACACACATGAAACCTGCACCGATCGCACTGTTCGTGTATAACCGGCCAAGTCACATCCAGAAGACGCTGGAGGCGCTTCGGGCGAATGAGCTTGCCGACCGCAGCGAACTATTCATCTTTTCTGACGGTCCCCGGAATGAATCTGACCGCGAGAATGTTGAGGCGGTCAGGGAGCATTGCAGGACCATACAGGGATTCAAGAAGATCGTCATGCGGGAGAGTGAAAAAAACAGGGGATTGGCTGCCTCTATTATGGCCGGCGTGACCGAAATAGTTAATGCATACGGGAAGATCATTGTGATGGAGGATGATCTGGTCAGTTCCCCGCACTTCTTGTCTTATATGAATGAAGCATTGTCGATTTATCGGCAGGAGGAAAAGGTGATGCATCTCGGAGGATACATGTTCCCGATATCTTCCGAAGGGTTGCCCGAGACGTTTTTTTTCAGGGAATCCAATTGCTGGGGTTGGGGGACATGGGCTCGGGCATGGCTGCATTTCGAAAAAGATGCACGAAAGCTTATGCACACCTTTACCAGGCAGCAGGTTAGGGAATTTAATATAGATGGATATCATAACTTCTGGCGGACGGTGAAGGAGAATTATTCCGGAAGACGTGATACGTGGGCGATATTCTGGTATGCCTCAATTTTTCTGCGGAGAGGGCTGTGCTTGCATCCGTCTGTTTCCCTGATTCAAAATATAGGACATGATGGCAGTGGCAACAATTGTCCGGGAACGGATGTCTATGCGGTAGATTTGAAAAAAGCCCCGATCAGATATTTTGAAAAGGAACAAAGGGAAAACCCCGAGGCGCTTCGAAGGATTCAGATATACTTCAGGAGCATAAGGCCTTCCTTTGCGCAAAGGCTTCTGAACAGGATACGGGAGATCACAGGGTGACACGATGCACAGAGTCGTACTGCTGCGGGAAATATCCGGTGGCGGATCGTTTGGGAGACGGCCAGTGTTAAGATCTTTATCAGGGACGCTCGCATGACAACGGAATCGGGCGCTGAGACAGCGCAGGGCTTTGGAATATCATGACCTGCTAGATTTGCCATTCGAGATCGAACAAGATTCAAGGGACGAAGATCATGCACAAATATGATATCGCCTATCATCAGTGGTGCCTGCGGCTTTCTCCCGATAGATGGCCCGTACAGGTTAGGGGCGCTTTATCAGCAGCCTATCAAGGTCTCTGATATCAGGGTATTAGCCAGGTATATGGATAGTGCAGGAAAAAGCTTGACCATACGGTTTTCCCTGTTTGACCGGAATGCCGGATTCCTCGACTTTGCCGGTGGGTACGGGACTTTTATCCGGCTCATGCGGGATATCGGGTTTGACTTTTACCGGCTTGATCCGCATGCGGAAAATCTGTTTGCAAAAGGATTTGTATAGTGTCGGCCGGTTGGAGCCATAGAACTCATAACTTCATTCGAGAGCTATGAACACGTTGTCCGTCCCATGGAAGAAATGAAAAAAATGCTCGCAATCTCAACAAACATACATTTTTCAGCTGAACTGTGGAGCAGGCCTGCTCCCAAGCCCTCTATGGGGTGGTATTATGGGCTTGACCACGGGCAGCATATATCGCTTTATTCCCTGGATACGCTGAAATACATGGCGCGTAGTCTCGACGTGAAGCTCTTCACGAACGGGGCAAATGTCCATCTGTTGACTCCTAAAAGGATGAATAACCTTCTTTTTAATCTTCTGCTGAAGCTCTGCCCGTTTGGCCTTCCCGTTTTTGTAAGGACTGCAATGAAACGTAAGACGAAACATGACCATGACCTATCCAAGACGTAGCTTGCTGTCACCGCTCAGCGTCGCGAGGATGTTAAAAATATTCCTGCGGCGTGCCTATGAATTGCTCTTGGTCTGTGTAGACCGTTTTTGCATTATTATCCCTCGGCCGGTTGATACAGGGAGGCCTATGAGGGTTCTTCTTGTCAGGCCTGATGCATTGGGAGATTTTATTCTCTGGATCGACGCTGCCAAGGAAATCAGAAAGATTTATCCCCCCGGCGACTATGAGATAACGCTCTTAGGAAATAGCATATGGAGCTCTCTGGCTGAGGGGATGTCCTGTTTCGACAGGATATGGGTGATTCAGCGGAGGGCATACCTCAACAATCCCTTGTATCGGCTGAAGTTGATTCATCGAGTCCGATCTGCAGGTTTTCGCAAGGCTGTTCTCGTGACGTGTTCACGGGAGATCCTTGGTGATTCCATAATCAGAATGAGCGGCGCCCCTGAAAGAATCGGCTTCTCCGGGGATCTTGCAAACATGACGAAATGGCAGAAACGGATCAGCGACAGCTGGTACACACGATTAGTGCCTGCTCCAGGACTACCGTTCATGGAACTGGGCTGCAATGCTGAGTTCGTGCGTGGGCTGGGATCCGAGGATTTCCGCGCAGGTATTCCGGAACTGCATGTTCCGCGTGTCATCCCAGCTGATCTCCAGGGTAAAGTTTACTATGTTGTATTCCCCGGCGCAGGCACTCCCGATAGGCGATGGCCTGTGAAGAATTTCAGCATGCTGAGTAGTCTTGTTTACAGGGCAACCGGGTGGGTCGGCGTTATCTGCGGCGGGCGCGGAGAAGAGACGATCGCAACAGCGCTGACAGAAAACTGCGATGCGCCTCTTCTCAACCTTGCCGGTCAGACGTCGTTGTTGGATTTGATCTCGGTTATTGCGGGCGCACGTTTGCTGATCGGCAATGAAACCGGTGCCATCCATATTGCAGCGGCCGTATCTACTCCTTCCGTATGCATCTTGGGCGGTGGACATTACGGGCGGTTCATGCCGTATCGTCCGGAGCTGAAGACGTCGAGACCGCTTCCCTCTGCAGTGACACGTAACATGGACTGCTTCGGATGTAACTGGCGCTGTATATTTAAGGTTGCCAGAGGAAAGGCGGCGCCCTGTGTGGATGGAGTTTCTGTGGATATGGCATGGGAGGGCGTCAACAGTATATTGTCGGTGGTAAAACGGACGTAATAGGTATGAATATGATTGCCCCAAAAGGATGCGACGATAAGAGCAGATCTCTTCGGGGATCGACTGCTGAGAAGCCGTTCCTGACCGTTGTCACGGTTGTGCTGAACAGGAGAGAATATCTTGAGCGCACAATTAAAAGTGTTGTTGAACAGACCTTCAAGGGAATAGAATATATCATCATGGATGGCGGTTCTACGGACGGCACGAAAGAGGTCTTAGAAAAATACGGGGACAGGATCTCCTTCTGGAAGAGCGAAACGGACAAGGGGATATACGACGCCATGAACAAGGGGATGAGAGCGGCGACAGGCGAATGGCTGCATTTCCTGAATGCCGGTGACGTGTTTTATCGGCAGGATACCGTGGAACGGGTTTTCAGCAGCCCTTACGGGTCAGCGGAGATGCTGTATGGCGATCAGGAGGTCGTCTATGACGCTGATTGTGCGGTGATCAAGAGAGCGCTTCCCCTGAAAGATATCTGGAAAGGCATGGCATTCAACCATCAGAGCCTTTTTACGAAGACAGAGCTTCTCCGGGAGCATCCTTTTCAGCTGTCGTACAGGATAGCGGCAGATTACGAATTCACCTTTTTTTCATTCATGAAGGGTGTTCGATTTTATTATCTCGGCTTTCCCATATCATCGGTTGCGCTTGGCGGTCTATCCGACATGAATGTCGGCGCGCACATGCGGGAGCAATGGCAGATAGCACGGACATACCGCGATACGCCGGCGGTGAACATCTATTACCGGTATGCCATGATCGTTGCAGGGTTCAAGAAGGTGCTGAAGGCCTGGCTGCCGCGAAACACGAAGACCGCTCTCGTAAGGTACAAATACCGGTGAGCAGCGCTGATCTCAGGACAGAATTGCTCATCCCGAGCTTTAATCGGCTGGGCGTACTCGCAAATACTGTTAAGCAGGTACGGTCGCTGTACCCATACCTGCGCATTTGTCTCGGGCTGCAGGGAGAGATGCCGGGTGAGGAATTTCAGGAGGAACTGGACAATGACCCGGGGATAAGGGTAGAAAAGTTGCCTGCCCCGGGCACTACGAGGACGCTGAATTATTGCATTCTCAGTTCTGATGCCGATATCATTCTGATAATGGACGATGACGCGATTCCCTGTCCCGGGTGGCTCGAGGCACACCTCGCGGCCTTCGCAGACGATCCGGACCTGCTCTATACTGCGGGAAGGGAAATGAGAGTGACAAAGAAACGGTCCGCGGTGGCAGAGCTGCTCAGCGTCATCGCGGAAAGGACGATCGGCGTGGCGGTGGGCGCCGACAAGAGAGCGCTCGGACGCATTGTCGGCTGGACAGACAGCATAGGGCTGATCTTTGGGAACTTTGACAATGAGGGGACGTGTCTGATCAATTCGCCCCGGGGCTGCAACATGGCTGTGAGGAAAGAACTGTTCGTGAAGACGGGAGGTTTCAGGGAAGAATTCGTCGGCAATGCATGGGGCTTTGAGGCTGATTTTGGACTGCGTGCCGCAAGACAAGGCGACCTGGGACGTTTCATCGGCGCAGCTGCCGTGATCCACCATGAGACCGCATCCGGAGGCAGCAGGGAAAAGGGGAAAATGGACTGGTTCAGGGATTTCTATGCAAACCATCGTGTACTGATGCGTGAACTCGGCCCTGCCGGTTGGATTGGCGCCACGCCCCGGCTGCTGAAGAGGTATTTGTTCGGATGAAGCAGACAATCGGTACAAAGGTGCCGGTACAGAGGAACTCATGATCGACTGCTCCGTGAACTACGGCAGGCATGTTATTGACGGGTATCTCAGGCAATCGCTGCCCTTCAGGTCCGTGCTCGGCATCGGGGCAGGTCAGGGGTATAACCCTTTGGCAGCTAAGCACCTTTCGGCCGATGCATCGCTCTCTGCCGAGGAAACCTGCCCCGGTGTCGTAAGACTTCTGAGGGATAACGGCATCGGTGTCAAGACCGCGGGTCTCGAAAGGGAGCAGCTACCATTTCAGAATCGCTCTGGAGATATCGTGATGGCGAATCAGGTTCTTGAGCATATGAAGGGGACCTTCTGGATATTCCATGAGATCAGTCGCATGCTGAGGAGCAGGGGAAGAGTGATCATCGGTGTCCCCACCCGCGTTTCATTTCATAACTGGATCCTTCTCTTTTTCGGCAGACAGCCAACACAGGTCAAGACCGGCTCTGCGCACGTCCGGGGTTTTATAAAGAGAGATCTGCCCGGTTTTCTTGAAGCTGTCTTTCCCGGAGGGTATTGGCTCGCTGCCTCGGGAGGCAGCAATTTCTGCCCATTTCTCCTTTTTCCGGCCAGGCTGCTTGCCGACCTGTTCCTTGGCACGAAGGGGCCTGAAACAAATTCTTATGTGGGGGAGCGGTGAAGATCGCGATTGTCCATGACTGGCTGTCGGCATACGCCGGGGCGGAGAGGGTGCTTGAGCAGATCCTCTATCTCTATCCCAGAGCCGATGTCTTTGCCCTGTTCGACTTCCTGCCCGGCAGTGAGCGGCAATTCCTGGAGGGCAGATGCATCCGCACATCTTTCATGCAGCATCTACCCTATGCCCGGCAGAAGTACCGGCAGTATCTCCTTCTTATGCCATTTGCTGTCAGACGGCTGGACCTTTCCGGATATGATCTGGTGCTATCGAGTTCGCACGCGGTCATCAAAGGCGTGAGAACGGGAGCCAATCAACTGCATATCTGCTATTGTCATACCCCGATACGATACGCGTGGGACCTGCGCGAGACCTATCTGAAAGAAGCCGGCCTTCATTCGGGTGTCAAGCGGCAGCTTGCCGAACTTCTGCTCGAGCGCATAAGAAAATGGGACCTGAAGACTTCGACGGGCGTCGACGTTTTCATCGCGAATTCGCGGTATATCTCAGAAAGGATCAGGAATTGCTACGGCAGGGATTCATCGGTCATATATCCTCCGGTAGATACCGACTGGTTCAGCATGGGCGACCGAAAAGAGGACTTCTATCTTACGGTCTCACGCTTTGTGCCCTACAAAAAGGTGAATATCATAACCGAGGCCTTCCGAGCAATGCCGGACAAGCGGCTCGTCGTCATCGGTCATGGCCCGGATTTCGATTCTCTGAAAGCGACCGCTTCTCCGAATACGCAACTGCTCGGATTCCAGGAATCGGATATCGTCAGGGAGTATATGCAGAAGGCCAGGGCCTTTATTTTCGCTGCTGACGAGGATTTCGGCATTGTGCCGGTTGAAGCCCAGGCATGCGGTACCCCGGTCATTGCATACGGAAAGGGAGGGGCGATCGAGACCGTGATCGAAGGGAAGACGGGGATCTTTTTCCGGGAGCAGACCGCTGAAAGTATTGTCGCAGCAGTCCGTGAGTTCGAAGGAACAAGGAACTTCGACCCTGCCGAGATCAGGAGAAACGCCGAGCGGTTCGGTATACAGAGATTCAGGAAGGAATACTTTCAGTTCGTCGAGACCGCCACAAATAAAACGGGTTAAGGTGACTCGGCGAGCGGCACGGCGGTTTCTCTGAGACCGGAGCGGCATTCCGTCCTTATCAGGGGTAAAGGATTCGAGAAGGATCTGCAGGAGAAGGCTGCTGTTGCGCAGATGCCTGACGAGTGTGTGATGGCCTTCGCTATGGGCATGAAGCAATACGTTGCATATCCCCTGCTACCATCTATGCCATAGCGAGCTTTTCACGGCGGTAATAGCATAAGGGGAAAGCCGTCTTTCGGTTCCGGTGCTGCCTGAGAAACCCGTTAAGGTCAATACAATTACGCTGTGCAAGCACGGAGCCGTGCACCTTTTTCATTTCTTCATTCCAGCGTGAGTCACGATACAGGATCCTACGCACATTTCCGATGAAGGTCTGCGGAGAAAAGGCAATTACCATGTCAGCATCGGACAGCGAGCCGAAAGAAATTGCTAATCGAATTGTCACCTATGATGATCCTGTCCACGTATTGGCGCATTACATCGTTTCTGAGCATGTTGCCACCTGGCTGATCGTGGTTATACAAGGCCTGCTGGATGTCTTTCACGAACATTTTTTGCCCAGAACCCTGATGTGATCCCGAAGAACTCGAATGACGGCGTGGCCAGCTTTCCACCGAAGCCCCCAATTGCAATGAGCATGACCCTGCTGTCTGCGGCGAAACCGCGTGCGATCGGCACTATGTTGTCGCTGATCTCATGCTCACTTGCGGATGCCGGCTTTATGGCTCAACGCACTTTTCGGCGCGGGGCGTCCTCACCGCAGATGCGGCCGAGAGGACAAGAAAATGCGGGTTCAGGAGGTTCTCCTTATTGTACCTCAGGGATTTGCCGGAAGCGGTTGCGATGACTTCACCTCCGGCATGTTCAACAATTGCCTGACCTGCTCCCGTATCCCATTCCATGGTAGGTGCGAAACGCGGATATACCTGTGCCCTGCCCTCAGCGACGAGGCAGAACTTGAGCGAGCTTCCGGCGGTTATAAAGTCTATATCTCTATGCTGTTTTCTTAGTCCATTGATATAGGCTTCAGTCTCCGGAGACATGTGCGAACGGCTGCCGGCAACGGTAAAGCGGGATGCAGGGGCAGCATCAGGCAGCCGTTTCGCCTGGCTGACAACAGCATCGATGGATGCACAATCATCAAACGACGATGCGGGGAGCCTAAAGGAGCCTAGTTCCTGAGCCCCGAAATAGAACAATCCTCTCACCGGTATATAAATGACGCCGAGGACAGGGCGGCCGTTCCGTATCAGCGCGATGTTTACTGTGAACTCGCCGTTCCGTTTGACGAACTCCTTGGTGCCGTCAAGAGGGTCTACCAGCCAAAAGAGCTCCCATCCCCTGCGTTCTTCAAAGGGCATGCTTTTGCCTTCCTCGCTCAGGATAGGAATATGCATGCCTTCGAGTCCTGTCAGACCCTTCACGATGACCTCATGTGACCGCCTGTCAGCAAGCGTCAGCGGGCTCCTGTCGTCCTTATGCTCAACAGCGAAGTCTGAGCCATAGACCTCGAGAATAGCAGTTCCCGCATCGTGTGAGATGCGAAGCAGTACAGGGATAAGCGCACGGACTTTCTCAAAGGGCATCTCCGGCATCAAGGTTCAGATGATCTTCCGGGCCCTGAGATGGTCAATGATCATAGCGACGCTCTCCCGGACCGAAAGTCTGTCTGTCTCGATCAGGATCTCCGGCGATATGGGTACTTCGTAAGGGTCGGAGATGCCGGTAAACTGCAGTATCTCCCCGGCGCGGGCCTTTTTATAGAGCCCCTTGGGATCACGCTGCTCGCATACCGAGATATCGCACTTGAGATAGACCTCGATGAATTCCTCGTCATCAGCACTGAAAAGAGCCCTGATGTTGTTGCGGTCAGCCGCATAAGGGGAGATGAATGCAGCAATTGTCAGCACGCCGGCATCTACCAGAAGCTTGGCAACTTCTCCCACGCGTCTCAGGTTCTCTTTTCTGCTTTCCGCACTGAACCCGAGGTCTTTGCAGAGACCGTGACGAACATTGTCCCCGTCCAGCACGAAGGTGTTGATCTTGTCGCTGAAAAGCGTGTGTTCGAGTTCCGTCGCTACGGTTGACTTGCCGGAGGCCGACAGTCCGGTTATCCAGATAAGCGCTGATCTGTGCGCATTCTGCATCCAGCGGTCCTTCTTCGTTACTTTTGCCTTGTGCCACTTTATGTTCTTGTCTTTATCCATCTCTTTTCACCTTTGCGCGAGAGGAGTACTGCTAAGGCAAGTCAGCATTCTCCCTATTGCCACGGAAACGTATTATTTTCTCTATCTGCCTCTTTCCTTGTCAAGCGAACCTGCCCCGTCAGCCCTGCAGGTATGCAGGCTCCGGAACGGAGAAGTATCTGTAGTGCTACGGGGGCTTACGTCAGAGACTCTTCTTCCTTTACTTTATCCATGCACTCAGGGCAGATACCGTGGGTGAATGACGCTTCAGAGTTTTCTTCTATATATTTTTCGACCTGTTTCCAATAGCCCTGGTCGTCACGCACCTTCTTGCACCATGCGCAGATGGGGAGCAGCCCTCTCAGCCTCTTAATCCCTTCAAGTGCTGATCTCAGATGGGAGATAAGCACCTCTTTTTCCAGCTCAGCGGTCTTCCGCATCGTGATATCCCGGTCAAAGCCAAGGATGTACTTATGGCCCTCGACCTCCATGAGAACGGCAGTCACTTCGAGCGAAAAAACGGTACCATTCTTCCTCCGGTGCATGAGCTCGGTCTTCATGGTCTCGCCTGCAATAATGCGGCTTATCATCGAAGGGGCCAGTTTCGCGGTATCGGATGTGTTCAGGTCCTGTATGTTCATCGACAGGAGTTCTTCCCGCGAATACCCATGCATATCGCTTGCGGCATTGTTCGCTGCGATGATCTTCCCGGTGTTTTCACCCTCGGCATCGATGATGAAGATGGCATCTGCAGCTGTCTCAAAGATCGCGCGATAGCGCTGTTCGCTTTCTGCAAGCGCATGCTCCATGCGTTTACGATCCGTGATGTCCCTGACCGCCTCGATCCCTGCGATGATCTCGCCGCGGGCGTTTCTCAGCGGTGACGAGATGATCTCGTAATAGAATGTCCCGCTGTCCGTGACCCTGGACTGTTCATTCTTGTGGACCTTGCCGTCCTGAAACGACAGGACAAGATGGCATGCTTCGCACACGCTGTCCTTCCGCTGATATGCTTCATAGCAATACTTGCCCCTGTGATCACCGCCGACTATCTGCTTGTGCCGGCTGTTCTGATAGAGGATCTTGAAATGCAGGTCCTGGATGCTGATGCCGTCACCCAGTGAACTGATAATGGTCTTGTTCTTTTCCTTTTCGTCATGCGCACGGACGATTGCATCGCGCATCATCTTCTTCGTGCGATCGCATTTCACCCTGAGTTCCTCCATCTCTTCGACTTTCAGACGGAGTTCGTGCAGTTCTTCGATAAGCTGGTCTTTTGTTTTGTTTTTATCGTCCATGCTAGAAAAAAGGCCGCATATGGCATGCCAGAGATATGGTACATGATTTTAATAGATTTTTGTGATCTGAGACGCTGGATTTGCAAGTTCAACATGCCAACCTCAGTTAAAACTGACAAATTATGGCAATATAACAGCTGCCAATGAAGAGACGGTTGTTCCTCAAAAAAGGGCAGATGCATGCGCATCTGCCCTTTATCTGTATTATATCTGCCCGCTGATTATTTCTTGGTTATCTCGTATTTCCCGTCCCTGTCGATCTGGATCAGCGCGTTCAGGAACCGGACCTTGTACCCGGCCTGCTTGAGGTCTTCGTAGGCGCTTTCCGCCCTTAGGCCGGTATTACAGTAGGTGATGATCTCTCTATCTTTCGGCAGATCCTTGAGCCTCTTTGTCATGTCACCCGCAGGGATGTTGATCGCACCCGCGAGCATGCCGTTCATCGCCTCATCCGTATCTCGGACATCAAGGATGAGCATGCCGGGTGATCCTCTTTCCGCAATGGCCTTGAACTCCTCTATGGATATCTCTCCCGGCCTCGGCTTTGGAACATAGGATATGACCGTGCCGGGAGTGCCCGTTTCAAGCTTGCCTCCGGCCTTGGTCCATGCGGCCATCCCGCCGTTCAGAACGGATGTATCCTTGTAGCCCCAGCTCCGAACGGTCTTGAAAGCTTCGCTGCCGACTCCGTCGCTGTAAAGCACGATCGGCGCTGACTTGTCAGCGGGAAAGCGGTCCTTTGCCGTAAGAAGTTCATTTGCCGGAATGGCAACGGCGCCGGGGATGAAGCCTTTCTTTACCGCAGCACCATCCCTCAGATCAACAAGGACATGGGCAATGTCCTTTTCGATGAAATCCTGTAACGCAGCCGGTTCGGATACGATGAGATTGCCTGCCTTTTTCCATGCAGGGAGACCGTCGTGGAAAATCTTTGCTTTGGTGTAGCCGGCGGCTTCTGCCCGACGGGCAGAATCAGGGCTCAACCTTCAGGTAACGCCGCCGCAATAAAAAATGACAAGTTTGTCCTTCTCTGATGGCAGCACCGTGTCCTTCAGCTCGTCGAACTTATCGGTGGGCAGGGAAAGAGCACTGGGAATGTGACCTTCCAGGTACCGTGGTTTGGGGCGTGAGTCGACAAGCAGATAGTTCCCCTTCGCAGGTCCCTCGGCAACCAGTTTTACCATCTCGTCAAGGGAAACGAGCTTTTCCGGGGCGACTTTGGCCGGAGGCTTTACCGTAAGGCTGACCGCGTACGGCTTCTTTTCATCCCCCGTAAACCTGACGCCGATCTCCTTCTCCTTCGGGATCGCCGAGAGCT